>Ga0187893_10001842_pt1 | contig 48851 bp, 29 predicted proteins | sample MA1701074metaG_FD_139574 | JGI IMG/M metagenome (GOLD analysis project Ga0187893, IMG submission 139574) | White microbial mat communities from a basaltic lava cave in the Kipuka Kanohina Cave System on the Island of Hawaii, USA - MA170107-4 metaG ... | reverse complement strand
GTACGAAACAGCGTCGCCGCCGGGCCCGTGAGCAGCGTATCGCTCCTCGTCGTGATGAGGCGGATCCGGAGCGGGGCCTCCGTGTCCCGCACACACACCAACGCGTACGCACGCGGCCCCGGGGAATCCCGCAGCCGGCGCCGGGCGGCGCGCACCGCAGCGGCAAGGTCCGACCTCCTCGAAATCGTCATCTCCTCGCAGCTCCGCCGATTCCGTCGCCAGCCGCTCTCCTCCGAGATGGGATAGATCCGAGTCCACTCAGCTGTTACGAAAGGCAGCGATAAACCACGTCACGCGGCACGGACGGCGGTGGCATCGCGGTGGGGATTCGATTCCGACCTGCCGAGGCGACGGACAGAGGGAAAGCCCGGCACGCCATTGGCTTCGGCAGTCGTGACGCCTCGTGGTCCATCTCGCGCGTGCGGCCTGTAGAATCGCAGCGTGTCACCCTGGCTGTGATGAGCACGCTTGCAGCGCTGTGCACGATTCGGTCGCAACGCGCCGAGCGCTACCGCCGGTATCTGGAGGCGCTGCGCGACGGCCCGCTGCCGGTGCGGGTGGGCGGCGAGCCACCGTATCTCGGCGGCCGGCGGTTGGCAGACGTGTTCCTCGAGCCCGACGTGCTGCGGCGCGACCGCGTATGGCCCCGGGCGGAAGAAGGCCGACAGGCGCACGCCACCGATCCGGCTTCACCGCGCTCGCGCGTGCCGCCGCGTGAAGCACTCGACGTTGGCGAAGCGGAGAGAAGCGGCGATCGGGATGACGACAGCGAGCCCGTCGTCGAGCGACGCGTGCCGTGGCACATCGAGCAGGCGGGGCTCGGCGCCGGCCGCTGGGCCGCGATTCTCGGGGCGCCTGGCCAGGGCAAGTCGCTGCTGGTGGAGATGGCGGTGCGGGATCTGGCGCGCCGGTCGGCAGACGCCATAACGGCGCAGAGCCAGTCGATCGATGAGGTGCCGCTGCCGATTGTTACGACGGCGGCCGAGCTCACGGCCAGGGGCGTGCCGCCCGGCGAATCGGACGAGCACGCGTTGCGCGAAGCGCTCCGCATCGCCTCGGCGCGTACGTGCGCCGACGAGTGGATGCGCGAGGAGCTGGCCGCCTGCGCGCCGCACGCGCGCGTCACGCTCTTCATCGACGCGCTGGACCAGATTGGCAGCGCCGAATGGGCGACGCTCGACCGCTTTCTGCGCGTGCTCGCGGACTGGAAGAACTGGCAGACGAAGGTCATCCTCACGGCGCGGCCGTATGGATGGCGGCCGCTGGACCGGGCCCGGCCGCTGACGGAGTACCGGCTGGCTCCACTGACCCCGATCCAGGTCGCCACCTTCGTCGATAGCTGGTTCGGTCAGCGAACCCCGGTGACGCCGGTGCGGGATCTGCTGGCGCGAAGCCCCGCGGTCGAGCGCCTGAGCACGATCCCGTTCCTGCTGACGCTCATCTGCTGGATCGCCGAGGAGGATCGGATTCCCGACGATGTTACACGGACCGAGATCTACGACCGGGTCGTGTCGCGGCTGTTGGGGACGGATCCGGCAAGCGGCCAGTACGACGAGCGCCGCGCCACGGACTGGCTGGCGCACCTCCCGAAGGTGGCGCTTGCGCTCTTCACCGAGAGCAATGGGGGCCGCGACCAGATTCGTGACGCCTGCCTGGTGACACTCGTCGCGCGCGATCGCGAGCATCGGCCGCCGGTGCCTGGTGGATCGCCGTCCCTCTCCGCGCGAGAGAAATCGCGTCTCCTCATCGAGGAACTGTCGGCGCGGCGCGTCCTCGTTCCCACGGGCGCGGAACACGCCGTGTACGAATTTCCGCATCGTTCGATCTGGGAGTACCTGGCAGGCCGTGCGCTGGCCGAGCGGCTGGGCACCCGGAGGACCAGCGATCCGAGCTGGACGCTCGTGGACCGGAAGGCATGGGATCCGGCGTGGCACGAGGCGATCGCGTTCGCGGTCGGACGCCTTTCGGCGTTGGAGGCAGCGCGCGATCCCGCGTGTCGTGCGGGAACGCTCAGGCGCCTGGTCGTGGACGTGCTGGCCGACGAAGGCCGGGATGACTTCTTTCGTCATCGGCTGGCGCTGGCGGCAGGGTGTCTGGACGAGATCACCGGCGCCCTCAAACCAACGGGCGCATGGATACCTGTGTTGTGTGCGCGGTCCGAGGCAGCGTGGGTGCCTCATGTGCTGGCCGACACGCGGCCGGCCGTGGCGGCGCTCGAGGGCGCGCTCCCCCGAGCCCTCTGGGCCGTCCGAAACGGCGCCTTCTCGACACTCGATGGGACGAACCGGCCGCTCGACCAACTGATCGCGCGGCTGAGCGACAACACCGAAGACGGTGCGATTCGTAAGCGCGTCGCGAGCGCACTCGGCGCACTGGGGCCAGCCGCCGCGGGGCACTCCGGCCTCATCGACACCCTGCTCGCGCGCCTCACGGACCAGAGGAGGCCCGCTCTGGCTCGAAGTAACGCAGCGGAGACTCTCGCGGAACTAGGGCCCGCCGCCGCGGGGCCCGGCCTCATCGACACCCTGCTCGCGCGCCTCATGGACGAGCGCAACGACGAGGTTCGGTCCGCGGTCGCGCACGCACTCGAAGCGTTGGGGCCCGCCGCCGCGGCACACCCCGGGCTCATCGACACCCTGCTCGCGCGTCTCACGGACGAGCGCGATAACAAGGTTCGGTTTTCGGGCGCGCGGGCACTCAGGGCGCTGGGGCCCGCCGCTGCGGGGCACCCCGGCCTCATCGACACCCTGCTCGCGCGTCTCATGGACGAGGGCGACGACGAGGTTCGGTATGTGGTCGCGGGGGCACTCGGGGCGCTGGGGCTAGCCGCCGCGGGGCACCCCGGGCTCATCGACACCCTGCTCGCACGTTTCATGGACGAGCGCAACGACGAGGTTCGGTCCGCGGTCGCGGGGGCACTCGAGGCGCTGGGGCCCGCCGCCGCGGGGCACTCCGGCCTCATCGACACTCTGCTCGCGCGTCTCACGGACGAGCGCAACTACGGTGTTTGGTCTACGTCTGCGGTCGCACTGGCACTCGGGGCGCTGGGGGCCACCGCCGCGGCGCACCCCGGGCTCATCGACACCCTGCTCGCGCGTCTCATGGATGAGGGCGACTACCGTGTTCGCTGTTGGGTCGTATTCGCACTCGGGGCGCTGGGGGCCGCCGCCGCGGCGCGCCCCGGGCTCATCGACACCCTGCTCGCGCGTCTCATGGACGAGGGCGACTACCGTGTTCGCTATTTCGTCGCGAACGCACTCTGGGCGCTGGGGCCCGCCGCCGCGGCGCACCCCGGGCTCATCGACACCCTGCTCGCACGTCTCACGGACGAGCGCGTTGAGAATATTCGGTTTAAGGTCGCGCGGGCACTCGGGGCGCTGGGGCCCCCCGCCGCGGCGCACCCCGGCCTTATCGACACGCTGCTCGTGCGTCTCACGGACGAGCGCGACGACTATGTTCGGTCTGCGGTCGCGGACGCACTTGGGGCGCTGGGCCCGCCGCCGCGGCGCCCCTCGGGGCTCATCGACACCCTGCTCGCGCGTCTCACGGACGAGCGCGAGCACCAATGGGTTCGGCTTGGCGTGGCTAAGGCGCTCGGAGCCCAGATCATTGAGAGGGGGGACGTTGTGGCCACTGTGTTGAAGCCTTTTGTCGCCAGGGGGGGCGTTGTGGCCACCGTGTTGAAACCTTTTGTTGACCAGGAGGGATTGGCCCATCTCCGATGTCTCTGTGCAATCACGATCGGCGCATGGCACGGGGCCGCCGACGGTCTGCGTATCATCCGCTCCGGCACAAGACGCCGCCCCGCGTGGAGTGCGCGTCCCGTCAGCGAGCTCTCCCGCTTGGCCGAGACCGCCGGTTCTTGAACCTGGATATTCGCCGTGCGCGAGGCGGCTGTCGCGGCACGAAACGCCCACATGATCTCGAGTCGGGCCCTCACACGGAACACGTCAAGTTTCGACGGCGGGGTCCGGAGTCAGGTACGCCAGCATGATCCAGTTCACCACGAGCTGCCCCGGCCCGTAGGAGACGAAGGGGAGCGGCCCACCGAGGTTGACCAGGAGGAAGCAGCCGAGCGGCTGGAGCAACATCGGGAGGACGAGCGCCACGGTCATCCCGGCCACCATCACGCGATCGCAAAGGCGGGTTGAGTTCCTCGCCCGTCGGCATCCCTGCCGCGTGATGACGCCGAACAGCCCGGCCAGCGCCGCCACGCCCGCCAGCCCCGATACTCCAGCCACGCGGACAACGGTGACCTCGCGGGCGAGGCGAGAAGGCAGATCGAAAAACCGGTACCAGGGCCCTCGCCGAAACGGATCGCCCGACAGCAGCCACTCGCGTACAGGCGCCCGCGACACGCCGCTGCGCATCGCGCGAGCAACACGCGCGTATGCACTCAACCGCGCTCTGACATGGGGCTGTGACCAGACGCGCCAGGTCAGGATCTGAAAGGGGATGAGCGGAATCGCAAGCGCGTGGTGCCAGCGGTAGCCCCCGGTCCGCAACATCGCAGCGGTGATCGCGCCCACGCCGATCCATGCCGGCAGGCTGCCCAGAACGATTGCGGCCACGGCGAACAGGCATTCGGCCGCGAGGAACAGCAAGAGGTCGAACGCCCGTGAGGTTGCCTGCGGGCCGCCAATCCTGCGCCGCCATATCACCAGGAATCCGAAAACGACCGTTGCGGCAAACCGGAGAACCTCGACGAGCAACGGGCGATCGATTCCCCAATCGGGCGCGTCGGTCGGCAAGAGCAGAAGAACCGGGGCGACCAGCCCAGGTGCGACGGAGACGGGCGTCCGAGTGCATCGGCGGCGCTGTCTGGCGATCGCGAAGCACCAGACCCCACACAGGAAGCCGAGCACCTGATACAGAACGACATCCCATCCCGCAAGGCCCCACCGGACGTCCAGCAGGAGGAGCGCAACGCCGCAGGCTGAAAGGAGCGCGCCCGCCGGCGCGGCCCACGAACCTGCGGGTGAGTCGATCGTCATCCGAAGAGTGCCGCGAGCGCCCGGCACATCGTATTCCCGCGATTCAGCGTCGGTACGGGTTCCGTGCGGTCACAGGAGAAGAGGTCATCCTCCTCGAGGACGCACGGGATTCTGGTCGGCGCTGTGGAAACCGCCAGGGCCACCAGTGCCATACAGTCACAGGTGACCGCGTCACGTCACCTGAGCGCGAGCCGGACGTGTCGTTGAGTTCCACGGCGGCGCAGACTGACTCGCGTACGAACGTCTGATGCCGCGCATTAATCAAAGTGTCACTTTGAAAACGCACGGTGACACGCACGTACGCTGCGCCGGTTGATCGCGCGTCCTCGAAGATCGGTACGAAAAAAAACCGGAAGCGATCAGAGATCAGAGAAGACAGAGATCAGAGGATCAAGTGCCGAACGGGAACACGACCACCCGAAAGCCGACGTCGTCGAAGCGACCGGGCGGACGGCCCCCGCCGCGGCACGCGGAGCGGACGTACCTCGGACCGTCGATGAACGCCCCGCCACGCACCCCCCGGCGGGATGGGTCTTCTCCCGAACCCGGTTGATAGTCCCGCCGCCATCCGCTGGCCGTCCACTCCCACACGTTGCCGCTCTGCTCTTCGACACCCCAGCGACCGGCGCCTCCAGGAAAGCACCCGACCGCACTGGGTCCACCGATGCCCGTGTCGCGCACGTTTGCCTTGTTGGAATCGAAACCCGCTCCCCATGGGTAAATTCGCCCCTCAGCGCCCCCTTTGGCCACGTACTCCCATTCCTGCTCCGTCGGGAGCCGCGCCTCCACACGCGCCGCACCCAGGTGATCGGCAAGCATTCGCCCGAGGGCTGCGAGCGGGCCAGAGAGGTCCGCCAACTGCGCCGTGAGCCACACGCAGTATCTGCCCGCCTCCTCCGCGCCCACCCATACAACCGGGGCCGTCGGGTCTCCAGTCAAACACTCTGGCTCCTGTGGCTGCTCGCCCGACGCCTGCACGTACGCGGCAAACGCTGCCGTGATCACCGGCCAGCGCGCCATGAAGAACGGGTGCTCGATCCGCACGTCGTGTGTGGGCATCTCAGTGTCATCTGCATCGGGATCGAGGCTTCTGTCGCTTCCCATCCGAAACGATCCGGCCGGAACAACGATGAACCCGCGCAGCGGGTCCTCGGGTGTCGCCACGGGCAGGTGGAACGCGTGTGGATCGAAACGACGATCACCTAGCCAGCCGAGCGCGGCGCCGGCCCGCGCGCGCACTGGCGCCGCCACGGCTGTGTCCGCACGCATGGTAAGGAGCAATGCGTCAATTACCCGCTGTCGCACGGCGGGGGTAACGATGGCCGGACTGAGGGCTGTGGTGAGCGCCGCCGGCGGCAGGGACGCATCGCGCTCGCCCGCTTCGACGAGCGCCTCCCCGAGGAGGGCTTCGGCCGCGCCGGGACCACCCTTGGCGGCCTCGAGCGCCGCGTCCACGACCCGACTCACCAGATCCGCACGGCCGCGGATGACGCCCAGGTGGCCGAGCGCTAAGTCGCTCAGCTCGCGCCACGTGGTTTCTCCGGCGTGGTCCACGAGCACGTGCGCCGCGCGTACGGGGGCGTCAGGCGCGAGCGCCACATCCTGGACGAGGCCGGCGCCGGCCAGATACTCGTATGCCGTCTGAGGGAAGAAGCGCCGCAGGCGGCCATCGCTGACGAGCAACCCTGTACGCTCCACCTCGGCCAGCACCTGCTGGTACACGCCGGCCGGCAGCGTCCGCTCGTCGCACGCGACGCGCAACTGGTCGGCCCAATCCTGATACTCGAATGGCCCGCCGGGATTGACCTGCCAGAGCGCCCACGCCGCGCGCGCCAGAGCCAGGACGCGATTCTCGGCGGCCGAGCTGTTCGGATCGAGCGCGAGCTTGTCCGCACGGGTCACGAGATCGGCGACCAGCCACGCGTACAACTGGACCCGCCGGATTCCACCGCTGATTCGCCGCGCCGGATCCGACCTCATCGCCGCGCACAGCAGCGTCAGCGTCAACGCATTCGACGTCAGCTCCTGCATCGGGACCTCGTCCAGGTGCGCGATCACCTGATCGCAGCGCTCGTCCCTCGCGTCCCGATCGCGGGCGCGGCGCGCTCGCGGCGATCTGTCTGCGTCTCGTCGGGCCACGACCGGGGAAAACCAGTTGGTCACGACCTCCACCCGTTGCTCCCGTGTAAGCGGCGCCAGCTCGTAGACGGTGAGCGTGTCGACGACGGGTGCGGGCGGCACCTTGTTGGTCGTCAGGCGGCGGCGGCGTTGCCGGCCTGACGCGCCGGCGTTGCGCGAGCCGGGTCCGGACGCGACGGTGAACGGGAGGTGCCCCTGTACGCCGGGCCAGGCATAGGAGCGGACGCTCAACAGGAGACGCGCGTCGATTCCGGCGAGCGTGGCGAGGGCGGCCGCGTTGTCAGCCGGGTCGCTGCCGTCGGGTGGCTCGTCGAGCGCGTCCACGAAGAGCCACGTGTCTCGAGAGCCGAGTGCGGCGCGCAGGTCCTCTGCCGATAGCGCCACGTTCGCGACGGGCGGGGAGCCAGGCACGAGGCCGAGCGCAGCCGTCACCGATCCGGCACGGATGATGTCAGCAGCGCGCAACCAGATGGGGATGGGAATCTGGTCCAGGGACGTCTTCTGCGCGTGCCACTGCTCGAGGCTGAGGTCGGCGACACGCTGACACGTGCGCTGGAGCAGCGTGGTCTCGCCCTCGCCCGGACGACCGAGCACGATGGCCCGCCGCTTGTTCTGCCACACGGCCGCCCAGCGCACGCGGTTGCGCTCGTCGCTGCCCGGTACCATGGCGGCGTGAAGCTCCATGTCCACCGTTTCCGGCTCGCGGTCGTTGCGCCACGGCACGACATCGGGCTCGACGTACACCTGGTCCAAGGTGAGGTCCGCCCGGCGCAGCCAGGGCGCCAGCGGCCAGGCCTTGCTGCTGGCGAGCGGCTCGAGATGTTGTCTGAGCCGCTCGGCTCGCTGCGAGCGCACGAGAACGAGGCGTGCCAACGTCGCCATGTGAATGCGAAGGAGACCGGAGGAGAACACCAGCGCGCGCCTCCGGCGGACGAATCGTAACCTCTGTCACGCGTACCGCCTATCTACTTCGTGTGGCCATCTCGCTTTCTCCTTTGTGGTTGAGGAGCACTCATGCACGCGAAGCGCTTTGCATCCGTTGTTCTCGGCGAGGACCATCCCGTTGCCGTGCTCCTGCCCGAGCCCGATCCGCTACCCCAGAGCCGCTTCATTGGACACGAAGGGTTCCTGGCCCGCTGCGAGGCGGCATGGTTCGGGGAGGGCAGCGAAGCTCTCCACTTCCGTCTGGTCGGTCCGCCCGGCGTCGGGAAAAACGAGCTGGTGTACGAACTGGCACGACGCCGGCAGCAGCCGCTCTACATCGTGCAAGGGCACGAGGAGCTGATGCCGGAAGACCTCGCATGCACGGCGCGCCTGGCCGACGGGCAGCGCGTCGAGTACGTCGGGTCGCCGCTTCTCGCGGCGATGCTCCGTGGCGGCATCTGCTTCTTCGACGAGATCGGCAAGGCGCCCAGCCGGGCGCTGTCGCTGCTGGCGAGCGTGCTGGACGACCGCCGGACACTCACGTCCGTGCTGGCGGGGTTCACGGTCCGCGCACATTCCGCGTTCCGGTTCTGCGCGGCCATGAACGACGGCGACGCATCCGCCGGCGGCCTGCCCAGCTTCCTCGACGAGCGCCTCCGGCCGGCGTTCACGATGGGCTACCCGAGCCCCGCGCAGGCGGTCGCCATCGCGGCCAGCCGCACGGGAGTGCAGGACTCCGCGCTGCTCGATCGGTTCCGCGCGTGGGCGGCGTCGCAGAAGACGCTCTCGCCCCGTCGCGCCATCGGCTTGCTCGGGTACCTGGCGCGCATGCGCGACATGCACGCACTGGACGACGTGACGCCCAGTGCTGCGAAGAGGCTGATCGAAGAGGTCTGCGCCGTGTTCACGGACAGGGCCGCGTAACCGTGCGCACTCTCCCCGGAGATCCCTGGATCCGGTACCGCGACACTGGTCTGTATGCGGTGCCGGGCATTCACCATCGCCTGGTGTTCGCGCAGCTCGTTCTCGAGGCGTGCCGGCGCAAACGCTTCGACGTCATCGCCGTGGAGCTGCCGGGTTCGCTGTCGGCCGACTGGCTCAAGCGAATTGCCGGTTTCGCGCCGGCCACCGGCATGCTCCTCGACTCTTACGGCGCGCGTGAGCAGGTGCGCCTCGTGCAGGAGGATGACGCGGACGCCGCCCACCCGCGCCGCGTGCTTGCCCGGAACGGCCTGGCACTTCCGATCACGCCGGCCGACTCCATCATCGCCGCCCTTCGGTGTCCTCGGCTCCTCGCGCCACACTGGAAGGACTGGCAACCCGAGGTCGTGGCCGTCGACATGGCTCATGCGCCCGTCGAACGGCCCGCGTCTCGACTCCGCGTCATGGACGACTATGAGGTGGCCGTTCGCGGCCTGTCGGCGTTCCAGGAGCGGTGGAACGAGGCATGGCTCGGCGGGCGTGTGGATCCCCTCGACGGCCTCCGCGAGCGCCGGATGGCGAGCCATCTCGCCCGATTCATCGCGCAAGGGCAGGACGTGCTGTTCGTGTGCGGCGCAGGCCACTGGCACCCCATCACGCGGCTGCTCGACGACGACATGCCGGGCCTGGCAGCACGTCGATCTCCAGCCACCGCGCCTCGTGGCGCCGGCCGCCGGCTCCACCTGGTCAATGTGGATCCACGCGTGGCGTGGCTGTGGGGGTGGCTCGACGACATCCCGGCCGTTGTCTGGGAGTACGAACGCGCCTGTGTGACCGGTACCTCGGCCTCGTGGGACAAGCGCGAAGCCACCAGGCGTCTCGTCACGGCGGGAGTCGGTTGTGCCCAACGCGATCGGCATCCCGCGTCGCTGAGGCGTCTCGCCAAGATGGATCGGTACGGGCGCGTGCTGCTCGCGGCAGCGGGACGCTGGACGCCCGAGCTCGACAACCACTTGATTCACAGTGCCGAGACGTGCGTCTCTCGCGGTTTCGCCCGGCGGCTCAAGGAACTCTCGCTCGAATATCCCGCAGGACGTTCCGACGCCGGCCAATCGTTTCGCCTGCTCGAGACGAAGGATGGCAGGCTCGCGCTGCGCGTCGGCGACGAGTATTTCCTGTTCAAGCCTGTTGATCCCGGCGTGGGCAGCGGCCGGCGTCTGCCGCTCCGTGCCGCGCAGCGCCTCACCGCGCCGGAGCGCGTCGCACTCACGAAATCGCGTTGGGTCTATCGCGACTGGCCTCCCGAGCAGGCGCTTCACAACCGTCTCCTCGCCCGCGCTCGCCTCCTGGCTCACCGGCAGTCCCGTGACGACGTCGCACGGCCGTTCACGGCTGGCATGGGCCACGGCGTTTCGGTGCGACACACGTTGAGAGCCTGGGCTGCGGGCCGCCCTGATGCGTACGTGCGTCACGCCAGGCCGCGTCGCCACGACCCGCCAGCATGCGACGGCCGCTGCCCCGTGGTCTGGATCCTCGATGCGACGGCGCCCATCGTCACCAGGTTTCACGGCTACGTTCCGCGCGAGGCGCACAGCTATCGTAGCCGCTGTATTTCCGCGTTCTACTGGACGAAAGGCGCGCATGAATTGGGAGACAGCCATATCCAGCAGTATTCGGTCGCTTACACCGTGAGCCTGATGCGCGGATTGATGCCTCCGGGGCAACGGCGCAACGCTGCGACGGTCGCGTCGGTGGTCGGCTCCTTTCCCCCGCATCGGCGCGCGACCATCGCTCCTTGGGATGACGCGAGCCTGCGTGCCTTTCACGGCTGCGATCTGGCCGTGGCGTCGGCCGTCAAGTACGCCGGCGACCACGTCATCGTGGTCTCTCGGTCCTCTCACGGCATCGGCGCTGAGGTCGAGTCGTTCGCGCGCGATCGCCGCGTCCGGATCATCCGCCTGCGTCGCGACGGCTTCGAGCCGTCCGCGCTGGAGCGGCTCGGACTCGACCACAACGTGCCGGCGCCGACCCACTGGGGGCTTCCATTCGAATGGTGTGGGCGGTTCATTCCGGAGGTGGAATGCTAGATCCCGCCCAAGCGTGTGGCTGCCGGAGTCACCGTTGACGTTTTCGCGAGCGCGCGAAATCGCCGGTTCTCTCGTAGCCCTCCTCCGGCGCCACGTATCCGGCCGTGCGGGGCGGCGCCGGTGGGTGCGCCCGCTCGTCCTCATCGCGCTCGCCATCTCGACACAGTGCTCGCTGATCAGCATTCCACGCATCGACGCCGGACGCTTCGGCAACGCCAGAGAGCTCGAGCGCTCCGACAGATGGCGCTACGGCTACGTCCGCCAGTATCACGGTGCGGTTCTCGTCAAGGTCCGGCGCACGAAAGACGAGCCGGCTTTCGTACCGCCGGACCCTGCCGATCGGATCGCCCCGATCATGCTGAGTGAGCTGCGCACACGCCGGTGGAGAGCGTCGCTCGAGCTCGTGTTCTATGCGCTGCTGATCGGGTGGGTGAAGACGGGATTGCCGCGCGTCGAGCGTGCCGTGGCCGCGGGTCGGAGCCGCTTCCGCGGGTGTGCGATGGCAGGGTTGGCGGGCGCCGTGTATATGACGGCGGCGATGCTGCCCTACCTTGCCACCGGGTACGGCGAGCCCCTCTTCAGCACGTGGCGAGGGCCGGGCGCGATCAGCTCCAGCGCACGGGTACCCGGGACCGCGACGACGTACGTGCCCTCTGTGTCGTACGGCATGCTCCTGCAGGAGACCCTGCGCTGGCCTTTCGTCGCGCTGGGCGATCTATTTGACGCGGTTGGGGTGTTCGAAGTCCTGGTGCCTGTGGTGGGAACGCGGGCGATGTTGTGGCTGATGGCCGTGGTCTTCTGGGGCGTAGCGGTGGCCACGGTCGCCTGCTTCAGTGATGTGCGCCGTCCCGTCTCGTACACAGGTTAGGCCGTGCTGGCTAGCGTCGCCTGATTTCGATCCAATCCACTTCGGAATAGAAGGTCTGATTCTCGCCGGCCGATCGGGCCGGCTGAAGGGCGCTACTGAAGGCGGCGGGGAAATCGCGCGCAGGTGCCCAGACGTTCAGCCGCACCGACATCGGCTCGTCCGGCACTCGCCGTGTTTCTTCACGAACGACGATCCCGTTCACCAACCACCGCACGCGGCCGGGCAGCCACTGCATCTCCAGCTCATTGAACAACGTCCACTCGATGCCAGAAATCTGCGCGAACCTGGCAGATCCTGGCACGCTGAACGGATCGTCGTCGAAGACGTTGGTGAGGATGCGCCGGCCGGTGCGCGCCACGTCGCTCGTGAGCATCTCGAAGTCGATTTCATCGCGCACGCCGCCTCGAGTGGCGTATGCGAACAGCGACGCCACCAGGCCCGGCGGCACCGGTGGGACCAGTCTCACGCGCGCGCGGACGATCAGCCCAGCCCCCCGCTCGAACAGGCGGCGTGTCGCGATCTCGGAGCCCCAGAAGGAATCGCCCGGCACGCGTGCGGTCGGGTTGTAGGTGTCGAGCCGCAGTCGCAGAACGCCACCCGCAACCTCCAAGAGCTCTGAAGGCGGCCGCAGCTGGGTGCGCCCGAGGAAGCTGCCCTCTCCCGCCGGCATGAACCACGTGCTCGTGTCGATTGACGCGCCGGAAAAGTCGTCCCGGACGAGGATGTTCGAGCCGGTCGCGGCCCGCTGCCCGGCGTGCCACGCCGATGCAGGAGTCGCAATGGGCGCTCCAGCACCGGCGAACACACCTAGAAGGAGCGCGAGGTTAGCGAGCGACACTGCCAGCAGTGACATGAGGACCATGCCCTTACCCTGTTGACGCTCTAGCAAGGAGGCGCGCGGCACGGCTGGAGCTGACGCCGAAGCGCCGCTGGAGAGCAGAGAGAGGAAACACCGTTGACTCCAGCCTACTCCGGCGCCAGCCGCGAAGCCGAGACGGCGCGGGGTCACGGCGCCCGCACGTCCGCACCGTGCACGATGCGCGTTCCTTCGCAAGGCACGCGGCATCGCCACACCCGGCGCGCCGCGGACCATCACTGTCACATGTGACCGGGCGCGGTCACACGCCGCTTCCGGCCTACGCGAGCGCCTTGACCAGCGCCTCCGACAACGTGCGGTCGATGATCAGCTCGTTCACCAGGCCGTATCGAATCACTTCGGCGAGGATCGCCGCCCGGTCGTCGCCGCCCATGGCGACCACGATCACCCCGGGATGCGTGCTGCGGGTGGCACCTCGTGCGATGCGCTCGAAGTGCTTGAGTTTCGCACCCGTCCACATCCTGTTGAGGTCGTCGACTTCGCGCCGGTCCCGCGCGTCGAGACCCGGCCGCGGGAACAGGACGCCGCCGAGGTCGCCCACGACGAGTCGCTGCAGTCCCGCCGCCGTGAGTTTCTTCGCAGGTGTACTGCCGGCCTTGAGCAGCTCATCGTAGATGAAACCCATCGGATGATGCGACGGCCCACAGGCGGTCAGCAGCGAGTCTACGTGGCCGATCATCGGCGAGGTCTTCCCGAACACCTCGCGGTACGACGCGGCGTCCTCGACGAATCGGCGGATGCTACGGAGATCGGCCCCACGGTACCGCCGTGGAATGAGTGCCGCCACACCGGTGAGCGACGGCGGCAGCGGCGCTGTGGACCTGGCCACGGCGTGCAGGCGCTCGGCCAGGTGCGACGAGGTGTCACGCTCGGAGGCGCGCTCGTGGGGCTCGCCGCACACGGGCACGAACCGAATCGGCCGCTGTCCGATGCGGCCTTGGAGCAGCGGGCCGAGGTTGTCGACGACGTGGCTCACCGTCCGGCCCCACGTGACGGCGAACACGTCCGAGCGGGAAATCAGTTCGGCCAGCGGATCGGCGGCCGACCGTCCGAACCGGGCGAGACGAGTGGCCAGCGAGCGTGTGGACGTGCCGCCCGCCCCGCTGTCGACGACGTGCACGCCCCGCACACGTACACCCGTACTGGACTCGACCGTCGCGAGCCGCTCGATGAGCGAGCTCGGCTCGACGAAATCTTTGAGTTGCGCGAGGCGCTCCTCCGACAGCCGGTCAGGGATGAACTGGTAGCTGCGCCGCAGCCATCCTCGATCCTCCGCGCGCTTGAGGAGGCGAGACACGCGCGACTGCGACAACCCGCCGAGCAGCCGCCCGATCTCGGCCTGCGTGAGGTCGTGCTCGGCGCAGAGATAGGCCGCCTGCTGCGCTTCGAGGTCTTTCCGCCGCTCCTGGTTCGAGGCCATGGCGCTCCTTCCTTGCACGCACCGCGTCGCCATGCGATTGCATAAGTATGCACTTATCTATAGATGCTTCATGCACTGGAATCACCGGGACATTCTCGGCTATTGTGCCTGGGCGTGCAACGGTGCTTCGGGGTTTCGCATCCGGCGCCGCACGCGGTAGCGCCATGTTCAGTGCGTCGGGTGTCGGTGCCGCGGGCGAGCAGCGGCAGCAGCCGCTCGCGGCTGTCCACCAGGTCGGACAGCTCCCGGAACATGTCCGGGTTCACGGCGCTGGCGAAGGGGAGGATGCAGGCGCGCGTCTCCTCCACGTACCGGGTGACGAAGGAGGCGTCGTGAACGAAACCCAGGGCCGTCAGGTTGCTGATGCGGTCGGCAAGTTTCAGGAGCCGCGCGCGGTATCACCGGTTCGACGTCACTTCGCGATCACGACACGGCGTCACGAGCGTTTCTCCTGTGACTCGAGGAAGCTACGTGTGACCGTTGCTCTCGTGATGCGCCGACGGCCTCCTTCCTGCGCGCCTTTCCGATGCGTCGAGCATGTGATGCGTCGCCGTGACGGCAGATGCCTGTGCGGCTTGCATAGGATTTCGATCGTCGCTGTGTCGACGGGCGCGCGATCGAGGCACGAAAGGAGCTCGGGAATGGCGCACCTCTGGAACATGGAAGATGCGGGCAGCTGGGTCGCCACGCCTGTTGGTGACGCGCTCGCGCTCGCGGGACAGGCGGCGACGATCGTCGACGCGAGCCACGCGGCGGTGGCTGCGTTGGAACGCGTCGTCCTGCGACGCCTCACGAATCCGCCCGATACCTGGGCGCTGCTGTGCGCGCCAGGCTCCGACGTGCTCGTCAACGGCGTGCCCGTGCCCCTTGGACTGACAGTCCTTTCGGATCGGGATGAAGTGCGAGTGCCGGGGCAGCGCGTCCGCTTCTTTTCCACCGAGAGGCTGGCGCGCGTGGAAATCTTCGCCGAGACTGCTGCGGACGGCTTCTGCCCACGCTGCAAGCAAACGATCGAACGTGGCACCCCCGCGGTCCGCTGCCCGGGCTGCGGTTTGTGGCACCACGCCTCCAACGATCTCCCGTGCTGGACGTATGCGCCGACCTGCGCCGCGTGTTCGCAGGAGACCGCGCTCGACGCGGGCTTCAGATGGACGCCGGAGGAGCTCTAGCCATGGCTCACCACATCACCGTCGTCGGGGCGGGCACCATCGGATCGCACGTGCTGCCGCACGTGGCACGCATGGACGGTGTGACCTCGATCGCCGTGATCGACCGCGATCGGTACGAACCGTCCAACCTGCGCGGGCAGAACATCTTCAGGGCGGACATCGGCAAGTCGAAGGCGCAGGTACAGGCGCAGCGACTCCAGCAGATTGGTTCCGCCACCACCGTCCGACCCATTCACAAGGCGGTTGAGGACGTGCCCCTCGGATGGCTTCGCGGCGACATGATCCTCGCGTGTCTCGACTCGCGGCGCGCGCGCATGGCCGTCAATCAAGCGGCCTGGCGGCTGGGTGTCCCGTGGATCAACGCTGGCATCGACGCGACCGGGAGCCTGGCGCGAGTACAGGTGTTCCTCCCATCGGAGGACGCCGCCTGCCTCGAATGCGCGTGGGACGCGCGTGACTACGCGCTCGTCGAGCAGGAGTACCCGTGTCAGGACGAGGTTGCGCCGCCCGAAACGGGGGCCTCCTCCGGCCTCGGCGCTCTGGCCGCGGCGCTCCAGAGCCTCGAGTGCGAAAAGCTCCTCAGCCGCGATCGCGAACACTCGCTGGCTGGGCGCGACGTTCTGATCGACGCCAGACATCACCGCCACTACGTGACCCGATTCCAGAGGAACCCGGCCTGTCGCATGCCCGATCACACCGGCTGGTCGATCGCACCCTACGACGCCGACCCCTCGTCCACGACACTCGACGACCTGATGGCCATGACGAGGACGCTCAGAGGCGCAGACCGGCATGTGCGCGTCGGGGTCGCGGGGCAGCAGTTCGCGATGACGCTCACGTGCGAGCGGTGCCGGCAGCAGCGCCCGGCCGGTCGCCTGCATCGCGGTGAGCATCGTCGCGGGGCGGAGCGATGCCGGTCCTGCGGCGCCCCGTGCGTGGCCACGGGGTTCGATCTGTTCGACCAGGTGGGGCTGGACGAACTTCCTGAGCCCGCCCGCAACAGGTCGCTGTCGGAGCTGGGGCTGCTCCCAGGGGACGTGCTGACGTGCACGACTCCAGACGTCGAAACGCACGTCGAGCTGTGTGGGGCGGTATGCCCGATCGAATCCTAGAGGCATTCCTCGCCCGTCAAGAGCACGAAGGGCGCGTGCTCGCAGCGCAGTCCGATCTGCTGACATTGGTGCCGATCGGCTCGCCGGCGGATCGTTACCTGATCGAGTTCCGCTGCAAGGGGCTGGTCGAGCGCGAGCCGGGCGAGGTCGTCGAGGCCAACCGCTTTCAGGTGGGGGTGTGTTTTCCCTCGAACTACCTCCGCGTGGCCAATCCATTTCGTGTGATCACGTGGCTCGGGCCGCACAACGTCTGGCACCCGAACATCTCCGCCACCGAGCCCGTCATCTGCGTCGGCCGGCTCGAGGCCGGCACCGGACTTGTGGACATCCTCTATCAACTCTTCGAGATCATCAGTTGGAACAAAGTCACCATGCGGGAAGACGATGCGCTCAATGTGGCGGCGTGCCAGTGGGCGCGGCGGAACCCCCATCGCTTTCCCGTCGATCGCCGCCCGCTCAAACGTCGTCCTGTGGCAATTCGCGTTGACGACCGGGCGAACAGGGGTCAGGCCGATGGCCGAACGGATTAGCGTGTTCGTGGACGAGGCGCTGCGAAGCGTCGCAACCCAGGTGACCTGCGAGGGCATTGGGCAGTGGCGACTGTCGATTCTCAACGGCGAGGTACTGCCCCTGCAGGCTCGCATGACATCCGGGTGGCTCGCGTTGACGGCGTCGCTCCCCTCGTCTGCTCGGGCCGTGTACGGCGACCTGCTGGCGCTGCAAGTCAACGAGCACCTGCCCGGGTCGGCTCGTGTCGCGCGGCTGTTCGGCGACCACGAGCCGCACGTGCGAGCCGACACGTGGATCGAGCACGCGCAGGATCTCACTGGCTGGTTGAGCGCGTCGTGCTCCGCATTGACCACGGCCGCGCATGCCTTCACCTCGATCGACAACCAGCCGGCGGGCGCAACGAGCGCATCGTCCCAGCTTGTGGCGGATGTGGAACGCGCCTGCTGCGAGAGCGGGTGGCCGGCGGCCAGCGGCGACCGTTCGAGTCTGCGTGTGGAGATCTCCACTCGAACCGGGGTGTACACCGCCCGGATGATGGCTGTCGCCGACAGCGCGGCCGCCTTTGTAGTGGAGCTCGCTGACATGGCCGGCTGTCCGCACGTCTGTCGTCGCGCGACGGCGGCGCTGCTGCTGGCCGCGTCCGGTTCACTCAGGTTGGTCAAGGGAGCGTTCGTGCAGAACGACGGCACGGAAATGGCCTCGCTCGTGTCGCCGTTCGACCTTGCGCTCGGACCGTGGACAGACGAGGCACTGTCGGCGTTGACCGTCGGATGCCAGTTGGTGGGTAGGGAGGTGCAGGCGCTTCTCGACGAGGGTCTGGCCGCGGAGTATCTCGCATTGTCGGGTGTGCCGGACGAGCACGACGCACGCACCTTGGTGGAGCAGGAGGAGGAACAGCCATGTCTGCAGTAGCCATTGCCGAGAGAGGTTTTGAAGTGAGTGACGTGACGGGACAGAAAGTGCTGGCCGTCTCGAATGTCGCCGATGACGTCACCGTCAGCGAACTGATTCGCGAGATGCTGGCGAAGATGCGGCTGCCGGTCAATGACGCAGCCGGGCGTCCGCTCAGCTACCACGCGCGACTCGATCGCGAGGGACGGCACCTGCAGGGCACCGAGCGCGTCCGCGAGAGCCTGCAGCCCGGCGACCGCATCGTCCTGCAGCCGAACGTCGATGCCGGTGGTCTTGTGGCCTGAGGCACATGACCGTGCACTGCGCACATCGCTTCGTGCTCGACGTGCGGGCACTCGGCGGAGACGTGCTCTTCACCGAGGCGCTCGAGCCCGATTGGGAACCGGCGCGGCAGGGAGCCCGGCTGAACGGGCTCCGAACCCGGGGCGTGTGGCACGATGGCGACGCCGAGTCGTTACTGGCTCCCGTCTGGCAGGCGTCGGCTCCGCCCTTCGTGCACATGCTCCGGGTCCGCATGCGCGCGGCGGGTCACGAGTGGTGCACGGACTTCAAGGCCAGTGAGTACTTCGCCGACGCTGCGAGCGCCGTCGTCGCGGCGCGGCTCGCGTCGGGGCAACTGGCTCCGGGCGATCGCGTCCGCTTTGCGGTCGCCGCGTATCCCGTGGACCAGGCCCGGCCGGACGGTCTTCGCTCACGCCTGAGCGTCGTCGATCGGCCTCAGCCCCTCGCGCCGAAGAAGCGGGATTTCAGCGCGCTCGCCGGTAGGGCGATCGCCTGCGGCGACACCGATCCGTCGGACGTGGAAGTGGTGCTGCCCGAGTCGGTCGTGGAGGACATCTGTCACCGGACCAAGACCGCAGGGGCGCGCGAGACAGGCGGGATTCTGATCGGACACCTGTGTTGTGACGAGGACCGCGGCGACGTGGGTCTCGAAGTCACGGCGCACATTCCGGCCAGGCATACGGTGAGCGAGAGGGAGAAACTGACGTTCACGTCGGACACGTGGACCGATGTGCGCAACGCGGTTGCGCTTCGCAAGGCGGGGGAGCTCCTCCTCGGCTGGTGGCATAGCCATCCGGCTTTCAGCTGGTGTGCCAGGTGCCCGGTCGACCGTCAGCGCGTGTGTCGACTGGCAACCGGGTTCCTGAGCGCGGACGACAAGGCCCTGCACCGCTCGATATTCCCCAGCGCCTTCACGCAGGCGCTCGTTGTGACCCATTCGGTTGGCGGCCTCGACACCCGTCTGTTCGGATGGCGCAACGGCGTGCTCAAGTCTCGCGGATTTCGGTTGTGTCGGGACATCCATTCGGAACCGTCTCTCGCGCTGTCGTCGGTCCAGCAGGCCGCGTCAGTCGTCGAAGCCGCCTGCACCAACCAGCCTCGTGAGGTTGGGGACGCTCAGGTCACTGCGAGTCGCTGAGAAAGGAGAAGAACACGATGCCCCGCCGGCAACGCGTGGACGTAGGCGATCCGGAGCTGCGAGCGGTGTTCGAACGGCTGGCCGGAGGCAGTGCGGATCCCGCGTCGCTTCACGACCAGTGCGCACTCCTGACGCGCGCACGGGAGCGATGGCCGGGCGAGGGGCCAACCATCGATCGGTGGCTGCTCTTCGAGCTGAACGACATGCGCCGGGCCCTGCGCGACGTGCAGGCCAACCAGGGCGATCTGCGGAAGCTTCACGATCAACTGACGAGTCCACCCTGGCACACCGGCGTGTTCCTCAGGTGTGTCGACGATTCGTCGGAGCGGGTCGTCGTGTCGTACCAGAACTCGCCGCGTGTGGTCACGCTTTCCGAGAAGGTCGACATCGACAGTCTGGCCATCGGTGACGATGTGGTGCTGTCGCACGACTTGAACCTGCTTCTGGAGAAGTTGACGCCGAGCGTCAAGCGCCTCAGCGAGGTCGGAGAATTTCAATATCGCCTGGGCGACGACCGTCTCGTGCTGAAGGTGCGCGACGCCGAGATGGTGGTGCATGCGGCGGCCACGCTCGATCTCCGTGCACTGACGCACGGCGATCGCGTGCTGTGGGACCCGGGGTTGGCGATGGCGTTCGAGCGGCTGCCGCGCCCCGCGGAGTCCGGGATGTTCCTGGCCGAGACGCCGACGGAACGTTTTGCCGACATCGGCGGCCTCGATCGCCAGATCGACGAGCTGCAGCGGACGGTCGGTTTGCACATGCAGCATCCCGATCTCGTGGCCCGCTATGGCCTGAAACGGGCCGGCGCCGTGCTGCTCGTCGGCCCGCCGGGCACGGGCAAGACGATGCTGGCGAGAGCGCTGGCGCAGTGGCTCGGCGAGCACTGCGGAGACGGACGCTCCCGTTTCCTCTATGTCAAACCCGGCGCGCTCAACAGCATGTGGTGGGGCCAGAGCGAGGCCAACTACCGGGAGCTGTTCCGCGTGGCCAGGCAGATCGGCGCGGACAACCCGGGGATGCCGGTCGTGATCTTCTTCGACGAAGTGGACTCCATCGGCACGACGCGCAGCACGGAAACGGTGCATCACGTTGCCGGCCGTGTGCTCGAGAGCTTCATGACCGAGCTCGACGGGCTGCAAGCCCGCGGCAACATCCTGGTGGTGGCGGCCACCAACCGGCGCGAGGCGCTCGACCCCGCACTCCTGCGGGCCGGTCGGCTCGGAGACGTCGTGGTGGAGGTTCCACGGCCCAACATGAGCGCCGCGCGCGCCATTCTCGAACGCCACTTTCCTTCGTGTGCGCCGTACGAGTCGGACGATTCCGCGGAGAACGGGCGGCAACATGTGATCGACGCCGCCGTTTCCAGGCTCTATGCGCCGAACGGCGCCGGCGAAATCGCCTCGCTCATGTTCCGGGACGGCACGCGTCGGTCGGTGCAGGCGCGCGAAGTCGTGAGCGGCGCCATGCTCGCGAACATCGCGCGGGCCGCGACCGAGCGGGCCTGCGTGCGCGAGGCACAAGGAGGGCAGGCCGGCATCTGCCGCACGGATGTACTCGACGCGATTGTTGGCGAGCTGGCGAGCGCCGTGGCGACGCTGGCCCCCGGCAACTGTCACTCGCACATCGCCGGACTGCCGCAGGACCTGACCGTCGTGCGCGTGGAGTCCTCACTTCCGCGACCGCAGCGGTCGCATCGGTTTCTCCGGGTCGCGTGAGGTGCCCGTGTCGAAAGTACGCGTCCCGAAAATTGTTGGCGCCGACGTCGAGCTCAGCAACTTCATCCTCGGCGTGTCGTCCGGGCAAGGGACGGGCAAAACTGCCTCGCGCATGCTGCTCGGCGAAATCGACGGCATCGAGTCGGGTGTGTCGGGTGCGGCCGAGGCCCTTGACGTGGGCCGGAAATATCTGCCCACGTCCGGTGGCTGCGCCTATATCGATTCAGACCATTTGGAAATTGCCTTGCCGGAGACGTTCAGCGCCTTCGACCACGTCGCTCACTGGCGCGCGATGTTGAACGTGGCGCGCGCGGCGATGCGGCGTGTAAACGCGCGGCTGCCCGACGGCTGCCGGCTGCAGGTGCTGGCCAATTGCAGTGACGGCCTCGGCAACTCGTATGGCAGCCATCTGAATGTGCTGCTGACCCGGACGGCGTGGGACGAGATCATGTCGACGAAGCCGCATTACCTCGCCTTTCTTGCCGCCTTTCAGATTTCGAGCATCGTCTTCACAGGCCAGGGCAAGGTGGGCAGCGAGCGCGAGGGGGCGCCGGCGGACTTTCAGCTCTCGCAGCGCGCCGACTTCATGAAGACGCTCGTTCACATCGACACGATGGTGACGAGGGGCGTGATCAACAGTCGCGACGAGGCCCATTGCGGGCCGAGACGCGGCCTCGTGCAACCCGAGCTCGCCAGGCTGCACGTGATCTTCTTCGACAGCACACTCTGCCAGATTGCCACGGTCCTTCGAGTCGGCACGATGCAGATGATCGTCGCGATGCTGGAAGCTGGAGAGGTGGAGGCGCGCCTGACGCTCGACGATCCGCTCGGCGCGCTGGGCACGTGGAGCCGGGGCCCGATGCTCGCCGCCACTGCAGATCTGGTTGGCGGCGAGCGGCGCACCGCCGTTGAGCTGCAGCTCGAGTTTCTCGAGGCTGCCGGCCGCTTCGCCGATCGCGGAGGGTTCGACGGGATCGTGCCGAGGGCCAGGGAGCTGCTGGTCCTGTGGGACAACACGCTGCGGCAGCTGGAAGCCCGCGCCTTCGACACGCTGAGCCGTCGCCTCGACTGGGTTGCCAAGTATCGCCTGCTCAGCGGCATGCTCGACCGCCGTCCGGATCTCGACTGGAATTCGCCCGTCGTGAAGCAGCTCGATCAACTCTACGCCAGCATTGACGACGACGGCCCGTTCTGGGCGCTCGAGCGGGCGCGTCAGGTGGAGCAGCTCGTCACGGAGGCCGACATCGATCGGGCCGAACGCGAGCCGCCGTCTGACACGCGGGCGTGGACGCGGGCGCATCTGCTCAGACTGGCGGGGGACGACCGCGTCGCGCGCGTGCAGTGGGACCGCGTGCACGTACGAACGCTGTCACCGCACTCACCGTATGCACGAACGCGCGCAGTCCACCTGCCGGTCCCGTACGAAGCGACCCGTGCGGACAACGGGCGGTTCTTCCTCGAGGGAGCGTCGCTCGAATCCGTCGTGGAGGGTTTGCAGGCTGCCGACCGGTTGCCAGCCGCGCTCGGACCGGCGCTTCATGGTTCCTGGACCTTATCCAATGGAGGCAAGCAATGAGCACACGTGAACGTCGTCCAGAGGAACGCATCGTGCCGCCGGCTGGCGGAGCTAATCCGGAACCGGCCGCCATCTCCGAGGCTCGTGACGCCGGCGACGCCTTCTTGCGCGCCGCTGACACCGCCATCGACCGTGCGCTGTCCGGGACGCCGGAGGAGTTCCTGCGCCAGAACCGCCAGCTCGGCGGTCAGTAGGCGTTTCTCATCCCTGCCCCCTGACTCCTGATCCCTTCGAGAGGCATCCATGAAATCCGTCATGGGCGGCGAAACGGAGTACGCAATCAGCGCGCGAAACAAGTCCGGCCGGCCGATCGAGCAGGGTCCGTTGCTGCAACGCATGCTCGACCACGCGATGCAGACGCTCGGGTACTCGTCGCAGTCGTCGCGGGGGCGATTTCTGTCGAATGGTGGGCTCCTGTACCTCGATGCGGGGCTTCACCTGGAGTGGGCGACTCCTGAATGCACGTCGCCGTTCGACGTCGTTCGCTACCTGAAGGCCGGCGATCGGATCGTGCATCGCGTGGCGATGTCGTTCAAGGAGCGCACCGGCGCGGCCGATGTCTTCTGCTCCCGCACGAATGTCGATTATCTGTCCAAGACGTTGTGGGCGGCGCACGAGTCGTATCAGCACGACGTGCCGCCGGCGGAGCTTCCCTCGCAGCTCATGCCGTTTCTCGCCTCGCGCGTGATCCTTGGTGCCGGCGGGTGGGACTGCACCTCGCCCGGACTGCGGTTCACCATGTCGCCGCGCGCCCATTTCATCACCAGACTGGCCGATCGGGATTCGCAGCACGTCCGGCCGCTCTTTCACACCAAGGACGAACCCCTCAGTCGGACCGGATCGCATCGGCTGCACGTGGCCTGTTCCGAGTCACTGTGTTCGGAGACGGCCAACGTGCTCCGCTTCGGCACGACGGCACTCGTGCTGGCGCTGCTCGAGCACGGCATCCGGCCGGCGGCGCCTGTGACGCTTGTGTCTCCCATTGGTGCGATGCAGCACTTTGCGCTGAATCCCGGCTGGCGCGCCTGTGTGACGACCGAGCCGCGACGCTGGATATCGGCCGCGAAAATCCAGCGGCACTATTTGGACCTGGTCGAGAAGCATCTCGAGTTGCTGCGCATGCCCGATTGGGCGGAGCGCGTGTGCCGGATGTGGCGAGGCGTCCTCGACGATCTCGACGCCGACCCGGCACGTCTCGAAGCGACGCTGGACTGGGGGATCAGGCGGCGGCTGTTCGAGCGCCACCTCGAACGCCGCGGGATCGCATGGTCGTCGCTGCGGTGGTGGAACGTCGCGCTCGATCGCCTCGAGCGGGTCTGGGCCGGTGCCAGCCAGAAGGAGCCGTTCGCTCTTCGCTTTCTCATCGAGCATGACCCACGTCTGGCTGGAGAACACCTGCGTGTCGCGAAATGGCTGGCCAACCACGGTTTGGACTGGTCGCAACTCGAGGCACTTGCAGCGGCACGGGACGAGGTCTTCGAGCTGGACGCCAAGTTCGGTGCGCTTGGAGACGCAGGCCTGTTCAACGCGCTCGAGGCGGCAGGGGCCCTGCGGCATCAGGTCGGCCTCGACGTCGAGAGTGCCGTGACCGAGCCGCCACCGGATACGCGGGCTCGCATCAGGGGCAACGTCGTCCACAGGTTGAGCCAGGCCGGGATCCGGTACGCCGCCGAGTGGACGGCCGTCTATGACCACAAGCACAACTTGGCGCTCGATCTGAACAATCCGTTCGAGACCGAAGAGCGCTGGAGCGACCGGCTGCGTGAAGGAGACGTGGCGTGAGGGTGTGCTGTAACGGGCGGCGGCTTTCGAGCCTAGAAGGAATCAAGCGGGCAGCAGGTCGCCGGACAGGTCCGCGGTTCAGCACTGTGACGGGCCGTAGCAGCTCGTACTGGTCGAGCGCCGCACTTGCAATGCGGAGGTTGTGAGTTCGAGTCTCACCCGGTCCACCATTTCCTGGCCGCTCGATGTCATCCTGTGCGACCGGCGGCGTTCGTAGCTTAACGCGGGTATAGCATCTTGTTGGTTCTTCAGTGGTTTAGCCGCACGTTGGACCACGCTGTTACCCAGTGTTCGGGAGCAAATTGTTCACGAATTGTTCACGGTCGAGAACGATGAGTCGTCATAGAGCGACGAGCCGATGGCGAATGACTCTGCGGAATCGGTCGACTACGGCCTCATCAGCGTCGAGCGGTTATGTCTGCCGCTTTGGCCGAGTATGAGCGGCCCCAGAACGGGGCTTTCGCGACGGTTTTTGCGCCACAAAGATCATCACGGATGGCAGCCTTGAATCGCGCATGAGACTCGGGTACTGCTTAAGAACCTCTAGTGAAGGCCGTGGTTCCAGAACCTTGCTAACCCGGAAGCCGCCATCGGTAACGGCGTTGAAGTGATTGCCCGTTGCAGGGGTGCCGGACTCGCCAACGCCATCTTTCATTCAGCCGTGCTGCGAGGCACATCGCGTGAGGGGGGTTCTTCTCTGGCCACCGAGCGTGGTTCGGAACGCCTTCGAGCATTCAAACCCGGCTCCAGACCCTGAGAAGACGGCTCGGTTAGAACGGGACGCGGACAAGCTTATCCAGCTTTTGATGGCCGTTATCGACGGTCTGAATGGCGGTAGCCTCCGCGTTGTGGGGACCCCTGCGTGAATTGGGGAGGCGGACACAACGTTCGGCTGCTGCTGTCCGACGGAACCACCGTCGTGCAAGATTGGCCTGACTGGATCTCGGTGCAGCGGGTCATAGATGAAATCCACAAAACCGTCAACCGTGACCCAGTCTCTTAAACCGTCCGGGCGTAGTGAGTGATCCCTCTTCTGTGGGTGGGCGCCGAGTAACTCGCGGGATTTGAAGCAACACCTACGCGGCCGGGTCCTCCGGCGGATTCTTCGCTAGCCGAGAACTTCGACGACCTCGGCAACGACAGCCACGCTGTTTTCATCATCCGTCGTCAGCTCGATCGCCTGGAACGTGGGGTTGTTCGGCTTCAAGACGATCTTGACGTGTCGCCAACCGCCGTCGTCAGAGGCCGCCTTCTCGCTGAAGTACCGCTTGAGGGTGAAGCGCTCGCCGTGCTCGGGATCGGATCGGTTATGGAGCTGCACCAGCACCGTCTTCCCCTGTCGTGAGCCCTCCACCGGTGCAGCGAACAGGCAGTAGGCGCCATCCGGTATCTGTGGCTCCATCGACTCGCCGACGACCTGCGCGACGAACATCCCCGGTCGCAGGCGACGGCTGGTGTCAATCGTCACCCACTCCCAGTCAGCCGGTTCTCCCACATTCTGCGGATCGCTGAACCAACCGGCGGCGGCGCGCAGGGGCACCAGCGGCACGCAGGTGCGGTAGCGGTCCGCCGGCACCGGCCGGACGATGCGTGGAACGAATGACGCCGGCGCCACGGCACTGTCCGACCGACCGAACCAGGACGAGTCGGCCTGCACGCGCGCACGAAGCTCGTCCGCCCGCAGGTATCCCGCAAGCCGGCGGAAGTGCCGCTGCATCGCACCCTCATCGAATAGATCACTCGCCGCGATCTCGATGACGTCCCAGCCGTTGTTCCTGAGCCATGTCCGTATGGCACGATCTCGATCCGCAGTCGCTGCGTGGCCGTGCAGATGTCCGCTCAAGCCATCGAGATAGATGCACACGCCCTCGTCCGGCCCATGGTGGGAGGCGCGATAGATTATGTCTGGGGTCGTCGTGCTTATCGCGGGATCGAGATGCAGCTGCTCGCCCCGCACGCCCTCCTCGAACCCGGCGGCCTTGAGCAGGTGACGCAACCGCCGCTCTGCTTCATTGACCGGGTGCGCTCCGGCCGACGGCTCTTGTGATGGCTGCTTGGCCGGAATCTCATGGGTGGGCGTGAGCCGAGGTCCCCACGCCGTCAGCCTGTCGAGAGCGACCTTCCGTTCGAGCAACTTATGATAGTGGGCGTTTCGGAACGTCTGCAGGCAGTCGATGCACGACGTCTCGCACACGCTGGGACACGTCTCGACGACCCGCCGCGCCACTGCAGAGATCTCTTCGAATCGCTCGCAGATCTGATCGAGCAGACCCGAACCGCCTGGCATCGGATCCCAGAGGAGGCCGTCGACCTCCTCCCGATCGACATGACCAATGACGAGGATCTGCACGTCCTCGACGTGCATGTCGAGAACCTCCGCCGCCGCAATCCGGAGCGCCTCGAGCACGCTGCAGGCGGTGTTCGGATCGGCGCAAGCAGGCAACGACAACGTATCGGCGACGACATCCGCGAACAGACCGACCGCCGACGGCTTGCGGGCGCAGCGTTTCAAATGATCGTCCTCGAAGTGCTCGCGCTGCCGATCCGACGAGAGGGGGGAGACGCTCTGACCGCAGACGGTGCAGATTGGGTACCCAAAGTCGGCCCCGCGGTGGGTCGCCGCCGTGGCTCCCACGTTCACGAGGCGCAGGCGCACGCCTCGACGGTGGTGAACCGCCTGCTCGCCCCAGGCGTATGCCCTTCCGCCGTTGTGCTGCTCGCGCTCGTAGCCGTAGACGGCCACCCCCATCTGAAAGCGCAGCTCCTCGTCGTCCGAGATGTGAGATTGGTGAGTGAGATCGACGTCGCACACCGAGATGGCGGGCAGAATCGCCGAACCGGGGCTGCCGGGCGGCTTCGTGGCGCTCGTCTCCTTGACGGCCTGCCGCTCGGTCGAGACCTCGAAGACCGGCATCTCGACGCGGTGCTCGTCGACGTCGCGATGGAAGCGGCGGGCCACGAACCGGTGGCCGTTCGCGTAGATCAGATTGCCGGGAACGTACTCCCTGAGGGCGACGCTCGGCGGCCGCGGCAACGTGAACTCCATCGCGCCCGTGCGCCAGAACGGAATCTCGGCCGTACCCAGAACCGACCCGACTTCGAGGCCGTAGCCCGGCAGGAATCCTTCTGCAGCCAGCACGCCGAACGTGCTCACATCGTCATACCCCTCCGCCTCGCGACGACGACGGCGCTCGGTTCCCTTGAGCCGCTTGACGACGGCCTCACAGCGCCGGCGAAGTGCGGCGTCCTCTCCTTCGAGCGTTCCCTGCGTGTCCTGCAGCGCGTTCAGCCGCTTGATCTGGGCAAGCGCCCACTTCAGGCGGCGATCGAGGCGCGCGATGACTTCGCGGAGCCCGCCACAGAAGCCCTCCACGTGGCGCCGCAGCTCGGCCGGCGTCGTTACGCCGGAGTCAGCGGACGGCCATCCTTGTCTGAACACACGATCGACATAGTCGACCAGGTTGTCGAGGTTGGCCGCAATGACCGAGTCGAGCGCCGACAGATCGAAAGGGCGGTCGCGCACGAACCCTGCCTCGAAGAGATAGGCGGTCACGTGGCTCGGTAGGCATTGCCTGAGCGTCTCGTCGATCCGCCGCCGTTCGGTGTCCGTGCGAGATCGATCGCGCGCGTACTGGTGCAGCCGCGTAATCGCGGTTGCGCGAACGTGCTTGGCCACCATCAGGTCGTTGCGCAGGTTGAACGCCGGCGGATCGACGCGTCCTGCAAGCAGCCTCAACGGATCCGCGAAGTACGCGCGATCGTGCGAGACGGGACGGCAGTAGGTCACGTCCACGGCCATCCGGTGGCGCCGGCCCGCACGTCCGGCCCGCTGCCAGTAGTTGGCGGGAAGCGGCGGGACGTTGCGCATGAGCACCGCATCCAGCTGGCCGATGTCGACGCCAAGTTCCAGCGTTGGTGTGCAGACGAAGGTGTTCACAGCGTCCGAGTCGCCCTTGAACAGGTTCTCCAGACGCTCGCGCTCGTCGTGCGGCACCATGGCCGTGTGCTCCTCCGGGCGAAGCATCGAGTAGCCCTGGTCGAGGAGCTGGAGATCGTAGTTGTCCGGATCCTCGCGCACGAACTCGAGCTCGCCCGAGCACCGCCACGCCAGGCACTTCTGGTGCGGGGTGCGCCTTACGGTGCGACGCCGGCAGCTCCGGCACCGCCACACGCCATGGTTCTGCTGAAGACGGAGGCGGTCGGCGTCGACTTGATACAAGCCGGTCACGCCCGGGAGCGGCCTCCCCTTGGCTCCCTTCAGCTTCACCGGCGTCAGCAGTTTCTGTTCAAGGAGAAACGCAAACAGATCTTCGACGAACGCTTCCGCCTCTTTCGCCTCGACTCCCCACTTGCGCGCCATCTGACGCACTGTCGTATCGCCACGCTCGCTGAGCCACTGGATGACGAGCTCGTGCTTCTCGGCGGGCTCGCGTCTGATCTTGGTGCCGGTCGGCGAGCCAAGCTGCGGAAGGTAGCCCTGCTGCAGCTCGAGGTCGCCATCCTGCCAGTACTTTGTGAAGATCTCGTGTTCAGGGTCGTGCAGCACCCTGCGCCGCCGCAGGTAGTCGAGCAGACCGGCGACGCCGTCTCGCAGGTCGTCCGCCGGCATGCCGAGCCGGTGCGCCTGGCGCTGAATCCACGGCAGGCCGGACTCCAGACCTCTGTAGTCCACGCGCAGCCGGCCCCACGGCTCGAGGCCGATGGCCTGCCGCGCCGACATCGTGACCTCCCGGAGCACCTGGATCCTCAGGAACTTGAGCCGCTCCTTCTCGTGCCTGCCGCCGCCACCCTCGCGGCGCTGCACCTGCCACACTTCGGGCACGAGCGCACGCGACAGCGCTTCGTCCTGTTCGAGCAGGTCGTCGATGTAGCGCGTCAAGTCGCCGACAGAGACCGGCTCGCCCTCGAGTCCATTGGCCATCAGCGCGCGCAGGCGGAAACGGCGTGCGTGATCCTTCATCCATCCCGCCTGAAACGCCGCGTCCTGCCGGTTGTCGCAGAAGACGAGCAACCGGGGCCGCTCCGAGTGGTGCACCATGTCCTGCGCCAGCACGTGCACGTCGGCCACGTTCGTCGCGCGCACGGGGCGCGCCGGCTCTCGATAGGTCGAGAACATCGCTCGCCCGTTGGCGCCGCACGACAGGCAGCTCGAGAGATGTCCCGGATTGTCCTTGCTCTGGCGAACAACGAAGAGCTGAACCATTGGATCGGCGGTGCCGCAGTGTAGACACCGGGGGCCCATCACGGGATGCGCGGCGCCGCAACGCCGGCAGACCGCGAGGCTGGCGAGCCGCTCGTGCTCCTCCAGGCCTTCTTCCGCATCGCCGCCCACAATGCGGTCGACGAGAACCAGGCGTTTCCCATCCTTGGGCTCTTCGAGCGGTTCCCAGTAGGACGCCTGCCCCGTGGACTCGCCGCCGCCGGGCCGGGCGCCCGTGAACTCGAAGTCCTTGAGGAACGCGACGAAGTAATGCTGGCCGCAGGTCGTACAGGTGGTCACCTTGAAGTGAGCGTGTGGCTTGTCGCCCCCATGAAACTCCACCTCGTCTTCCGCGGCCAGCCAGAGCCGCGGCGTAGACGACTCGTCCTCGAACGTGACCACGCCGCCGCTGATGCCCCGCACGAACGCGTGAACGACCGGTCGGAGCAGCGGACGCCCGTCGACGCGCGCAGCCGCGCCGAGGGTAAGCCACGCCAGGATCTCCGACTCGCTCACCGGGCGACCAATCCGCTTTTTCAGGGCGGACGGTACATCGCCGAGGGCGCGGGGCTGCTCCAGCAACGTCGCCGTCTGGAACAAGAGATCGTTGCGCAAAAGAGCCCGGCCGAGTGCTTCGTCCCATGGACCGGGCGGCAGATCGTCTCCCGACAGAAGTCGATAGCCGCGACGGATCGACTCGCCTCCATCGTTCGCTTCCACAGCCGCGACGCAGTCGTTGAGAATCTGTGCTGAATCGTCTGCAGGCGCCGACGGCATTACGCGAGCATCTGTCCAGACGTGTCCTTCATACGCCTCACCGATGGTTGCGACCGACGCGGTCTCGACGCCAAAGAAGCGCGAAGCGAACTCGCGGGCGGCATCCGGGTTCTCGCGATCGACGATGGTGGCCGATGTCGCGACGCACACGGTGTCGCGCGCGTCGCGTCCGCAGAAGGCGCGCAACCGCCGGATGAGGCAGGCAGTCTCGGCCCCTTGCGCGCCCGCGAACGTGTGCGCTTCGTCGAAGACGAGGCAATCGAGCCGCGCGTCGACGAATAGCGCCACATCCTGCTGGCGTGTGAGCAGCAGCTCGAGCTGCTTCACGTTGGTGAGCAGGATTCGGGGCTGACGCCCAGGTGTCCGCATGATCTCCCGCGAGCAGACTTCCTCCGGCGGGTGGACGCTCTCGCCGTGCTTCTGCTGCTCGAGCGCGGCGAGGTAATCGGCCCGTGAGGAGCCAGGCTTCAGCCGAAGACCGGTTACCTCGGCCTCCCGGTCGGGCGTCTTGCCAACGTACATGCCGAAGGGAATGCCGGTCCCTGCGAGCAACGCGCGAAGGCGCCCGAGCTGGTCCTCGGCCAGCGCGTTCATCGGATAGACGATTACCGCGCTGATCCCCGCAGCGGCACCCGCGTCGCGCAACTCGAGACACCTGCTGATCACGGGATAGAGGAAGCACTCCGTCTTGCCCGACCCGGTCCCGGTGGACACGAGGGCCGTCCTGCCCGCGTGGATGGCGCGGATGGCCTCTTCCTGGTGGCCATACAGGTGGGTGATCTCCGCGGGAATTCGCTGCCGCATGTGCGGGTGGAACACCCCCTCGCGGACGAGCGCCTCCACCGCGGCACCTTCGCGAAATGGCCGCGACAGGCTGATGTACGGCCCCTTCACGAGCGGCGACTGGCGGGTCTCGTCCAGCGAGAGCAGCCGGCGCATCTGCGCGTGGAGCCGCTCGTCGGCGAACGGGTAGGCCGTGAGCTGATACCGGAGGAAACTCCGGACGACTTTCTCGGTGAAGACGATTGGGTTCAGCGCCATCAGCGGCGGCGCCGGCCGTTGAGTTCAGCGCAAGGAACGGAACGTCGGCTCATTTGGCCGCAGGAATCTTCGGTGACGCGTCTTTCCCGTCCGTCTCCAGCACTGCGACGGACATCAAGCGGGTCATATCCGGATTCGTGACCGCGATGACGCGCTCGTCTGGCCCCACTGCTGGGACCTCGACGGCCGCGACCAAGCTGTAGGACTGGCCCTTTTCGTCCTCAATCGTCACCTTGTCTGGACTCCGCTCTCTGACATGGCCGGTGATGATTCGGGCCTGCACAGTACCAGAGGCGATCGTGTTCCGGTAGATCGTTCCCGTGTCGCCCCGCAGATCTGCAACGAATCGCTGCGAGTCGCCTGCCCCTGACACTTCGTACACGGCGCGGTCGCCGGTCTGCAGGTCGGTGGAAACCGTCAGCAATCCTGAGGCTTCACGCACCACCGGATGCACACCTGTCGATCGCCAAACGCCAGCCGCCGTCGTGGCGACTGAGGTCGTGTGCTGTTCAACGAGCTGGCGATCCCCGGCTGCGGTCACGGTGGCCATCTCACTCTGCTGCCAAGAAGCAACTACTGTCACGACCACAGCTACCGCCGTCGCAGCGGTCAGCGCGGCACCGCGCGACTTGTCCCACACGTACTGAAACGGGACTGCAGAGAAGACCCGGCTGCGGTACGCCCATAAGAACGAAGCGAACGCTGCAACTGTGGTCACGACCCCTGCCACCACGATCGACTGGCTTCCTATGACGGTGCCCAACACTACCGTGCCGCCACCGATCGGTACACCGGTCGCGAAGACATCGCTGATCCATGCCAGACGGCCGTCGCCTGCCGCCGTGTCCGCCGGCGCTCGCGCGGTGACCAAATCTCGCACCGCCTCAGCCCATTCCGCCTGGCGAGCCGCAGATGGCGTGGCCCCCTCGACCAACGCCGTGCACGCCGGACAGGCCTGCACGTGCGCGCGCCGCTCGGCCGGCAACGCATCGGCCACGTAGAACTCGACTTCGAACGGCCGGAGGCACGCCTCGCTCGGATAGCTGGACTGTTCGATAAACGCGCGGTCACGCTCGTAGAGCGCCTCGACCGTCAGACCAAGGTGTTCCGCGCGCGTTCGAGCCGCCTCGAACAAACCGCCGTACACCTCGCGGCCGCGCGCCGTGAACGCTTCGACACTCATGCCTTCTCGGGCGGCCTGATCCTCGAGAAGCGCCTCGTATTCAGCGTCGGGATCGCCAGGGGACCATGGGCGTGTCGAGCTCAGCTTGGTCATCTGTATCGCCCTCCGACAGATAAAACCCTGTCAATGACCAGATCTTTACACCAGCTAACTCATTGATGGGGCGTCACTTGTTCGTATGCGGCTCACCGAGAAGGCCGCGAAGCAGCTTGCGGAGCCGGTGCAATCGAACGGCAACATTCGCGTAGCTGAGGCCCGTCGAGCTCGCAACCTCCTTGAGCCCCATACCGGACACGACAAGGGACAGTATCCTCTGGTCGATCGGCGCCAGCGCATGTCGGGCTCGTTCTATGGCCCATTGCTTCTCGATCGATCCTTCGGTCGTGGCTTCAAGCGAGTCCGGGAGCGTCGTCTCCTTGCGCGACAGCAGACGCGCCAAGTGTGATTTCGCTGCGTTTTCCGTCATCACGTACAAGAACGAACGCAGCGCTGCTGGCCCCCGCACGCGGTCGAAGGGTCTGGCACGAAGCAGCCTGATAAAGACGTCTTGCGCAACGTCCTCGGCCAGCTCGCGCGCCCCGCGGCAACGGCGGTAAGCGACCGCGAAGACGAAGGGCCAGTACCGCTCGTAGATCTCGGTCCACGCGGCCGCATCCGATGGATTGGCTGCCAGCCGTTCGAGCGCTCGATCCTCTTCCGTCGTGTCGCGGGTCACGATTCCGGAGTTTGGATGTCGGCCAGGGTGCAGTTGATGGCCAACTTCGGGTCGAGGCGCCAGCGGATCTTCTCGTGCGCTACGGTGCCCGATATGGCAGCCTCCTGCGCCAAACGCACGGCGTGCACGAGCCGGCTCATGAACTCATCTCGTATGGACCCTGCCGCGCTTCCAGCCTGATCGGCGAGATAGGCTTCGAGGCTTCGTGGCGTGCGGTCCGGCCGGCGGGTCCACGCCCACTCGCGCCTGAGGAGGAGCCAGGCGGCCTCGACAAAGCCCTCCTTGTCGCCTGTGTCCAGCGCACGCGTCGCCCGGCTGCAGACGTTGAGCCAGTCGCGGAACTCCACGGGAGGATAGCCCCACAGGTACGGCAGCCAGAGGTGCAGGGCGTGGCCGACGCCGAGCGCCCACGTGCTGTGTCTGTACGCGTTGAGCGCGACGTTGTGGACTTGAGCGCGGGTACGCCGGCAGGCGGCGCAGGCGTGCCACGGATCCGCAGTGGAATGGACGGCGTGGCGTCCTGCAACGAATCCCTTCCGTCCGGCGCTCCCCAGCTCACGGGTCAGCCACGTGGTGAGGCCGGCAAGCCAGACGACCCTGTCGGCGGTGCCGGTTTCGTTTCGAATGTCCAGCTCCGAAGAGAGCCATCCTGGAATTCCGGACATCGGACGGCGGTCGAAGAGAGCCTGCCAGTCGAAGCGCCGTGGCAGCACGCACCCGACGAGCACGACGCGGTCGAACAGGATGTCGTAGGACCTCATGGCCCGAGAGGCCAGATATGTGCCGAAGCTATGCGCGATCACATGCGTCGCGTAGCTGAGGGTCGACTTGTCGCTGATCTGGGTCTTGACCCGCTCGGCGCATCGATGCCGCTGCCTGGTGGCAACCCAGGCTCCCGCACCCACAAGGCCCGCGGCTGCGGCATACCACAAGATCCGCGCATCGGCATACGCGGCCCACCCGGCGACGCCGACCGCCGCGAGCAGCAAGAGCGGATGGGCAACCGCCTTGACCGCCCCGCCCCGGATGCAATCGTAGTCGGGATAGGTGATGGCCGCGCACGTGAAGTGCGGACTCAGCACGCGCTCGGCCGTCTGCTGCCACGGACCGGGGCAGACGCCGTGAATCGTGAGGACGGTCGGCGCGACGATTCGGTCTGTCCCGTTCGACATTGCGGAATGCGTCGATCAGAGCTGTGGGTTCTGCGGACTCGTGGTCGGCGCCCGTTCGGCGGCACGTCGCCCCGCCTCGGTGATTCTCCACCTGCTTCCCGGGCCGTCGTGAATCCACCCCTCCGCTTTGAGCGGCTTGCGCGCGCGCCGAATCATCGCTTTCCAGCGTTCGCGACCGCTCGGCATCGGACCACGGTCACCCGGTGTCAGGAAGCTGTCGGACGATCTTTCAAGCGCCTCCTCGATGTCCGTCCGCGTGCAGTCTCCACCCGCCCTGAGGATGGCTTTCAGGATCGGCTGGTAGTAGGCCCAGAGCGGCGTAGCCTCGCCCTTCACGGGCGTGGCGCCCTTCGGACCTCGACCTGAGAGTTGCCGCCACACCTGTAGCAGCTCGTTGGTCTGCTGCTCGAAGCGTCCAATCTCCCGAGCCTTCGCCACCAGCGCCTCAGCGCCCGCGTAATCCCCCCTGCCCATTCGTTTGGCCGCGGCCTGATTCAACCCCTTCAAGGCCTTCTTCGTCGCGACGCGCACGCCGCGCAGCGCTCGTGCGACCCCCTGCCCGTGTGGGATCTTCATGCTCGCCTCCCGGCGGGAGCTGCCTTCGGCTGAATCATTTCATTCAGGTCGAGCGGTCTGGCAAGAATCTGGATGTTCGAGGGCGACTTGCCGGTCTGAAACACTGTTTCCCAGTAGTCGTTGTTCTGTTTTGGCCCGAACACCGTCGTGCCAAGGTTCTTGTCGATCCAGCACGGGAGCTTGGAGAGGCTGACCAGGAAGTTTCTGAGACGGTCCCACAGTTCGTCGGGCAGCTCGTGCTGGAGCAGCCGATCTTCCTTGACCACCCGACCCGTGTAGGCGTGGTAGTTCGCTATGACCAGGCGCACCCATCGGGCCACATTGGTCATCACTTCTTCCCTGGCGATGCGCCAGGCGCGGAGGTGCGGTTCGGGAATGCTTTCGCCGCTTTGCAGACGGTTCTCCAGCCGACGGCCGCCGAGGTCGGGATCCCAGGAACCCACGAAGAAGACCTCCGCGAACAGGCTCATGAGCCGAATGAGCTGCTTCCGCTCGAGGAGGCGCGGATTCGTCCCTTCCTCCATGCCAAGGTCGATCGGCGTTTCGAGCGCCTTCTTGTACAGGAACTCGCGGAAGAACGTCTTCTCGATCGTGCTGTAGGACATCGGCTTCTCGAACGACTTGCCCGCCCATTCGACGAACTCCAGCAACCGGTTCTCCTGCGCGTGGGTGATCGCGTCGCGCTGCGCGTCGATGATGTAGCGCTCCATCTCCCGGCGCTCGCCCCGGAAGAACCGTACAAGATCCTGCTCCGAGAAGTCGTAGTCGTCTTCCTGCAGCCCACGCATCGACTGGTACTTCCGGACACGCTCGACGTAGAGCGAGCTGCCCAGGTGGCGCATGACGGCCGCGTCGAACGCCACCTGACGCAGCTTTCCGCCAGCATTGGTGTTGGCCTGAAGCAGGACGTTGGTATCGGGTTGTACGAACACCCGCACCGGAAGCTCGCGCGTGCCGAGGAGGATCTGCGCCGCCGCTTTGTGTTGCCCGTCGAACACCTTCAGCACTCCGGCGCCGTCGGTCTCAGGCGCCCACCATCCGAGCGCCACGTGGAGCTGCGGTCGCTTCTGCAGGAACTCTTCGATCAGTCCGCGGATGTTCGACCCGATGCTCCGGGGATTGATCCGGTCGTCGTGGTGGAGGTACTCGAGCGGAAAAGTCGCGAAGAACGTACGCATGCCGCTCAGCTTGTCGTCGTGGACGGGGGCGGTGCGGATCGTGTTGTCGCCGACCTCCGCCAGACTGAATTCGACGCGATCGGCCTGAGTCCGCAACCGAAGCAAGGCCTTTGCGCCCCCGTGCCGGGCCAGGACGTCACCGAGGTTGGCGCCTCGCTTCCCGGCGTCCTGGGCTTGCTCCTGCAGGCGGTCAAACTCCTTGATGCGGCGCGCCACCTGGAGATTGGCGGCGCCTTTGCTGCGGTTGCATGACTCGTGCGTCAGCGCCAAGTTGTTCTCGGCGTCCAGCCCGTCCTCAATGAGCGGGTCGATGTGATCGATATCGAGCTGGCCTTTGTGCAGCATCAGATCGATCGGCTCGTCGCAGATGAAGCAGCGCCCCGACTGACGAGACAAGAGCCGCTGTTCGAGCTTGGCGCGCGCATCGGCATCGAGGCTCGACAAGTACTTCGACGGCATCTACTCCTCCACTCTGTCCACGTCTGGCTCTTCATCTCCGAAGATAGTGGGCTGTCCCGCAGAGCGCGCGATGCGTCCTCGACTCGCACGTCCAACCCGGCCCGACGGATGTACGCCATCCGGTTGGATGTTGGGCGCACCAGTGACGCGAGCGACCTCGGGCTCGCGATGCGTCATGGCACTCAGGTTCTTCGCATGGATCTCGCACTCGCGCCACGACTCTTCCGCCGTCTGCGCGAGCTGCCAGTCGTAGAATCGTGGGCCGAGGCGACTGGCCACCGGTTGCGGCTGCTGCGCGCGCTCGTCGTGGCCGAGCCCGTAGTCGGCGAGCCGCAGCGTCTCCGGCAGCATCCATCCGTCACCGTCGTTCTGGTTTAGAAACGCCTCGATACCCTTCTCGCGAGCGCCATCAGCTGTGCGGATCCCTTCTTCAAGGTCCGCGAAAGCCACTATTGTGAGGACAGTGTGACGTAGTTCCGGATCTTTCTCTCTGTCTACGCGCCAGAAGCCAATTTGATTTCTCTCAAATCCCGATAAAGCAAGATCTCCAGGTGCGATATCGCATCCTTCAAGCATCGATGCGAATTGGCTCATGGAAACGCCGAAAGCAGAGGCAATCACAGCGTCGGCAGCACATCGTGCCCGCAGTCTGGCTCTCGCAGTAAGAGCCCACGCCGAGCGAAACGCAAAGGAACCAGCTGCTTGCTTGTGTACTGCCAACCAGGCTTCTGCAACGGAGGTGTGCGGACAGGCGAGTCCAAGAGCGACCCTCGCCAAATCAGCTGGAACTATGGATGGCGAGATACTGGCCACATCTGCGAGAAATGCGAAACTGACGTTTGTACCAGCAAGCCGACGGCGCATCTGCCAATCCAGCACAAAGGAACTCAACTGCGCTCCAAGAGCCCAAATCGAAAGCGTGGATTGTCGGGTGGCGAGTGCCGCAAGGCTGTGGCCAGCGGGAAAACCAGGTGTCGGCGAACCAATTAAAGTCCGTTCGTCAGTCGACCTCGCGATGTTGCGAAGCAAGTAACGAGGCTCCAACGCTCCGCGCGCCTTTTCGGCAACCACCTGTCGAGCGATCAAGAACTGGGGTCCATAGTCGTGGACGAAACGATCCGATTTCTCCCATTGGGCCACGTTTCCCGCACCGCGGAACCAGATCGCGCGATTCGCCAGCAACTGCGACATCATGACGCCTTGATACAGTGGCAGGGCAGCATCTTCGACTTGATCGGCCCTGATCCACATGTCGCCTGCGCGCGACAAGACGATTCCGGCTGGAATATCGGCCCTGCGAATTGGCAAATTGTCGTAGGGCGGCTGGGCACACCGAACTCGCCACTCGGTGGGTTTCACATCGGGCGCGGCGATCCGGCGCTCGCAGTCCGCATCGATCGGGACGACGTGTGACGGGTCAACACTCAGCTCGCGCCACAGCTCCTCGATCGGCCGCCAGTCGCCCTTGATCCACCGGCTGTACTCGTCGGGCCGGTAGCCCTCTGCCTCCCACTTCGGCCGCGGCGGGAAGAGCTTCGAATCGCTCGTCATGTTGAAGTCGCCCTGGGCATACGTAATCCCCCATCCATCAGGGCCGTCGTCGCCAAGGAGCACGGAGTTGGCGTAGATCTTCTCCAGGATCTCGAGGTCGCGCCGCGACTGGATCTCGAGAATCGCTTTCGACCGCGGGCTGAACCGATCCACCTGCGCGCGCGTGTAGGGCGTGGCTAGGGCTTCGGCCGACTCCCAGTCCTCCAGCCGCCGGCGCATGAACGCCGTCCGGATGGAGCGCGTCTCGCCTCCCTTCTCCACGACGATCGGGTTGAACTTGAATCGGCTGTCGATGTCGAACACCTTGTCGCGGTTCTCGAACCCGAACAGCCACTCCCATCGACATCCGTCGAGGAACAGCCGCCGCAGGCTGCCGGTCCCGTGGTCGGAGTAAAGACCCGAGGGCACGATGAAGCCGAGCCGCCCGCCGCTCCGGAGCAGCGCGTGCGCCTGCTCGAGAAACAGCTTGTAGGTGTACGCCTTTCCCTCGCCTCGATGTCTGAAGGGATGCAGCGGGTCGACAAACCCTTTGGCTCGTGTTCGTGCATCGCGCCACCGATCATGGGCTGCGAGGTTTGCCGCGCGACCCCGGTTGATCGTGAAGGTCTCCTCCGAGTCGGCTTCAGGATCTCCGAACGCCGAGGACGCGAACTTCATCCAGTTCGTATCGCTTGCAAATCCGGCTGTGTAGTCGAGCCATCTCGCCTCAATCTCGATGTCGGCAAAGAAGTGTGTCTGGATTCGCAGCGCCTCCTGCTTACCGTAGGAGCGATACAACGGGTCGATGTCGGAAAAGAACTCCTTCGAGTTTGGCTGGAGCGTTTCCCACGGCGGATTGCCCAGCACGGCGTCGAATCCGGCCCGCCCGTCGTTGAAGACGTCGGGAAACTCCAGCTCCCAGTGGAAGAACCGCTTTCGAACCGACACCCAATCGAGTGCCGTCAGCGTCGGCTCGGACGGCGCGGCCAGCGTCGATGGAAGCGGGGCGTTCGCGATCTCCCGCACGGGCCAGAACCAGCAGGCACACCACAAATCCATCGCCCGCTTCAGCGACCGGTGGCCCGGCGACAGCACCACCTCGTCGCGATACAGGCGCGCCCGATCCCCTGCCGCGTGCACGGGCAGATCGTGCAGCTTCGACAGCACGGCCAGCGCATCGGTGTGCGCCGCGAGCGCGCGCACCTGAGGGTCGCCGCTGAAGAGCGTCTCCCCTCGAAGAAAGGTCTGCAGGTCGGGCGTCAGTGTGTCGCGAACGAACGCCTTGATCCCCCTGGTCCGTGCTTCGGGCTGGAAGTGCACGCCGTTCGTGTGCCCCTTGTCGCCCCCTTCGCGGTTCTTCCACGCCATCACCGGATAGTGCTGGAAGGTGTCGAGCCAGGCCCCCACCAGGCTGTTGCCGCACTTGATCTTGTGGTCGAGGAACGAGAACGGCAGGTCCCGGTCCATCGTCTCGATCCAGAGCGCCAGCCGGCACAGCTCCACCGCCAGCGGGTCGAGGTCCACGCCGTAGATGCAGCGCTCGACGACGTGGCGGCGGAGGACGGCTTTGAGCCGCGGCTCGAACGTCTCGTCCGAGGGGCGGCAGCCGAGCTTCTCCGTGCCCAGCAGCTCTTCGGCCTCGGCCTCCGCGCCGCGATCGAGCAGCCGCACGATCGCCCGGTCGCCCGTCTCCAAGATGCGGCCCTGATGGTGAAGCGACGCGTAGAGCGCGTCGGTCAGGAACCGGAGCGCCGCCACGGGAAACGTCCCGGATCCGCAGGCCGGGTCGCAGACCTTGAGCGCCAGAATCTCTTCCGGCGTTCGAGGCGTCCACTGCGGCGCGGGAGCGTCGAGGTCGGGCTGGCCGCCGGCGCCCTGGGGCGGCGAGTAGGCGAGCGGCCGCAGCGTGCGGTGCACGGTCGGGACGGCAAGACCGGGCCGCGTGTAGAAGGTGCCGGAGCCCTTCCGCGTGCCGCCCCACCGCACGAGATACCACTCGCCGGGCAGGATCACGCGCGTCACGATCTGCCGCGCCTTGCGGCCGACCGCCTCGTCCCATTCCCGCTGCCGCTGCGGCGTCAGCGTGCCCCTCGGCCGAGAGACCAGCCTGCCGACGACGACCGCGCGGCGCGCCCACTCCTCGGCCCGCGTGCGCGTGATGAACCTGTCGTCACCATCCGACTCGGCTTCGCCCGCCGCCACCTCCTCGGGCGCCGCGGCCGCTTCGTCCTCGTCCTCGACTTCTTCTTCCTCACCGCGGCCCTGGTCATCTGCCTCTTCGTCGACGTCGTCGTCATCGCCGTCCATGGCCGAAGTGCTCGTGTCCTTCATCTTCTCCAGCAGGCTCGCCACCGCCCTGTCGTCCATTGCCTCTAGACGCGAGAGCGGAAGCGCCGGCTGGTGGCCGACGGCCAGGAAGATGACCGGGTCGCCGGAAGGCGCGGTCTTCAGCTCGAAGTCGAGCAGCCCCTCGTAGAGGATGCCGATGTACTCGCTCGAGAGGTCCGAGAAGTCCACGGGCACCGACGCCCAGGTGCTGCTCCGCCCCTGCCGGATGCGCACCTTCGTCCGCGTCAGCAGCTCGAGCATCCGGTGGACGTCGCTGTCCGGCAGCAGCAGGTCGTGCTCGAAGCAGGCGGTCTCGAACACGGCCAGCGCGCGGACGAGGCCGTCCTTCGACCTCGAATCGCCCGGCGCGAACAGCTCGCCCCCGTACTCGGGCACGGGCAGATCCGGGTGGTGGGAGCCCTCGAAAATCAGCCTGAAGAGCGCCAGCACCCTGGGCCAGCCACTCGACGATCGCTTCAGACGTGATCCCACGCGCGCCGCCACCGTGTCGAGCTCCTCCCGAAGCCCGGTCAGGCCGTACGCGCCGTGGTAGAAGGCGTTGTCGCGCGGCAGGAGCTTCTCGCGCGATTCGGCGAACAGCACTACGACCAGGCGCATGACGATGCGGACGGCGGCGCGGAAGATGTCGGCGTGATCGACATCTGGACAATCGCGCTTGAGCACGTCGCCATGCGCCTGGATGAGCAGCTCCACCGCCCCACGCACGCGCTCGCCGAGCACCGCCGACAGCTCCGCCTGTCCCCTGCGGCTGTCGAGAATCGCCTGGAGCAGCGCCGGCGTGGCGTCCTTCTTCTCGGGGGTCCAGAGCGCGGGCTGGAGCAGCGTGCGCAGCGCCTCCACCTGCGGCCCGACGGCGCCTTCCTCGAACCACAGGTCGATGTCCCACTGGCACCACGCGTCGAAGTCGAGCCCGGCGAACACCAGCCGCCACTGGCGTCCGTTGGTCAGAACGGCGAGGCGCTCCCGGCCGGCACGCAGCCACTGAAGCGTCTGGCTTGCCGCCTTCGTCCCTCGCCCGATGCCGAGTCTCGACTCGGTGTCGATGAAGACCGGCAGCACGGCGCCGAAGTCGCCGCGCCACAGGTGATTCGGCTTCACGAGGCCACCCCCGACCACCGGACGCGCCCATTCCGCGCTTACCGCCGACCCGCGGTGCCATGTACCGATTCCCGCCGTGTAACCGCAGATGGCCTGGAGCACGAACGTGGCGAACTCCGCGGGCCTGAGCGTGCCGTCCTGCACCTGGCCCACCTGGCGGCGCAGCTCCTTTTCGAGGTGCGGCAGGAGCGGCTTCGCCGGCCGGCTGGCCGCGATCACGCGGAGACGCGGTGGATCGAGGAGGAGGCCCCCGTGCCGGAGACGGTCCCAGCCGAATAGATCTGCGCTTTCGTTCGGGCTCACCCGTGGGCTCCCGGACTGGTCCGGCTGAAGCCGGACGCTACGTTCGTGGGATGGCCGGGCAACCGAATCTCGACCACGACTGGGAACACCTGCGCGGCGCCGGACATTGCGTAGCGCTTCGGAAGCAGGTGCTTCAGGATGCGCTCGCGCTCCTGTTCGAGCTGGTCGCGCACCTCCTCGTAATGGCGCCGGCGGCGTGCAATCTCCAGCTCCTTCTCCTCGATCGACCGATCCAGCCGATCGAACTGGTCGCCTTCCTCGAAGAGCAGGCCCTGGCGGCGCTGGATCTTCAGCTCCTCGACCTCTCGCTCCAGCCGGGCCAGCGTGGTCTCGGCAATGAGTGCGGACACTTCACCCTGCCGGCTCCGGTAGCGTTCTTCCTCCTGCTGACGGGCACGCTGGCCTTCGGCTTCGACTTGCGCCCTGAGCGTGTCGGTCAGTGAAACCGCATGCGAGGTCACGAACGCCTTGAGCGCCCCTTCGACGTCCTCGAACAGGGCGCGTGCACGGGCCGCCTGGTCGGGCCGTACCATCCCCTCGATGCCACGGCGTTGGAGCGCCGCGGCTGGCTCGTGGGGCAAGGGCGCAGCAAGTTTGCCGTTCTTCACCGGGAAGACCACGGTGCGCACCCAGTGGTGAAAGGCCTCGCGCAGATCGTTGACTGCCAGCTCCTCGACGCTGAGCAGGACGAGCGCATCGGCTCCGGCGAGCACATCTCCCAGCCGAACCGTCCAGCGAGAGACCTCGTCGCCTGTGCCGGGGAAGCGCCGCCGCGTGAGCATCGAGAGCGCGCGCTGGAGGATCGGGTGCGACAGGTGCATCAGGAGCACGTCCGGTCGTGGTTTGAAGACGAGGCGCTCGCCCACCTTCTCTAGGAAGGGATCGATCCGGAACGCCAGCCGAGCGACGCTTCCGGCCACATTCTTCTCGCTCCGTCGCCTGAGCGATTCGTCCACTACCTCGCGCCACCCGGGGAGCCCCGGGTTGAGCAGCTTGCACGTGAAGTCGCCGCCACATTCGATCTGGGGTCTGCCGGCGCGGATCGCAAGCGCAGCCTCCAGCGTGTCGCGCAGCGACTCCGGGCCGAGATCGAGCTCGCCGGCGAGCGCCTTCAGGCGATGGTCGGCTGTGACACCGAGGTCGGAGGTCTCCGTCGTGGCGTCCGCATCGAACGAGGCCCGCCCGCTGGCCTGCGCAATGCGGCGATCGAGGTCCGCCTGCACCTCATTCGCGCTCTCCCCCTCCACGAGCCGCCTGTGCGCGGCATCGTCGAACAGCTCATTGGACGAGCCGAGGTCCTCCCGGATCTCGTTCGCCTTCCGCACCACGTGGGCGAGAAACGCGAGGTCCTGGTCCTGGTCGCTGACGAAGTAGTGCACGGTGACGTCGCGCGCCTGACCGTGTCGGTCCAGACGGCCGTTGCGCTGCTCGAGCTTCGACGGATTCCACGGGCAATCGAAGTGCAGCAGATAGCGCGCCGTGTTCTGAAGGTTCAGCCCCTCGGCCGCGGCGTCGGTGGCCAGGAGCAGGCGCACGCTGTGCGTCGGGTCGTTGAACGCGCCCTTCACCCGATCCCTGTCGCCCTGGTCCATCCCATCGGCGCCGCCGCTGCCGAAGAGCGTGAGGATCTTGCCATCTTCGTACGTCGTGTTCAGGCGACGAAGGAGGTAGTCGAGCGTTGTCTTGTATTCCGTGAACACTACCAGGCGCTCGTCGTCTCGCCACGCGCCTTTTGACCGCAGCAGACGCTCGATCATGGCCACCAGCGCGTCGAACCTGGCGTCCTTCACCGGGTTCGTCGCGACGGGGTCGCCGGAATCGAGGCCCAGCTCCCTGAGGGCAGCATCGATGCCCGCTATCTCGGCTTTGACTTCCTGTGCGACCTGTTTCAGCCAGGCGCCTACGACCGCCGCCGCCGTGCCTTCCCGCGCTTGCGTCTCGGGGTCATCGCCTGCCTCGCGCTCGACCGCACGCCTCGCCGATTCGACCTCGGCGTCGGTCGCCGCTTCCGCTTCCGCGAGCCCTTCCTTGCATCGGCGCCACGACTCGGCGAATGCCGTCGGGCAACTCAGGAGCCGCTTGCCGAGGATCTCGACGGCAAAGGTTCCTGCACGACGGCGCCGGCCTTCGCCCGATGCAATCAGCCGCCGAATCGCCTTTCGGAACGCGCCGAAGGCGGCGCTCAGGGCAACCTCCTGCGGCGAGAGGTTCAGCATCACGGGCGAAGGCGGAAGCCTTTTGCAGAACCGAGGCGGGCTCGTGCGGGCGTTGATCTCACGCTTGAGGCGGCGCAAGACAATCTGCTGCACGCGCCCGCGTTCGGCCGGTTTCAGCTCGCTGGTCTGCGAGAAGCGCACCGGATCGAGGATCTCGAGTAGCCCGCTGAAGCAGCGCGTGTGACCGTTGTGCGGCGTTGCGCTCAGGAACAGCCGGTGTTCGAATCGCGGCGCGATAAGCCGCAGCATCCGGCAGAGATCACTGTCGTCGCCGAACGCCGACGGCATCAGGTTGTGGCATTCGTCGACGATCAGCAGGTCCCACGGCAAATGAGGCGAACCTTCCGGCGGATTCGACGCGGCGAAGAACTGCTCCAGCACGTCGTCCTGGCGGAGGTAGTGATAGGAGGCAATGATTCGACTGAAGGCACGCCACGGGTTGGCGTCCATTCCCAGCCGACGCCGCAGTCTGAACGTCTCGTCCCGGTCCACAAGGTCGAAGGTCAGCGCGAACTTCTCCCACATCTCATCGCGCCACTGGCTTCGCAGCGACGCAGGCGTCAGGACGAGCACGCGCTGGATGCGACGACGCAGGAACAGCTCGCCGAGGATCAGCCCCGCCTCGATCGTCTTGCCGAGTCCCACATCGTCGGCAATCAGCAGGTTGACGCGCGGCATGGCGAGCGCCTTCAGCAGCGGCACGAGCTGAAAGTCCTCGACCTGCACGGCGCCATGGAACGGGCTGGAGATGGGCAGTCTCTCGAGTGGACCTTGACCGTCGGGATCGATGAACGGACTTGCAGCCGTCCACCGGGCCGCGCGAACCACCGCGTCGAAGTCGTCCGGGGGCATGGGATTCGCTGACGCATCCGGCAGCGCATTTGGTTCGAGCAGCCGGCCGCGCGGCTCGAGCTCCCAGAGGAGGCGCTCTTCAAACGGGAGCTGGTCGTCCTTGTATTCGAGGTGCACCAGGTGCAGCCGCCCATGCTGGGCGTCGTCGGATGGCTCGACGGCGGCAATTACTCCACGGCGGTTACGAACGATCGCGAACATGCCCGCCCGCGGAACGACACGTGTACTAGACTGCAGCGATTCAATCGGCAATGAGTGCTCCGTGCGGTGCGGGCATTCTATCGCTGACTATGATGAACGCGCCTCTGCCAGGGTTGGTCATACGCCGGTTCTTCGCCCGCACACGGATCCAGGCATTCCGCACACTTTCCTTCGCGCCGCCGCCGGCCTACCATCCGCGAAGGTGCAGGACTGCTACGCATTTGATGTCGGCGATTTCGGGAAGCTTGGCCTCCTGCGGCACATCCATCATGCAACCAGGTTGCGCCTCGGCGTTCTGTGGTGGCGCACTGGCCTCGGAAGTAACGGCAATGACGGCAAACACGTCGGCTACCTGAAGAAACCGGCGTTTCGAGCCTGCGATCGCGAGCTGTGGGAGGAGATGCGCCGCCACTTCGACCCGAACATGCGAACTATCGCTGCGCTTCAGCCGTTGCTTCCAGACGGCACTCGCTTTCACGACGTACCGGTGCCACCGACGCGTCAGCGCTTCGCCTGGTTGAAGGAAGCGGAAACGAAGGTACGCGGCAGCGCAGTTGTCTTCGTCGACCCTGATAATGGCTTGACGTTCAGGGAACCGTGTCGCTCACGGCGGCATGTCGGCGCAGGGGAGATCCGGTGGCTCTATAACCAGGGTTACTCGTTGATCGTGTATCACACACCAGGGCACGCGCTGGGCCATGACGCGCAGATCGCGGCCGTACTCAAGGGCCTTCGCACAGCTGTTCCTGGTCTCGCGGCCGTCTGGGCCGCCCGGTTTCGCCGAGGCACCAGCCGCGTGTTCTTCATTCTCGCCCAGCGGAAGCATGCCGTGGCGCTCCGCGCCGCCATAGGAACAATGCAGTCGACCGAGTGGGTGCGGGGCGGCCACTTCAAGCTGTTCACTGGCTGTACACGTGACACGTCTTCGCTCCCGTCGTCCGACAACATAGAACCAAGCTCGCAGGCTGCCGAATCGGACGTCGCGTTACGGCGGAATGGCGCCGTGCGCGTCGTTCTGAACGACAACGGGGGCCTCAACGTCGAGGCGAACCCATGGCTTGCGGGCATCCGGTGCCCGTGCCGCCTTACGGCGGATGGGATGACGTTCTCTGTGGTGGCCCCGTTCGCCGGTCGCACCGACATGTACCGCATCTCTCCGTCGGCATTGAAACTCGCGCGGGCGCTGTCGTTCTCCGGGGACCACCTCTCCAGTCACGCGACCGTCGCGTTCGAGGCTACAGTCATTCAGGAGTAAGTGAGACCGATGCCAAGATCGCCCCTTTCCGAGGGAGCCTATCTTCACGAATGTGCCGAGCTGCATGCCGCGTTGACGACTCAGCTGTCGCGGCGGCCGCAGGACTTCGCCGCTGTGGAGAAGGCCGTCGCCCGCGTTCGCAGCAGTGGCGCGCTCCAATACCTCGATATCCAGGCGATCGTTGAATCGCCGCACTTCGCGGCCGGACGTCAGTTCTGGAGCTGGCCATCTCGTGACGAAATCGAGGCCGGTCTACGGGACCAAGACCTCCAGCTCTGGCACCTGCCCCGGAACGAGCAGCAGATCATCAGGCGACTTCGCAAAGTGTTCAAGACCACCGACGCCGTATCGGTCATTCTCAGGTTCATCAGGCCTGACCACTACGGCATCATCAGTGCGCCCGTCGAGCACGTTCTGGGGATCCAGCCGTCGAGGTCAAGCGTTGAGCGCTATATCGCGTATCTGAAAGATCTTCGTTTGATCCGGGACAAGTACGAGTTCAAGACTGCCGCTGGCGTCGATCAAGCGCTCTGGACGCTGCACGTCGGCGTGCACGGCGGCATCCTGGAGGGCGTCGACCACATCAAGCACGCGCACGCGAGAGACAGGTTTCTCCGGTCCATACGCGTGAAGAATCTGGCGATCGCGCTCTTCGACGCCATGTCGAGGATCGATCTCGCAGACGCACTCTTGGAGCTCAAGCCTCTCCTCGCGGCCGAACTCGCCGCGCTGGAGTTCGAGCGGGCGGTTACAGCGTACGCGAACGTGCCGTCTGACGCGGAGCGAAACCTCCAAGACATCATCAATTCATGCGCGCCGTCAGCTTTGCGCGATTACTGGCATCGCTGCCGGCACCTCCGGAACGCCGCCGTGCATGGACGAGGAGGGATTTCTTCGCCCGATCTCCGTCTGTTGATCGAGCAGACCAGAAACATCCTTGCACTGACAGGACAACCTGGCCCCCGCGTTCGACCGCGCCAGAACGTCGAAACAGATGCTCCCTGAACACCGCGAGGACGGCCGCGCTGGTCGTCGCGATCCACGCAGCTTGTTCAGAACAGCCACCGGCATTCCTTGCTTGCATCACGCGTTCGGGCACGGTGTATTCGATCACGAAGGCTGATCCGGCACCAACGTTGCTTTTGAAGCTCCCCCGCTTTCTCCGTGGAGGTACCCATGGGACACCGACTCGCATTGGTGCTGCTAGCCGCAACCACGGGTTTCGCCTGTTCTGAGTCGACCTTGAGCGCTGAGCGCGCCGCGAGTTTGATCACGGCCCTCGAGGGGTTCCAGCGTGAGGCTCATTTCACGATACACACAAGTGTCCCGCTGCGATCAACATTCACATGCCTGACTCGTGCTGAGGTCGAGCGGGCGCCGCTCAATCAGTTCGCTGTGGCTCAAGGATGGGCACGGTACGAAACGCGTGAAGCCAATTTTGGCCTCGGTGGGAAAGCATCCTGCCCCGCGATGGCGTTAACTCCAGGGGGCGAGACGGCTTCGGCAACGTGGGCCCGAGGACGCGTCCCTTCAGACGAAGGCGTCGCGTGGATGATTCCAATCGGCCGGCGCGAGCTCCTCGGCGTAAGAGAGCTCTCGGAGGCTCCCGACGGATCCATGCAGGCCGAATTCGAGTGGAAGTGGACACCGAACGACAAAGGGACAGCACTGCGAAAGGCAGTCACCGGTGCGAACGCCTTCTTCGACCAGACGCGGACGGGTCGCGCTTCGTGTCGCCAATCTGATGACGGGTGGCAGTGTCAACTGGGGATGTGGGCACCAGCGGATGCGCTGGGCGAGTTCAGGCCGTAGCACGGACTGAGAAGAACCCCCACGCGGGATCGAACACCAGGTGAACCACCGGCCGTAGTGTCGGCCAATTCGTGCGCCGGATTGGAGGCTGGCGCGAACCTGAGGGCCATCGTGTAGGCTTTCGGGTCCCCGTCGGAGTTTCTGCCCTGCATCCGGTTGGCGACACGCTGCATCCGAGCACGAAGGCGCTGGCCTTCAATCCTGGATAGCCAACCGACCGTCGTGCGCAATCCCTCCTCCGGACTTCGGTCGCTTGCATGCGCATTCCAGGCATCGTGATCACTTCGTCCATGCCATCGTGATCACTCATTCCGGCCCATCGTGATCGGAGCGAAGCGACGCTAGGACGTCAGTGTGTGGGATCAGCCTCCTCAGTGGAAGATGTCGTATCGCGCCATGTTAACTGTTACCGAGCACGGCATCGTCGCGCCAGAAATCGGGTTACCCATGAAAGGACGCAGACATGGGAGACACCCGAGTGGGACCACAGGCGAGACGAGAGTATCTG
>Ga0187893_10001840_pt1 | contig 48884 bp, 47 predicted proteins | sample MA1701074metaG_FD_139574 | JGI IMG/M metagenome (GOLD analysis project Ga0187893, IMG submission 139574) | White microbial mat communities from a basaltic lava cave in the Kipuka Kanohina Cave System on the Island of Hawaii, USA - MA170107-4 metaG ... | reverse complement strand
AAGGGCATGCTCGACACCCTCGACCCGCACACGTCCTACCTGTCGCGCGACCTGTACAAGGAGATGCAGCGCGACACCAAGGGCGAGTTCGAGGGCCTGGGCATCGAGATCACCAAGGGCGACAGCGGCAAGGGCGACGGCTTCGTGACCGTCGTCTCGCCGATCGACGGCACGCCCGCCGCGCTGGCCGGCATCCACGCCAAGGACCAGATCGTCGCGGTCTGCCCCGAGGCCACCGAGAAGAGCTGCAAGAGCACGCAGGACATGAACCTGCTCGAGGCCGTGAAGCTGATGCGCGGCCCGCGCGGCACCAAGATCATGATCCAGATCCTGCGCGAGGGCTGGACCCAGCCGAAGCCCTTCATCATCAAGCGCGCGTCGATCCGCGTCTCGAGCGTGCAGCTGCACATGCTCGAGAAGGACATCCCGTACGTGCGCATCTCGCAGTTCCAGGAGCGCACCGCCGACGACCTCGCGGACGCGCTGAAGACCGCGCATCAGAGCGCGGGCGGCGCGTTCCGCGGGCTCGTGCTCGATCTGCGCGACAACCCGGGCGGGCTGCTCGACCAGGCCGTGAAGGTCAGCGACGTGTGGCTCGGCGAAGGCCTGATCGTGTTCTCCGAGGGCCGCAGCGGCGGCAACCGCATGGAGTGGCACGCCAAGAAGGAAGGCACCGAGGGCGACTACCCGATGATCGTGCTGGTGAACGGCGGCAGCGCCTCGGCGTCGGAGATCGTCTCGGGCGCGCTGCAGGACCACAAGCGCGCGCTCGTGCTCGGCGCGCAGACCTTCGGCAAGGGCTCCGTGCAGACCATCATCCCGCTCGAGGACGGCTCGGGCCTGCGGCTCACCACGGCGCTCTACTACCTGCCGAGCGGGCGCTCGATCCAGGAGGTGCGCGTGCAGCCCGACGTGCTGGTCGACCCGTTCAGCGAGTCGGAGCTGACCGCCGCCAAGGAGACGCAGGAGCAGGCGCGCCGCGAGTCGATGGGCGAGGTCGACCTCGAGCGTCACTTCGAGAACAAGGCCGGAGCCCCCAAGGGCGCCAAGGAAAAGCCCGAGCCCGAGGCGATCGACGAGACCGAGGGCGAGGCCGCCAACACCGCAGAGGCGCGCGAGGCGCGCTTCCGCAAGCAGCTGCCGAACGACCGCCAGCTGACGCGCGCGGTCGAGCTGCTCAAGAGCTGGACGATCTTCTCCAAGCTGAACGGCGAGCAGGCGGGCCTTCACCCCTAACCGTCGAGCTTGCTAACGTCGGCGCGTGCCCGCGGGGTTCTCCGACGCTGACGGCTTGCCGGTGCTCGGCGTGGCGGAGCTGATCGAGCGGCTGCGCGACACGCTCGGCGAGGCCTTCGGCGAGCTCTACGTCGAGGGCGAGGTCGCCGGGCTGTTCCGCTCGCGGCCCGGGCACCTGTACTTCGACCTGAAGGACCACGGCGCGCTCCTGCGCTCGGTTATGTTCCGCTTCGCCGCGGGCCAGCTCGGCTTCGAGCCCCAGGACGGGATGCTCGTTCGGGCGCGCGCGCGGCTCGACCTGTATCCCGAGCGCGGCAGCCTGCAGCTCGTCGTCAGCGAGCTGCGCCCGCGCGGCGAGGGCGCGCTGCGCGCGGCGTTCGAGCAGCTGCGCGCGCGGCTCACCGCCGAGGGCCTGTTCGACGCCGAGCACAAGCGGCCGCTGCCGTTCCTGCCGCGCCGGATCGGCATCGTCACCTCGCTCGCGGGCGCGGCGATCCACGACTTCCTGCGCGCGCTGCGGCGGCGCTTTCCCGGCAGCGAGGTCGTGGTGTTCGACGCGCGCGTGCAGGGCGAGGGCGCGTGGCGCGAGCTGGTGCGCGGCCTGCACCTGCTGGACCGCGATCCCACGGTCGAGGTGATCGTGCTCGCGCGCGGCGGCGGATCGCTCGAGGACTTGTGGAACTTCAACCGCGAAGAGCTGGTGCGCGCGGTGTTCGAGGCCGAGACGCCGGTCGTGTCCGCGATCGGCCACGAGACCGACTGGGTGCTCACCGACCTGGTCGCCGACGCGCGCGCCGCCACGCCGACCGCGGCCGCGGCGCTGGTCGCACCCGACGCCGCGCAGCTGTTGCAGCGCCTGGACCAGCTCGAGCTGCGGCTCTCCGCGCGCGTGCGGGGGCGGCTGCGCGAGCTCGGCCACCGGCTCGAGGCCCTGCGCCGCGGTCTCGTGCACCCCGCGCGCCGGCTGCGCGAGAGCGCGCTCCTGCTGCGCGAGCTCGATGCGCGGCTGCGCGTGCTGATCGCGCGGGCGCACGAGCGCGCGCGCGCGCGGCTCGGGCAGGCGGCGGGCCGGCTCGATGCGCTCTCGCCGCTCGCGGTGCTCGGGCGCGGCTACGCGCTTGCCGTGCGCGAATCGGACGGGGCGATCCTGCGCGAGCCCGGCCAGGCCCCCGCCGGCGCGGGTATACTCGTCCGGCTCGCACGCGGAGAGCTGCGCGCCACGGTGCGCGCCCCGGCGCGCGACACAGGGGAGGGCTGATGGCCGGCCGCGGCAAGGGAAGCAGCGAGGCCACGGCCGATCCGGCGCCGCTCTTCGAGGACGCGCTCGCGCAGCTCGAAGCGCTGGTCGGCAAGCTCGAAGCCGGCGACCTCGACCTGGAGCAGGCGCTCGGCACCTTCGAGTCCGGCGTGGCGCTCGCGAAGCTGTGCGCCGCGCGGCTCGAGGCCGCGGAGCTGCGCATCCGCAAGCTCGAAGAAGGCCGCGACGGCCCGGTCGAGCGGGAGCTCGAGCTCGAGGAGGACTCATGAGCGGCGAAGCGCCTTTGATGAGCCGCGACGCGGATCTCGAGCGCTTCCTCGACGCAAGTGTCGAACGCCTCGACCGCCACCTCGACGAGCTCCTGCCGCGCGCGAGCGAGCCGCCCGAGTCGCTGCACGAGGGCATGCGCTACGCGGTCTACTCGGGCGGCAAGCGCCTGCGGCCCGCGCTCGTGTTCGCCGCCGCGCACGCCTGCGGGCTCGCGCCCGAGCGCGCGCTGCCGGTCGCCGCGGCGGTCGAGCTGGTCCACAGCTACTCGCTCGTGCACGACGACCTGCCCGCGATGGACGACGACGCGCTGCGCCGCGGCCGGCCGACCGTGCACGTGAAGTACGGCGAGGCCAACGCGATCCTGGTCGGCGACGCGTTGCTGGCCGAGGCGTTCGGCGTGCTCGCGCGCGCGGACGCGCCGGGCGCGGTGATCGCGCGGCTGGCGGCGGCGGCGGGCTCGCGCGCGCTGGTCGGCGGGCAGGTCGACGACCTGGCCTTCCGACGGGAGCTCGCCACGCCCGAGCTCGTGCGCTCGATCCACGAGCGCAAGACCGGCGCGCTGTTCCGCTTCTCGGCCTGGGCGCCGGGGGCGGTCGCCGGCTGCGCGGCCGCCGAGCTCGACGCCCTCGACCGCTTCGGCCTGGCCTACGGCCGCGCCTTCCAGATGACCGACGACCTGCTCGACGACGACCCCGAGGAGTGCTCGATCCTGCGCGTGTGCGACGAGCCGTCCGCGCGCGCCCTGGTCGCGGCCGAGGTCGCGGACGCGCTCGCGGCGGCGGACCGGTTCGGCCCGGCCGGCGTCCACCTGCGCGGGTTGGCCCGCGCGGTGGCCGGGCGGTTAGTGTAGGGCCCGCATGACCGACATCCTGGCCCAGATCCACTCCCCGGAAGACCTGCGCAGGCTGCCCGAGGACCGCCTCTCGGAGGTCGCCGTGGCCGTGCGCGCCGCGATCATCGACACGATCTCGCGCACCGGCGGGCACCTGGCGGCGGGGCTCGGCGCGGTCGAGCTGGCGGTCGCGCTCCACTACGTGTTCGACACGCCGCGCGACCGGCTGATCTGGGACGTCGGCCACCAGGGCTACCCGCACAAGATGCTGACCGGCCGGCGCGACGCGTTCGCGAGCATCGGCAAGAAGGACGGCATGGGGAAGTTCCTGCGCCGCCAGGAGTCCGAGTACGACGTGTTCGGCGCCGGCCACGCGGGCACCTCGATCTCGGCCGCCACCGGCATCGCCGAGGCGATCCGCCGCCGCGGCGGCCGCGAGAAGGTCGTGGCCGTGATCGGCGACGGCGCGCTGACCGCGGGCATGGCCTACGAGGGCATGAACAACGCGGGCTACCTGGGGCTCGCGAACCTGGTCGTCGTGCTGAACGACAACGAGATGTCGATCTCGAAGAACGTCGGCGCGCTCACCAGCTTCCTGGCGCGGCGCTGGTCGGCGCCGCAGACGCGGCGCTGGAAGCACGCGGTGAAGTCGTTCCTCGAGTCGATCCCGCGCGCCGGCGACGAGCTGGTCGAGCTGGCGCGCCGCGCCGAGCAGAGCTTCAAGAGCTTCATCTCGCCCGCGCACCTGTTCGAGGGGCTCGGCTTCAACTACATCGGCCCGATCGACGGCCACGACCTGGCGCAGCTGGTCGAGACCTTCCGCAACGCGCGCGACATCGAGGAGAACGAGCACCCGATCCTGATCCACTGCCGCACCGAGAAGGGCTACGGCTACTCGTTCTCGCAGGCCGACCCGGTGAAGTACCACGGCGTCGAACAGTTCGAGGTCAGCTCGGGCGCGATGAAGAAGTCGAGCTCGGGCGGCCCGCCGTCCTGGACCGGCGCGTTCGCCGACGCGCTGATCGAGCTGGCGAAGACCGACCCGCGCATCGTCGGCATCACCGCCGCGATGGCCGGCGGCACCGGGCTCGACAAGTTCCAGCAGGCGTTCCCCGACCGCTTCTACGACGTCGGCATCGCCGAGCAGCACGCGGTGACGTTCGCGGGCGGGCTCGCGACCGAGGGGCTCAAGCCCGTGTGCGCGATCTACTCGACCTTCCTGCAGCGCGCCTACGACCAGATCGTGCACGACGTCTGCGTGCAGGGTCTGGACGTGACGTTCGTGCTCGACCGCGCGGGCCTGGTCGGGGCCGACGGCGCGACCCACCAGGGGCTGTACGACATCGCCTACCTGCGCGTGCTGCCCAAAGTGATCCTGATGGCGCCCAAGGACGAGAACGAGCTGCGCGCGATGCTGAAGACCGCGATCGAGTACCCCGGCCCGGCGGCGCTGCGCATCCCGCGCGGCTCGGCGCAGGGCGTGCCGCTCGATCCCGACGTGAAGAGCCTGAAGGTCGGCGAGGCGGAGCTTCTGCGCGACGGCAGCGACGTGGGCATCGTCGCGCTCGGCCACTCGGTCGCGCCCGCGCTCGACGCTGCGCAGCGGCTTCTCGAGCACGGCATCTCGGCCGCGGTGCTGAACGCGCGCTTCGCCAAGCCGGTGGACGGGCGCTGGCTCGCCGAGCTCGCGCGCCGCTGCGGGGCGCTGGTGGTGGTCGAGGAGCACAGCGCGCTCGGCGGGCTCGGCGACGCGGTGCTGGCCGCGCTCGCCGCGCAGCGCATCTCCGTGCCCGTGCGCGCGCTCGGCGTGCCCGACGCCGTGATCGAGCACGGCTCGCAGGCCGAGTGGCGCGAGTCGCTCGGCCTCGACGCCGCGGGCATCGAGCGCGCCGCGCGCGAGCTGCTCGGGCGCTAGCGCCGGGACCCTGAAGACGTGGCGCGCGTGCGCCTCGATCAGCGCGTGATGGAACTGGGCCTTGCGCCGACGCTCGCGAACGCAAGGGCGCGCATCCTGGCCGGCGAGGTGCGGCTCGGCGACCGCGTGCTCGACAAGGCGGGCATGCTCGTGGCGGCGGACGCCGCCCTGGCGCTGGCCGATTCGCCGCGCTTCGTATCGCGCGGCGGCGAGAAGCTCGCGGGGGCGCTCGCGGCGCTCGGCGTCGAGGTCGCCGGCCTGCGCTGCGCGGACGCCGGCGCCGCGACCGGCGGGTTCACGGACTGCCTGCTGCAGCACGGCGCCGCGCACGTGCTCGCGCTCGACGTCGGCTACGGCCAGCTCGCGGCGAAGCTGCGCGGCGATCCGCGCGTCCGGCTCGTCGAGCGCACGAACCTGCGCCACTTCGCGCTCGGGCCGGACGAGCCGGCCTTCGACCTGGTCACGGCCGACCTGTCGTTCATCTCGCTGCGCCTCGTGCTGCCCGCGCTGGTCGCGCTCGCGCGGCCCGGCGGCAGCCTGCTCCTGCTCGTGAAGCCGCAATTCGAGCTGGAGCGCGGGGCGGTCGGGAAGGGCGGCGTGGTGCGCGACCCGGAGCTGCGCGCCCGCGCCGTGCGCGAGGTGCGCGAGGCGGCCGAAGCCGCCGGCCTGCGCGCGCGCGGCGAGGCGGAGAGCCCGCTCGCCGGCCCGAAGGGAAACCGCGAGATCTTCCTGTGGCTCGAAAAGCCGCCCGCAGATGCCGATTTGCAGGCTCGAACTCCGCCCCTACACTAGGAGAGCCATGTCAGTCATCAATCTCACCGAAGCGGCCGCCGACAAAGTCAAGCAGCTGATCGCGCGAGACGGGCGCGATGGCTACGGATTGCGCCTCAAGGTCGTCGGCGGCGGCTGCAGCGGCCTGCAGTACCAGCTGATGTTCGACGACAAGGTCGGCGACTGGGACCAGACCGCCGAGGAGCACGGCGTGCGCGTGGTGGTCGACTCCAAGAGCGCGGTCTACCTGCTCGGCACCAAGGTCGACTACGTCGACGACCTGAACGGCGCCGGGTTCAAGATCGAGAACCCCAACGCCACCTCGACCTGCGGCTGCGGCCAGAGCTTCGGCGCCTGACAGGTTGACTTCGCTCGCCTTCGGCTCGCTGCGCGCGCTTCGCGCTTGCGGGCTCCGGGCCGGGGCGGCCCGGCCCTCCGCCGTCTTGCTGCGACCGGCTGGCTCGCTAGAAGAGTGGTAGGCGGCCGCGGGCGAGCTGCGTCAGCGTGAAGGCGTCGTCCGGGACGTCGGTGCCGATCAGGATGTTGCGCACGTGGCGCACGGTGTGGCGGCCGCTGCGCAGGTCGATCATCTCGTCCTGCATGGGCACCCACCAGTCGAAGTTCTGGGCGATGTGCTCGGGCCGCGCGCGGTAGCGCTTCCACAGGCCCTGCTCGTCGAAGTAGTCGGTGCGCAGCATGACCGGGCGCTCCACCGAGATCCACGCCAGCATCATCGTGTACGGCCCCTCGACTGGGCGCAGGCGCAGCACGCGGCAGCTCTCGCCGTCGATCCGGTCGAGGCCGAGCACCTCGATCGAGTACTCCGACGCGGAGCGCGCGCGGAAGTCGGCGTAGTTGAAGTCGCTGCCGAACAGCGAGCCCTTGTACTTGCCGACGCTGACCGGGCGCACCTGGCCGCGCGTGCCCTCGGACACGAACGCGCGGTCGCGCTCGCCGGGCTTCTGGAACAGGAGCACGCGCGCGGTGTCGCGGTTACCGTCTCCGGTGTAGACCAGCGTGCGCGTCTCGCCGCCCTTGTTCTTGCGGCCGTAGGCGAACAGCACGCCTTCCGCGTCCGGCTCGCCCTCGTCGATGCGCAGCTCGACGGCGACCAGCATGTCCGGGGCGTAGAGGTTCCGGAACACGGTGTCGAGCACGTCGCGCGCCTCGGGGCCGTCGAAGCCCGTGAGGAAGGGGACGAGCAACAGCAGTGAGAGGAGGTTTCGACGCATGCCGCACACCCTGGGGCGGCATCCCCCGCTCGCGTCGGCAAGCTACTGCGAAGGGAAGTGCCCCAGCTTCAAGTTCTGGGTCGTGAACAGGACATCGGGAAACGCGGGATCGATCCTGAGCGACGAAAGCGTGTAGATCTGGGTCGCGCTTGCGAGCCGCTCGACGCTGAAGCGCTTGGCCACGTACCGCCCGTCGTAGTCGGCGACGTCGCCGGGCTCGATCACCACGCGGCGCAGGATCTCGTCGCCGGCGAACCACACCGTCTCCAGCGCCACACCCGTCTCGTTCGCCAGCGAGAAGCGCACCCGGTCGAAGCCGAGCTCCGCGCTGCGCGGCCGGCCCTCGACCACGCGGCAGGGACGGTTGGCGACACGCGCGTCCGGCAGCCGCGTGAAGGTGAAATCCGCGACGTCGGGCGGCTTCACGTCGACCAGCGCCGGCAGGCCCTCCACGAACGGCAAGCGCTCGAGCGGCGGCGGCACCGTCGTGGGCATCACGCGCGCGGTCTTCGCGCCGCGGCTGAAGAGCTTCGGCGAGCGGTAGTAGAGCAGCTCCATGCGCGCGTCGGGGCGCTCGCGCAGCAGGTAGTTCATCTCGTCGAAGCGGACCGGCGTGAAGATGTGGAGGAAGACCTCGGGCTTGCCGAGGTTCCAGCGCCGCGCGACGCCGTACACGAGCTCGCCCCCGGCCCACTCCGTGCGCCAGATGCCGACCGAGTCGCCGCCGTAGAGCTGATCGAGCCAGCCCTGCACGAGCGCCTCCGGCGGCGGGTCGGCCGCGCCGCTCTGCGCCGGGGCCGGCGCGGGCAGGGCGAGGCCGGCGACAACGGCCAGCCAGGCGAGAGTCGATCGCATCCTGTGCTCCTTCTGGCGACCCCGTGCGTCCCGCCTCAGAATGCCGCGTGTGGAGCGCCCGATCTACCTCGACCACAACGCGACCACGCCCTGCGACGCGAGCGTCGTCGCCGCGATGCTGCCGTTCTTCCGCGACGAGTTCGGCAACGCCGCGAGCCGTACCCACGCGTATGGCTGGGCGGCCGAGGCGGCCGTCGAGCGCGCGCGCGAGCAGGTGGCGCGGCTGGTCGGGGCGGACGCGCGCGAGCTGATCTTCACCTCGGGCGCGACCGAGGCGAACAACCTGGCGCTGTTCGGCGCGGCCCGCGCCGCGCGCGCCGACTCGGGCGGACGGCGCGACCACGTCGTGAGCTGCAGGACAGAGCACCGCGCGGTGCTCGACCCGTGCGCGGCCCTCGAGCGCGAGGGCTTCCGCGTGACGCTGCTCGGCGTGGAGCGCGATGGCCGCCTCGCGCCGGACGCGCTGCGCGAGGCGCTCGACGCGCGCACCGCGCTGGTCTCGGTGATGCACGCGAACAACGAGATCGGCGTGATCCAGCCGATTGCCGCGCTCGCAGCGCTCGCGCACGAGGCGGGCGCGGCCTTCCACTGCGACGCCGCGCAGTCGGCCGGCGCGCTCGAGCTGGACGCCGCGCGCCTGGGCGCGGACCTCTACTCGCTCTCCGCGCACAAGCTGTACGGCCCGAAGGGCGTCGGCGCGCTGGTCGTGCGGCGCGGCCCGAAGCGCGTGCGCCTCGAGCCGGTTCTGCACGGCGGCGGACACGAGCGCGGGCTGCGCAGCGGCACGCTGCCGGTGCCGCTGTGCGTCGGCTTCGGGGCGGCGGCCGAGCTCGCGCGCGCCTCGCGCGCGGGCGACGCCGACCGCCACACGCGCCTGCGCGACCGCCTGCTCGCGCGGCTCACGTCCGAGCTCCCCGACCTGGTCGTGAACGGGCACCCGAGCGAGCGCCTGCCCGGCAACCTGAACGTCTCGTTCCTCGGCGTCGAGGGCGAGGCGCTGCTCGCGGCGCTGCCCGAGCTCGCGCTCTCGTCGGGCTCGGCCTGCACGTCGGCGAAGCGCGAGCCCTCGCACGTGCTGCGCGCGCTCGGCGCGGATCCCGCCCGCGCGCTCTCGGCGCTGCGCTTCGGCATCGGCCGCGGCAACGACGAGGCGCAGATCGACGAGGCGGCGGCGCGCATCGTGGAGCAGGTGCGCCGGCTGCGCGCCATGTCGCCGGTCTGGGACGACCTGCGGCGCGGCCACGCGGCCCGGTCGTGAGCGCGTACAGCCCCGAGGTGCTGGCGCACTTCCGCAGCCCCACCGGCGCGGGACGCCTGTCGGGCGACGGCGGCGGTCGCGTGACCGGCGAGGCGCGCGACGACGAGGGCGGGCAGCTCGTGCGCCTGCACCTCGAGGTCGGCGCGAACGAGCGCATCGCGCGCGCGCGCTTCCAGGCCTTCGGCTGTCCGGTCGCGATCGCGGCCGCGAGCGCCGCGGTCGCGCGGCTCGAGGGCGCGAGCCTGGCCGACGCGCTCGCGCTGCGCGCGGACACGCTCGCGCGCGAGCTCGCGCTCACGCCCGAGCAGGGCCGGCTCGCCGAGCTGCCGCTCCGGGCGCTGCGCGACGCCCTCGCGTATCTTGCGCCGCGCCCATGAGCGAGAAGCCTGTGAGCGCCAACGTGGTCTGGAACGAGAGCCTGGTCACGCGCGCGGAGCGCGAGGCGCTGCTCCGACACCGCGCGGTGACGCTCTGGTTCACGGGTCTGTCCGGCTCGGGCAAGTCGACGCTCGCCAACCACGTCGAGCAGGCGCTCGTGCGGCGCGGCGCGCTCGCCTACGTGCTGGACGGCGACAACGTCCGGCACGGGCTCTCGGCCAACCTCGGCTTCTCCGCCGAGGACCGCAGCGAGAACATCCGCCGCATCGGCGAGGTCGCGCGGCTCATGAACGACGCCGGCGCGATCGTGCTGACCGCGTTCATCTCGCCGTTCCGCGCCGACCGCGCGCGCGTGCGCGAGCGGCTGCCCGACGGCCAGTTCCTCGAGGTCTTCGTCGACTGCCCGCTCGCCGTCTGCGAGCAGCGCGATGTGAAGGGCCTTTACCGCAAGGCGCGCGCGGGCGCGATCGCGGAGTTCACCGGCATCTCCTCGCCCTACGAGCCCCCGCTCGCCCCGGACCTGCGCGTGGCGACCGCCGACACCCCGCTCGAGGCCTGTGTCGGCGAGGTCCTCGGCCTGCTCGAGGCGCGCGGCGTGATCCCGCGCCCGGCCTGACCGGCCGGCAAGCCGTGGCCGCTTCTTGCCGATGAGAGGGCCCGACAGGCGCGCCAGAAAGCTCGATTGCCGCCCCCGGGGGCCACTGCTAGTCTGGCGAGATTGCGAGGTTTTTCGGTGAAGCGAGCGACCAGGGCGGCGGTTCGCAGGGCAGGCCTGGGCGCGTTGCTGAGCCTGGTCGTCGGCGGCTGCGCGCAGCTCGACGGTCTCTCCGAGCACTTCGGTGGCGCGTCCCGGGGCGCGGGCTCCGACCCACCGAGCTACAAGGTGGTGCCGGTCTCGCCCGCGGCCGAGGCGGGCGCCGCGTTCATGCGCGGCCGCGCGCTCGAGCTCGACGGCAAGCTGCTCGAGGCGGCCGAGTCCTACGAGCACGCCGCCCGCCTCGATCCCGCCTCGCCCGAGATCCAGCGCGCGCTCGCGCAGGTCTGGCTCTCCGCCGGTGAGCCGGAGCGCGCGCTCGGCTACGCGGAGCGCGCGCTCGAGCTCGAGCCCGACGACCTCGAGCTGCGCTCAGGGCTCGCCACGCTGCACGTGCGCATGCGCCAGTACGACCGCGCGGTCGAGCTGCTCGAGCCGCTGTTCGAGGAGGGCGCGCTCAACGAAGAGGGCTCGTTCACGCTGTTCACGCTGTACCTGAACCTCGACCGCGTCGACGGCGCGAAGCGCGTCGCGCAGAAGCTGGTCGAGACCTCGCCCGAGGACGTGCGCGGCTATCTCGCGCTCGGCGCCGTGTACGAGCGCGAGGAGCAGCCGGCGCTGGCCGAGCAGACCTATCGCGCGGGCCTGGCCGTCGACGCCGAGCAGCCGTCGCTGTACGAGGCGCTCGCGCGGCTCAAGCGCTCGCAGAAGGACACCCAGGGCGAGCTCGCCGCGCTGCGCGAGCGGCTCGCGGTGATGCCGGGCGATCCCGCGGCGCTCCTGCGCATCGCGCAGATCCAGGAGGACGCGGGCGAGCGCGCCGAAGCCACGGCGACGCTCGAGTCGCTCGTCGCCGAGCACCCCGAGCTGCCGGGCGCGCAGTTCCGGCTCGGGCTGTTCTACTACGAGGCCGGCCGCTACGACGACGCGATCGCGCGCTTCCAGGCGGTCGGCCGCAGCGGCGCGGGCGCGGACGGCGACCCGACGCGCTACGAGAACGAGGTCCGCTACTTCATCGGGCTCGTGCACGAGGAGGCGGGCCGCGGCGACGCGGCGCTCGCCGAGTTCGAGCAGGTGCCGGCGGGCTCGCCGCGCTTCGTCGACGCGCGCGCGGCGATGGCGCGGCTGTACGAGCGGCGCAAGGACTTCCCCGCCGCGACCGCCGAGCTCAAGCGCGCGATCGCCGCGGCGCCCGAGAAGCTCTCGCTGCAGGTCTACCTCGCGGGCGTGCTGCAACGCAGCGGCGACATGCCGGGCGCGGTCGCGCTGATGGACGAGCTGATCCGCGCGAACCCCGACGAGCCCGACCTGTACTACGACCTCGGCGTGCTCTACGGCGAGTCCGGCGACCGCGACCGCTCGCTCGAGCTGATGCACAAGGTGCTCGAGCTCGATCCCGACAACGCGAGCGCGCTCAACTACATCGGCTACACCTGGGCCGAGCGCGGCGAGCGCCTCGACGAGGCCGAGGGCCTGATCCGGCGCGCGATCCAGCTCAAGCCCGAGGACGGCTACATCACCGACAGCCTCGGCTGGCTGTTCTACCAGCGCGGCCTGCAGCAGCAGGCCGCGGGCAACTCCGACGCCGCGCGCAGCTCGTTCAACGCCGCGCGCACGCAGCTCGAGCACGCGCTGGAGCTGCTCGACAAGGACGACCCCGTCATCACCTGGCACCTGGGCGACGCCTACCGCTCGCTCGCGCGCGACCACGACGCGCTCGTCACGTACCAGCGCGCGCTCACGCTCGAGCCCACGGCCGACGACGCGGTGAAGATCCAGCGCGAGATCGATCTCTTGCAGCGCAAGCTCAGCGGCGCCAAGCGCGAGTGACGTCCTTCGCGCGGACGCTTCGGATCGCGACCGCGCTCGCTGGTCTGTGGCTTTTGGCCTGCGCCTCGCTCGCGCCCGAGCCCGCCTTCTACCCGATCGCCGGCGACGAGGCGGGCGCGCGCGCGCGCGTCGACCGCGCGCTCGCCGAAGCCGAAGAGCGCACGTCGCTGCGCGCGGTCGGCAAGGCCCACGTCGCGGGGCCGCGCGGCTCCGGCAACGTCAAGCAGGTGATCCTGGTCGAGCGGCCGGCGCGGCTGCGGCTCGAGAGCCTGAACGTGCTCGGACAGGCGGCCACGCTGCTGGTCACCGACGGCGCGCGCTACGCATTCTTCGACGGCAAGACGCTCGACGACGGCCCGGTCTCGGACGAGACGCTGCGCGAGCGGCTCGGACTCGCGCTCGCGCCCGAGGAGGCGGCCGGGGCGCTGCTCGCCACGCCGCTGCCCGTGACCTGGCCGCCGCGCGCGATCCGCGCGCGGGGCGCCGAGCGCGAGATCGAGTTCGCCGACCAGCGCCTGCGCTTCGCGGACGGCGGCGAGCTCGCCGCGATCGAGACGCTCGACGCTTCGGGCGCCGTGCGTTGGACCGCGGAGTACGCGACGTGGCGCGAGGTGCCGGGCGGCCGCTATCCGTTCCGCGTGACCCTGTCGTTTCCCGGCACGAAGCTGCGCGCCGAGCTCGAGCTCGACTCCGCCGAGCTCAACCCGAAGCTCGAGCCGGGTCTGTTCCGGGTCGCGGGCGGAGGCGCGCCGTGAGCGCACCGGTGCTCGAGGTGAGGGGACTGCGCACCAGCTTCGACACGCCGCGCGGGCGGCTGCCCGCGGTCGATCGCGTGGACCTCGAGCTCTACGCCGGCGAGACGCTCGGCGTGGTGGGCGAGTCGGGCTGCGGCAAGTCGGTCACCGCGCTCTCGATCCTCCGGCTCCTGCCGCAGCCGCCGGCGGCGATCGAGTCGGGCGAGATCCTGTTCGAGGGCCGCGATCTGCTCGGGCTCTCCGACGAGGAAATGCGCGGGATCCGCGGCAACCGGATCGCGATGATCTTCCAGGAGCCGATGACCTGCCTGAACCCGGTGTTCCGGATCGGCGACCAGATCGGCGAGGCGCTCACCGTACACCGCACCATGTCGCGCACCGAGCGCGACGCGCGCGTGATCGAGCTGCTCGACCTGGTCGGCATCTCCGAGCCGCGCAAGCGCGCGCGCGCCTACCCGCACCAGCTCTCGGGCGGCATGCGCCAGCGCGTGATGATCGCGATGGCGCTCGCGAACGACCCCGCGGTCCTGATCGCGGACGAGCCGACCACCGCGCTCGACGTGACGATCCAGGCGCAGATCCTCGCGCTGCTCGAGGCGCTGAAGAGCCGCTTCGCGATGGCGGTGCTCCTGATCACGCACGACCTCGGCATCGTGGCGGAGAGCGCGGAGCGGCTCGCGGTGCTGTACGCCGGCCGCGTGGTCGAGACCGGCGCGGTGGCCGAGATCTTCGCCCGGCCGCTGCACCCGTACACCGCCGGACTGCTCGCCGCGCTGCCGTCGGCGAACACGCGCCCGGGCGATCCGCTGCACGTGATCGCCGGCCGCGTGCCCGACCTGACCGCGCGGCCGAGCGGCTGCAGCTTCCGCGAGCGCTGTCCGCGCGCGCTCGCGGTCTGCGCCGAGCGCGATCCCGCGCTCGAGCGGCACGGCGCGGGCGCGCGGCATCTCGCCGCCTGTCACAACCCCGTGCCTGCGGGCGAGGCGCGGGCCGGCGAGGCGCACCCGTGAGCGCGCCGCTGCTCCGACTGCGCGACCTGCGCAAGAGCTTCCCCGTCGCGGGCCGCGGCTTCGGCCGGCGCCCGCGGCTGCGCGCCGTCGACGGCGTCGCGCTCGACGTCGAGCCCGGCGAGACGGTCGGGCTGGTCGGCGAGTCGGGCTGCGGGAAATCGACGCTCGCGCGCCTGGTGCTGCGCCTGATCGAGCCGGACTCGGGCGAGATCCGCTTCGAGGAGCGCGACATGCGCGCGCTCGGCCGCGCCGAGCTGCGCGAGATGCGCCGCCGCATGCAGATCGTCTTCCAGGATCCGTTCGCCAGCCTGAACCCGCGCATGACCGTGGGCGAGACGATCGGCGAGGGCCTGCACGTGCACGGCATCGCGCGCGGCGCCTTGCGCGAAGAGCGCGTCGCGCGCCTGCTCGAGACGGTCGGCCTCGCGCCGGAACACGCCGCGCGCTACCCGCACGAGTTCAGCGGCGGCCAGCGCCAGCGCGTCGGCATCGCGCGCGCGCTCGCGCTCGAGCCGCGCCTGATCGTCGCCGACGAGCCGGTCTCGTCGCTCGACGTCTCGATCCAGGCGCAGATCCTGAACCTCTTGCTCGACCTGCAGCGGCGCTTCGGGCTCGCCTACCTGTTCATCTCGCACGACCTGCGCGTGGTGCGCCACCTGTCGAAGCGCGTCGCGGTGATGTACCTGGGCAAGATCGTCGAGAACGGCCCGGCCGAAGAGGTGTACGCGCGCCCGCAGCACCCCTACACGCAGGCGCTGCTCTCGGCCGCGCCCGATCCCGACCCGAGCAAGCAGCAGCGCCGCATCGTGCTGTCCGGCGACGTGCCGAGCCCGATCGCGCCGCCGCCGGGCTGTCCGTTCCACCCGCGTTGCGCCAAGGCGATCGCGCGCTGCGCGACCGAGGTCCCGGAGCTGCGCGAGGTGAAGCCGCGCCACGTCGCCGCCTGTCACCTGGCCCCGTTCTGAAACTCATCTGAATCGGAGGAGAGAGAGCATGCGCGTCGAATACACCTTCGGCCTCGACAAGGTCGACATCCCGTACTTCTCGGTCGAGGCCATGGAAGGCCCGGAGAAGATGTTCCGCCTGGTCACCCTGGTGATGAACGTGCTGCACGTCCGGCCGCGCGTGGACGTGATCTTCCACAGCCCGAACAAGGACGACCTGCCGAAGAAGATCGCCGCGTTCGAGTCGATCGTGAAGAGCGCGCCGAACACCCCGGCGCTCGACTTCCGCGAGGGCTCGAGCGGGTCGCTGGCCAGCTCCTACTACCGCTGGGTCAGCATCCACGCCAAGTCAGCAACCGGTCCAACGGTGTGAGCGGCGCAGGCTCTCGGCGATGACGTCGCGGCGCAGCCGAGCCGCGTCGTCGCCGTAGCCGCTCTCGGCGAGGTAGCGCGCGAGCGCGGCCTCGCGCAGCGTGGGCGGGACCTCGTCGGGGAGCGCCGCGTTGAGCTGCGCCAGGTTCTTCACGCGTCGGCGGCGCGAGACGCGCCGGCCGAAGCGGATGCGGCCGTAGTCGAGCAGGGCGGGCTCGCGGCCCGGCGACCAGAGCACGTTGTTCGCCTTGAGATCCGCGTGGTAGACGCCGCGCCGGTGGAGCGCCGCCAGCAGTGACCCGAGCCGCGCGGCCAGCTCCGCGCGCTGCCCGGCGTCCGCGTGCGCGAAGTCGCGCTTCACCCAGGCGTCGAGCGTGGCGCCGCCGTCCTCCATCACCAGCCAGCGCCCGGCCCAGGCCAGCGCGCGCCCGGTCGCGAAGCCGCGCGCCTCGAGACCGCTCGCGCCGAGCCAGGCGCGGCGCGCCGCGCGCGCGCTCGGGTGCTGCTTCAGGATCCAGCCGCCGCTGCGGAACAGACGCCCGTTCGCGCCGTCCTTGAACGGTGTCGCGGCACCGAGCGAGTCGAGCGCCGCGGCGAGCGCGGACGCGTCGGCCTCGCGGCGGCGGAAGCCGGCCTCGCCGCCGAACCCGAACGCGCTGAAGCCGCCGCTCTCCTGCACACAGCGGCGTGTACGGCTGTCCCAGTGCACGTGTGCGCGCCGGTCGCGCCAGCGGCGCACGTGCGCGAGCTCGGGCGGCAACGGCTCGCCGAGCGAGTAGGCGAGGTAGCCGAGCTCCCAGCGGCGCAGCCAGCCCGGCAGCCAGGGCAGGAAGCGCGCCTTCTGCAGGTCGATGAACACCACGTTCCCGCCGTCCACGAGCAGGTTGCCCAGGTGCAGGTCGCGGTGCAGGAAGCCCCGCGCGTGCGCGTGCTCGACCGCGGCCAGGATCGCGGGATAGTCCGCGCGCACGGCCGGCCGCGCGCCGGCGAGGAAGCGCGTGGCGAGCCAGTCGGGGCCGGAGCCGAGCACCTCGGGCACGCGAACGCCGAGCGCGCGCGCGCGCGCCAGCGCGTTGGCCTCGCGCGCGGCGGTGCGCGTGCGCGCGAACAGGAGCTTCAGCAGCGTGTCGCCCGCGCGCGCGACCACGCGCACGCGGTTCTGCTTCAGCACGCTCGTGCCGGGCGGCGGCGTGCCGCTGCGCAGCGCCTCGGCCAGATCCCGCTGTTCGCCGCGCCGCGCGCGCAGCCCCTCCCAGAGCGAGAGCACCGCGCGCGCGTGCTCGCGCCAGGAGAAGCGCTCTGCCACGGCGCGCGCGCGCCCGGCCAGCGCGCGCAGCCGCTCGGGGTCCTCGAGCGCGCGGAACGCCGGCGCGAAGTCCGACTCGCACACGAAGCCGTTCGCGCCCGGCTCGATCAGCTCGGCGACGCCGTTGTGCGGCGTGGTCGCGACCGCGACGCCGGCCGCCATCGCCTCCAGGCACGCGTTCGCGAACGGGTCGTAACGCGTCGGCAGCACGAACAGGTCCGCGGCCGCGTACAGCTCGGCGACGTCGTTGCGCACGCCCAGGAAGTGCACGCGCCCGGCGACGCCGAGCGCCTCGGCCTGCGCGCGGAACGGCGCGGGATCGCCCGCGCCCGCGACCAGCAAGTCCGCCTTCGCGCCCGACTCCGCAAGCCCCGCGATCGCGCGGTCGAGCCCCTTGCGCGGGAAGCCGCTGCCGACGAACAAGGCGATCGGTCCTTCGAGCCCGAGCTCGGCGCGCACGCGCGCGCTGTCGCGCTCGCGCAGCCGCGGGTGAAAACGCTCGAGGTCGACGCCGTTGTAGATCACGGCGAGGCGCGCTTCCGGGATGCCATAGCGCCGGGCCAGGTCGTCCGCGACCAGCCGCGAATTGCACACGATGGTCTGGCACGGGTCCGCGAACACCGCCTCCTCGATCGCGAGCAGCGTGCGGTGGCGCGGCGAGAGCAGGCGCTGCAGGCGAGGGTGGCCGTAGACGCTCTCCATGTAGGCGGCGTGGCTGCCGCCGCCCGCGCGGTACACGTCCTGGTGACGGGTGCGCGAGAAGGTCTGCACCACGTCGAAGCCGCCGGCGCGCGCCGCGCGCGCGGCGCGGCGCGAGAAGTCGAGCACGCGCAGCGGCTGCCAGAACGACACGCCGCCGAGCGTCTCGACGCGCACGCCGGGTGGTGCGGGCCGGGCGGCCTGGCGACACAGCACGGTGAGATCGACGCCGAGCTCGCCGAGCTCGCGCGCGAGCTGCCAGGCCACGCCCTCCACCCCGCCGGGTCCGGGCCGGAAGCTCTCGATCGCGATCGCCACGCGCACGCGCGAGAGACTAGGAGCCTGACCCAAGACCCGCACGCCGGGTCTGGACGCGCATCCATCCCCGCGGCCGGCGTTGCACTCGCTCCACGAATCAACGGATTCGCGTCGCTCGTGCGCCTTGGCCGCGCGGCGTCTGCGCGCCCAGCCCTCGACGCGGAGTCTTGGGTCAGACTCCTGGAAGCCTGACGCGCGCCCCGCACGGGGCGGAGGCCGTGCTCCCCGCTATCCTCGCGCGCTGCGTGGAGCTGGTCGAGATCGAGATCGTCGCGGATCGCACCGCGGACAGCCGCTGTGACACGGGCTTCCTGCGCGTGTCTCGGCTGGAGCTGCGCAACCGCTACGCGGACGGCTCGCACTCGGCTCCCTATCCGTGCGACATCGTCTCGCGCCCGGGCAGCGACGCGGTGGTGGCCGTGCTGTACGAGCGCGACGCGCGCGCGCAGCTCGCGGTGCTCCTGCGCGAGGCGCCGCGCGCGCCGGTCTACCTGCGCCGCAACAAGCGCTTCGTGCACCCCGACCCGCGCGAGTACCTGTCGCTCACCGAGGTCGTGGCGGGCATCGTCGAAGAGAGCGACGGCGCCGGCCCGGCCGGACGCAAGCTGCGCGCGGCGCGCGAGGCGCACGAGGAGGCAGGCGTTCGGATCGCGGCCGAGAGCTTCCGCGAGATCGGGGGCGAGACCTTCGCGAGCCCCGGCACGAGCGACGAGAAGATCTACTTCTGCGCGGCCGAGGCCGACCTCGGCGCCGCGCGCGACGCGCCCGGCGACGGCAGCGTGATGGAGGAGGCCGGGCGGCTCGTGCTGATGGAGCTCGGCGCCGCGATCGAGGCCTGCCGCAGCGGCGCGATTCCCGACATGAAGACCGAGGTCGCGCTGCTCCGGCTCGCGGACCACTTGGGCTGGCTGCCGCAGCTCGGCTTGTTCGCCGCGGACCTGCCGCCCGAGCTCGCGCTGCGCTACCGCAGGCTCGGCGTCGACGGCGAACGGTGAGCGCGCCGCGCGTGGCGCTGATCGGCGCGCGCCGCGCGCGCCAGGGTCTCGGTCCGTTCGTCGCGCGCGACCTGGTCGCGGCGGGCCTCGAGGTCGCCGGCGTGCTCGCCACGAGCTCCGAGACCGCCGCGGCCGCCGCGCGCGAGCTCGAGCAGCGCTTCGCCATCCGCGCTTGTCCCTATCAGAGTCTGGAGGCGCTGCTCGCGGCGGAGTCGCCGGATGCGCTCGCGATCCTCTCGCCGCCCGAGAGCCACGAGCGCTTCCTGCGCGCCGCGCTCGACGCGCGCCTGCACGCACTGTGCGAGAAGCCGCTGGTGTTCGGCCCGCCCGACTTCGCCGCGCGCGGCGGGCGGCTGGTCGACGAGTTCCGTGCGCGCGGGCTCCTGCTCGAGGAGAACTGCCAGTGGCCGCACGTGCTCGACGCGTTTCGCCGGCTTCACCCGGGCGCGGGCACGGCGCCGCCGCGCGCGTTCGCGATGCTGCTCGCGCCCGCGGGCCGCGGCCGCGAGGCCCTGCGAGACTCGCTCTCGCACCCGCTCTCGCTGCTCCAGGCCGTTCATCACGACCCGCTCGCGCGGGTGGACGAGATCGCGTACGAGCGAGTGGCCGGTGCGCCGGAGCGCCTTCGCGTGCGCTTTCGCTTCGGCCACGGCGCCGCAAGCGTGTCGTGCCAGGTCGACCTGCTGGCCGACGACACGCTGCCGCGCCCCGCCTGGCTCGAGCTCGATGGGCGGCGCGCGGAGCGCCGCATCCGCGCCGCCGACTACCGGATGGAGCTCGCGGACGGCACGCGCGCGGTGCCGCTGGCCGATCCCCTCACCGCGCACCTGGCGCGCTTCGCCGACAGCCTGCGCGCGACGCTCGCAGGGGCGGCGCCGCCCGACCCCGGGCCGATCGCGCGCCGGCTCGGGATGCTCGCGGCGCTGGTTGACGCGTTCCCAATCGAACTCCAGGATTGACCCGGCCCAGGGAGGGGCTCGGGCAGATGCATGCGATCCACGACTTCACGTCCAAGCTGCGCCAGCCCTCGCTCGCGCCCCAGTTCGAGGCCTACCTCGAATGGCGTCGCTCGCTCGAGGCCGCGCGCAGCCGGGGCGAGCCCGATCCGCCCCCGCCCGCGACCGCGCCCCTGTCGATCAACCTCGACCTGACCACGGCTTGCAACTTCAAGTGCACGCACTGCGTGGACTGGGACATGCTGAACACGCGGGACAAGTACCGCGAGCAGGAGCTCAAGGACAGCCTGCGGCTGATGCACGAGCGCGGCCTGCGCTCGGTGATCCTGATCGGCGGCGGCGAGCCGACGCTCTACCCGCGCTTCGCGAGCTTCGTGCACTTCCTGAAGGAGCTCGGCCTGCAGGTGGCGATCGTCTCGAACGGCAGCCGCGGGAACATCCTGCTCGAGGCCGCGCCGCCGCTCGACGAGCGCGACTGGATCCGGCTCTCGCTCGACTCGGGCTCGAACGAGCTGTTCGTGAAGATGCACCGGCCCGCCGACCCCAAGGTCGACCTCGACTTCATCTGCGCGAAGATCCCCGAGATCAAGCGCGCGAACCCGCGCGTGCGCATCGGCTACTCGTACATCATCACCTGGCAGGGCGCGTCGCGGGACGGCAACGAGATCCTCGAGAACGTGCACGAGATCGAGATGGCCGCGGCGCGCGCGAAGCGGTCCGGCTTCGACTACATCGCGTTCAAGCCGGTGCTCGAGCGCCAGCCCGACGGCGCGGAGGTGATGGACCCCGACCGCGCGCACGCCGACCTGCAGGCGATGCTGGTGCGCATCAAGGGCGAGATCGCGCGCGCCCGAGCGCACGAGGGCGACGGCTTCGAGGTGTACGAGAGCGTCAACCTGCGCATGCTCGAGAACGGGAGCTGGCGCGAGATGACGCGCCAGCCGCGCACCTGCCACATGCAGGCGCTGCGCCAGGTGGTCTCGCCGCTGGGCGTGTACAACTGCCCCGCGCACCGCGGCGTCGCGAAGGCGCGCATCGCGGACGCGAACGCCTACAAGGACGACGCGAGCGCGCAGCAGACCGGCCAGCAGCTGCTGAAGATCCTGGACAACTTCGACGCGAGCCACGAGTGCCGCGAGGTGACCTGCCTCTACAACGGCGTGAACTGGTGGATCGAGAAGCTCGTCGCCAACCCCGAGCAGTCGCTCGAGGCGGAGATCGGCGAAGAGCGGCTCGACTGGTTCCTCTAGGAGGACGCCGGTGCCGCGCGAGCGGTCCGCTCCGCGCCGCATCGTGGTGCGGCTGCCCAACTGGGTCGGCGACGCGGTGATGGCCACGCCCGCGCTGCGCGCGCTGCGCCGCGCGCACCCGGAGGCGGAGATCTGGGCCAGCGCCGGCGGTCCGATCGCGGCGCTGCTCGCGGGGCTTCCGAGCGTCGATCACTGGCTGCCGAAGGAGGGCCGCGGTGCCGGCGCCGTGCTGCGCCAGACGCGCGCCCTGCGCGCCCGCAGTTTCGACTGGGCGGTGCTGCTGCCGGACTCCGTGCACGCGGCGCTCGCGCCGTTCGCGGCGCGCGTGCCGGTGCGCGCGGGCTACGCGCGCGACCTGCTGCGCCGCGCGCTGCTCACCCGTGCCTTGCCGCCGCCGCGCGACGCGGACGGGCGGCGCGTGCCGATCTCGATGATCGAGCGCTACCTGCGCATCACGCGCGCGCTCGAATGCGCCGACGCGGGCGAGTCGCTCGAGCTGCCGATCGACGCGCAGGCCGCGGAGCGGGTCGCCAAGCGCCTGGCGCTCGCGGGCGTGGGCGAGGCGGAGCGGCTGGTCGTCGTCACGCCCGGCGCTAGCTTCGGCGCGAGCAAGCTCTGGCCGCCGGAGCACTTCGCGGCCGCGTGCCGCGAGCTGCAGGCGCGGCGCGGGCTGCGCGCGATCCTGGCCCCCGGTCCCGGCGAAGAGCCGGTCGCGCGTGCGATCGCCGCGGACGCGGGCGGGGCTGCGCTCGTGCTCGCGGAGCCGGTGACCACGCTCGCGGAGCTCGCGGCGCTGATCGCGCGCGCCGCGCTCCTGCTCACGAACGACACCGGACCGCGTCACATGGCGGTGGCCCTGGGCACGCCCGTGGTCGCCCTGCTCGGGCCGACCGATCCCCGCCACACCGCCCACCTGCTCGGCCGCCAGCGCGTGCTGCGCGAGCCGGTCGAGTGCAGCCCCTGCCACAAGAAAGTGTGCCCGATCGACCACCGCTGCATGCAGCGGCTCGAGCCCGCGCGCGTGGTCGCGGCGGCCGCGGAGCTGTGCGACTGAGCGCGCGCGTGGTCGCCGACTACCGCGCGCTCGCGCCGCTCGTGGAGCGCGAACGCTCGGCCGGACGCCGCGTCGCGCTCGCGAACGGCTGCTTCGACGTGCTGCACGTCGGCCACGTCCGCCTGCTGGCCGAGGCGCGCCGCCACTGCGACGTGCTGGTCGTGGCGCTGAACAGCGACGAGAGCACGCGCGCGAGCAAGGGGGCGGGGCGCCCGCTCGTGCCGCTCGCGGAGCGGCTCGAGGTCGTGGCCGCGCTCGCGGGCGTCGACTACGCCACGAGCTTCGCCGAGCCCACGGCGGACGAGCTGATCCGCGCGCTGCGGCCGGCGCTGCTCGTGAAGGGAACGGATCGCACGCCCGAGAGCGTGCCCGAGCGCGACACGCTCGCGGCCTGCGGCGGCCACGTGCTGATCTGCGGCGATCAGAAGTCGCACTCGTCGAGCGACCTGATCCGGCGATTGACTCGTTGACTACGCTCGGCTTCGCCTCGCTGCGCGCGACGCTAGCGCGTCGCTTGCCCGCGCCGCCGCGGACGGCCGCGGACGGCGCGGACGTGTCAACCTCGCTCGGCGGCGCCTCGCTGCTGGTGGTTGGGGTGTGCTGCGCGGTGGTGCTCGCGGGCTGCGGCCGCGAGTCGATGCGGGCTGCCCCGCGCGAGCTGCGCATCAACCTCGAGACGGAGCCGCCCTCGCTCGACTGGAGCCTGGCGACCGACGGCGTCTCGATCATCGCCATCCAGCAGCTGATGCGCGGGCTGACGCGCCTGGGCCGCGCGCTGCGCGCGGAGCCCGACCTGGCCGAGCGCTGGTGGGTCTCGTCCGACGGCCTGACCTACACCTTCGTGCTGCGGCCCGGCGTGGTTTGGAGCGACGGCGCGCCGCTGCGCGCGCAGCAGTTCGTGGACGGCTGGCTGCGCCTGCTCGCGCCCGAGACCGCGGCCGAGTACGCCTACTTCCTGTTCCCGGTGAAGAACGCGCGCGCGTTCAACTCGGGCCAGCTGGCCGACCCGGCGCAGGTCGGCGTGCGCGCGCGCGACGACGCGACGCTCGAGGTCGAGCTCGAGGCGCCGCTCGTCTACTTCCCGGCGCTCGTGAGCTTCATGGTCACCTTCCCGCAGCGCCGCGAGCTGATCGCGCGCCACGGCGAGCGCTGGACCGAGCCGCCCAACCTGGTGACGCTCGGCCCGTTCGTGCTCGAGGAGTGGCGCCACGAGTACCGCCTGGTCATGCGCGCGAACGAGCGCTACTGGGCCGGCCGCCCGACACTGGATCGGATCACGGCCTACATGATCGAGGAGGACAGCACGGCGCTCGTGCTGTTCGAGCAGGGCCTGCTCGATCTGGTGCGGCTGCCGCCGCTCGAGATCCGCCGCTACGCGACCCGGCCGGAGTACGTGCGCCAGCCGCTCCTGCGCGGCTACTACTACGGCTTCGACGTGCAGGAGCCGCCCTTCGACGACGTGCGCGTGCGGCGCGCGTTCGCGCTGGCGATCGACCGCTCGGTGTTCCCGGGCCTCTTGCAGGGCGGCGAGCTGCCCTGGCCGTCGTGGATCCCGCCGGGCATGCCGCACGCGAACGCGCAGCTCGGCCTCGGGTTCGACCCCGAGCGCGCGCGCTCCCTGCTGCGCGAGGCCGGCGTCGATCCCGCCGCGCTCCCGCCGGTGCGGATCGTGTTCAACAGCGACCAGACGCACAAGCTGGTGGCCGAGAAGGTGCAGGCGCTGTGGCGCGAGCACCTGGGCGTGCGCGTCGAGCTCGAGAACCGCGAGTGGAAGGTGTTCCTGAAGGAGGTCGCGGGCGATCCGCCTGCGGTGTTCCGGCTCGGCTGGGGCGCGGACTTCCCCGACCCCGACAACTTCATGAACTTGTTCACGTCGTACAGCGAGAACAACCACACGCGCTGGGCGAACCCGCACTACGACGCGCTCGTCGAGCGCGCCGCGCGCGCGCCGGATCCGGCCGAGCGCCAGCGCCTGTACGACGAGGCTCAAGCGATCCTGTGCGAGCAGGACGTGCCGATCGTGCCGCTGTTCGTGGCGGCATCGAACTTCGCGCTCGCCGGCCGCGTGCGCGGCTTCGTGCCGAGCGCGATGGACCAGTACTTCTTCGACGAGGTCTCGGCCGAGTGATCCGCTGGCTGGCCGGGCGCGTGCTCGTGTTCGTGCCCGTGCTGTGGGTGGTGGCGACGCTCACCTTCGCGCTGCTGCGCTTCCTGCCGGGCGGACCGTTCGACCGCGAGAAGACGCTGCCGCCCGAGATCCTGCGCAACCTGGAGCGACGCTACGCGCTCGATGGCACGCTCGCCGAGCAGTACGCCGACTACCTGGGCCGGCTCGCGCGCTTCGACCTGGGGCCGTCGTACAAGTACGTCGGGCGCGACGTCTCCGACATCCTGGCCGACGCGCTGCCGGTGTCGGTGCAGCTCGGCCTGCTCGCGCTCGCGATCGCGCTGGGCGGCGGCGTCGCGCTCGGGCTCGCGGCCGGTGCGCGGCGCGGCTCGGGCATCGACCGCGGCGTGGGGCTCGCGACACTGGTGGGTGTCTCGGCGCCGAGCTTCGTGATCGGCGCTGGTCTGATCCTGGGCGTGGCGCTCGGGCTCGACTGGCTGCCCGCCGGGCTGTGGGAGTCGCCGGCCTTCGCGGTGCTGCCCGCGCTGACGCTCGCGGCGCTCCCGCTCGCCTACATCGCGCAGCTCACGCGCGCGCAGGTCGCGGCGGTGATGGACCAGGACTACGTGCGCACCGCGCGCGCCAAGGGCGTGCCGGAGGGCCGCGTGCGCCGCCACCACGTGCTGCGCAACGCGCTGCTCGCGGTGCTGACCTACTTCGGCCCGCTGCTCGCGATGCTGCTGACCGGCTCGTTCGTGGTCGAGAAGATCTACGCGATCCCGGGCATGGGGCGCTTCTTCGTCACCGCGGTCACGAACCGCGACTACCCGCTCGTGCTCGGCGTGACGCTGGTCTACGCGGCGCTGGTGCTGGTCGCGAACCTGCTCGTCGACCTCCTGTATGCCTGGCTCGATCCGCGCATCCGCGTGGCGCCGGACCGGCGATGATCGGCTCGCGCTCCGCCGGCGTCCTGGGCGCGCTCCTGCTCGGCGCGCTGCTGTGCGTGGCGCTCGCGGGCGACCGGCTCGCCGGCCAGCGCTTCGACGCCCAGGACGCGGCGCACGCGCTCGAGCCGCCCTCGCGCGCGCACTGGCTCGGCACCGACGCGCTCGGCCGCGACCAGCTCGCGCGCATCGCCGAGGGCGCGCGCGTGTCGCTGCTCGTCGCGGTCGGCGCGACCGCGCTCGCGCTCGCGATCGGCCTCTGCTACGGCGGGATCGCGGGCTGGCTCGGCGGCCGCGTGGACGGCGCGATGATGCGCGTGGTCGACGTGGTCTACGCGCTGCCCGACGTGCTGGTGATCGTGCTCCTGATCGAGGTGCTGCAGGTGACGCTCGCGGGTGTACCCGACATCGCGCGCCGGGTCGCGGCCCTGGTCGCGGCGCTCGGCTTCGTGGGCTGGGTGGGCGTGGCGCGGCTGGTGCGCGCGCTGGTGCTGCAGGCGCGGGAGGAGACCTGGGTCGAGTCCGCCCGCGCGCTCGGCCTGCGCAACCGGCGGATCCTGGTGCGCCACGTGCTGCCGAACATCGCCGGCCCCGTGCTGGTCGCCGCCGCCTTCCAGATCCCCGCCGCGATCCTCGCCGAATCGACGCTCTCGTTCATCGGGCTCGGCATCCAGCCGCCGTTCTCGAGCTGGGGGACGCTGGCGAGCGACGGCTTCGAAGCAATGCGCTCGTATCCCCATCTCATCCTTTTCCCCTGTCTCGCGATCCTGCTCGCGCTGCTCGGCTTCCACCTGCTGGGCGAGGCGCTGCGCGCGCGTCTCGACCCGCGGCGGCGGGCGTGAAACGCGCGCGCGAACGCTTGCCCAACCGATCTCGGCGGTTAAACTCCCGCCGCTTGTCGCACGTCGAGGGGGACCGAGCCAGGTGATCAAGGCCGATGCGCTGACCAAGCGCTACGGAGGACTCACCGCGATTCGCGGTGTCTCGTTCGAGATGGCGAAGTCCGAGGTCGTCGGCTTTCTCGGGCCGAACGGCGCGGGCAAGACGACCACGATGCGGATCCTGACCGGCTACCTGCCGCCGAGCGAGGGCAGCGCCGTCGTCGGCGGCTTCGACCTCGCGCGCGATCCGCGCGAGGCGAAGCGCGTGACGGGCTACCTGCCCGAGACCCCGCCGCTCTACCCCGAGATGCGCGTGTGCGACTACGTGCGCTACGTCGCCCGGCTGCACGACGTGCCGCGCGCGCAGGTCGGCGGGAAGGTCGAGCGCGCGCTCCACGCGTGCGGCCTGGAGCAGGTCGCGACGCGCGTGATCCGCACGCTCTCGAAGGGCTATCGCCAGCGGGTCGGCCTGGCCCAGGCGATCGTGCACGAGCCCTCGGTGCTGATCCTGGACGAGCCGACCTCGGGCCTCGATCCGATCCAGATCGCCGAGATCCGCGAGCTGATCCGGCGGCTCTCCGCCGAGGAAGGCCGCACCGTCATCCTGTCGACGCACATCCTGGCCGAGGTCGAGGCGATCTGTCAGCGCGTGCTCCTGATCGCCTACGGGCAGCTGCGCGTCGACGCGAGCCTCGACGCGCTGCGCGAGCAGGGCTCGCTCGAGCAGGTGTTCGTGCGCGAGGTGCAGGCCGCCGCGGCGAGCGACGAGGGCTCAGCCGCGGCCGCGCGCGCGGCCGCCAGCGCGGTGGTGGAGGCCGAGTCGTGAGCCACGCGCTCGCGATCGCGGCGCGCGAGCTGCGCTCGATCTTCGCCACGCCGGTCGCCTACGTGCTGATCGCGGTCTACATGCTGTTCGCCGGCTTCGTGTTCTTCGCCAGCCTCGGCATGTTCCTGGTGCAGCTCGAGCAGATCCAGGCGATGGGCCTGATGCACCTGCTCGAGCAGTGGAACCTGCAGGCGATCGTGATCGCGCAGTCGTTCTCCACCTTCTCGGTCTTCCTCGCCTTCGTGGTGCCGCTGCTCGCGATGCGCGCCTTCGCCGAGGAGCGCGCGACCGGCTCGATCGAGCTGCTGCTCACCAGCCCCGTGTCGAGCACCGAGATCGTGGTCGGCAAGTTCCTCGCGATCGCTGCGGTGCTCGCGCTGGTCACCGTGCTCACCGCGCTCTACCCGCTGCTCCTGTTCGCCTACGGCGATCCGGAACCGTGGCAGACGCTCGCGGGCCTGCTGACGCTCCTGCTCTACTCGCTCTCGCTCGCGGCGCTGTGCTGCTTCATCTCGGCGCTGACGCGCAGCCAGATCGTCGCGGGCCTGGTCGGCGTGGCCGCGGCGCTGGTGCTGCTGCTCATCCCGTTCGCGGCCGAGAGCTCACAGAGCGAGGTGATGAAGGCGGTGCTGCGCTGGTTCGGCACCAGCACGCACTACGAGGGCGGTCTCGCGGGCAACGTGCGCTCCGAGGACCTGGCGTACTTCGCGATCGTGATCTTCGCCTCGCTCGCGCTCGCGCGCGCGGCGGTCGACTCGCTGCGCTGGAGGTAGAGGGAGCGATGGAGACCCTGCTCGCGATCCTCGGCACGATCCTGGCGGTGTTCGGCCTGTTCGGGCTGTTCGCCGCCGCCTCGCCGGCGATCGTCGGCATGCACCTCTTGCTCGGGCTCGGCCTGCTCGTGTACGCGGGCGTGCGCAGCGCGGGGCGGCTCTCCGAGCTGTACGGCTCGTCGACCGCGCGCGGCGGCGCGAACGTGCTGGTGCAGACCGCCATCCTGCTCGCGATCTGCGGCGTGCTGGCCTGGCTCTCGATGCGCCACCCCGTGCACTGGGACTGGACCGAGGCGAAGTCGCACTCGCTCACGCAGGGCACGATCGACGTGCTCCGGGCGATTCCCGAGGGCGGCCTGGTCGAGGTCTACGCCTTCTACACGCGCGGCGCCGAGCAGCCGGCCAAGGTCGAGCTCGACAAGTACGTGTACGAGGGCAAGGAGCGGGTGAAGGTCTCCTACTTCGACCCGAACGAGCGCCCGGATCTCGCGCACCGCTTCGAGATCTCGACCAAGGAAGGCGTGGTCGTGGTGTGCGACGGCCCGTGCGAGACCGCGAAGGGCACGGTCAAGGCGGTGGACGTGAGCGAGCAGTCGCTGACGCGTGCGATCCGCCAGGCGACGTCGAGCAAGAAGAAGATCTACTTCCTGAAGGGCCACGGCGAGGCCAGCCCGAGCGATGAGAAGGGTCCGGGCGCGTCGGCGGTGCGCGGCGGACTCGAGGACGAGAACGTGACCGTCGCCGAGCTCCTGCTCGCGAACGAGGCCGCGGTGCCGGACGACGCCGACGCGGTGATCGTCGCCGGCCCCGATCGCGCGCTGCAGGACCGCGAGCTCGAGCTGCTCGATCAGTACCTGCAGGCCGGGGGGTCGGTGCTGGTCGCCGCCGATCCGACCCTGAACACGAACCTCGAGGGCCAGCTCGCGAAGTGGGGCGTCGAGCTCGGGAACGAGATCGTGGTCGAGCAGCAGCTGCAGCTGTTCGCGGGTCCACAGCTCGGTGTACAGCCCGTGATCCAGAGCTACGGCTCGCACCCGATCACCGAGAAGCTGGCCGGCAACCCGACCGTGTTCCGGCTGGCGCGGCCGGTGCGCAAGACGCCGGGCTCGGACGTGCCGCTGGTCGAGCTCGCCACCACCAGCGACCAGAGCTGGGGCGAGAGCGACACCGCCGGGCTGCTCGCGTCGAAGCCGGTCGGGCTCGACCCCGAGGTCGACAAGCCCGGGCCGCTCGCGATCGCGGTCGCGCGCGAGTGGGCCGCGCCCGAGGGCAAGACGCGGGGCGGGCGGCTGGTCGTGATCGGCGACTCCGACTTCATGCGCAACCGCTACGTGACCCAGTTCTACAACGGCGACCTGTTCCTGAACACCGCGAGCTGGCTGACCGGCTCGGAGGAGTTCGCCACCGTCGAGCGCAAGCGGCCGCGCGTGGCGACCGTGAACATGACGCTCGCCCAGTTCGCCGACTTCCGCTTCCTCGCGCTCTTCGCGCTGCCCGAGGCGATCCTGCTGCTCGGGGTCGTGAACTGGTGGCGCCGGCGGACCTGACGTGAAGGGCCGCGGAACGCTCGTCCTCCTGGCGCTCGCGCTGGCGCTCGGTCTCTACGTGTGGCTGGTCGAGATCCGCGGCAGCGCGGAGAAGGCCGAGGCCGAGGCCGCCGGGCGCGTGATCTTCGCGCAGGAGCCCGCGCAGGTGACGGGGCTCGAGCTGGTCACGTCGGAGGGCGCGAACGCGGTGCTCACGCGTGCGGCGGGCGCGGACGGCAGAAGCGCGTGGACACTCGAAGCGCCGGTCCGCTACCCGGCCGACGCGGACGCGGTCGAGCGCGCGCTCCAGGCGCTCGAGAAGCTGTCCTCGACGGCGACGATCGAGACCCGGCCCGCGGACCTCGCGCCGTTCGGGCTCGGCGAAAAGGCGAAGCGCGTGCTCGTGAAGACCGGCGAGGGCGAGCCGCGCACACTCCTGCTCGGCGCGGACACGCCGGTCGGGGGCGGCCGCTACGTGGAGCTTCCCGGCGACCCGCCGCGACTCTTCGTGGTGTCGGCGGGCTCGCTCGGCGCGCTCGCGCCGGGACTGGTCGAGCTGCGCGACAAGCGCCTGCTGCGGCTCGCGCCCGACGCCGTGGACGAGTTGACCGTGCGCGCGGGTGGCACGCTGGTCGCGCGCGCCAAACGAACGGAGGCGGGCTGGGCGCTCGTCGAGCCCGAGAACGCGCCCGCCGACGGCGAGCGCATCCGCCGGCTGATCGACGATCTCGCGCTCGGCCGCGCGAGCGCGTTCGAGGACACGCCCGAGCCGGCCAAGGCCTACGGGCTCGACCGGCCCGAGGTCGAGGTCGTCGCGCGCGCGGGCGAGGCCGAGGAGACGCTCGCGTTCGGCAGTGCGGACTCGAAGTCGTGGCTCGAGCGCCGCGGCGATCCGGTGATCCTCGAGGTGAACGAGCGCGCGCGCACCAGCATCCCGCGCGCGTTCTTCGACTTCCGCGCCAAGCGCGTGCTGACGCTCGACGCCGAGGCCGTGCGCGGGCTCGAGCTCGTGTTCCCGCGCAACGGGGTCACGCACCGCCTGAAGCGCGAGGGCGAGACCTGGCAGGCGGAGGAGGCCGGCGTCGAGCTGCAGCCGCGGAAGGTCGAGGACCTTGTCTACGCGCTCGAGGCGGTGGACGCGACCGGCCTCGAGGAGGCGAGCCTCGACCGCGCGCAGATCGGGCTCGAGCCCGCGCTCGCGCTGGTCCGCGCGCTGGACGAGCAGGGCGAGCTGCTCGGCAGCCTGTCGTTCGGCGATCCACACCCGGACAAGGGGCTGCCCGCGCTGTCGTCGCAGAGTCCGCTCGTGTGGCGGGTCGCGAACGACATCGGCCGCGAGGTCCCGCTCTCGCCCGAGGCCTACACCAATCTGTTGGTGAAATCGCCGCCGCAGCCCCCCGCGAGCGAGCCCCCGCCCGAGCCGGCCGCCGAGCCCAGCGAACCGTAGCAGGCCACGGCACGAGTCTCGCATGGGCGAACGCTCGCGGAGGCGAGCCGGGATGGAGAAGCTGCGCGTCGCGCTCGTCGACGAGAAGACGGAGCGCTCCAGCGACCTCGAAGCCGCGCTCGTCGCGGAGGGCTACGAAGTCGTCGCGCGGCTCGCCGGCTCGGCCGACCTGCTCGCACAGCTGCACGGGCTCGCGCCCGACGTCGTGATCGTCGACATGCAGTCGCCCGACCGCGACGTGCTCGAGGACATGCAGCGCATCTACCGCGAGGAGCCGCGCCCGATCGTGATGTTCGTGGACGAGAGCGACTCCGAATCGATCCGCGCGGCGGTCTCGGCCGGGGTCTCGGCCTACGTGGTGGACGGGCTCAAGTCGCGCAGCGTGCAGCCCATTATCGAGGCGGCAATTGCCCGCTTTCGAGCCTTCCAGGCGCTGCGCTCCGAGCTCGAGGCGGCGCGCTCGTCGCTCGAGGAGCGCAAGCTCGTCGAGCGCGCCAAGGGGGTCCTGATGAAGCGGCGCGGGCTGGGCGAGCAGGAGGCGTACGACCTCTTGCGCAAGACGGCGATGAACCGGGGCTGCAAGCTCGCCGACGTGGCGCGCCAGCTGATCCACGCCGCGGAGCTCTTGTGAGCGCGCACGATCGACCGGAGCTTCGGCTGGGCTTCACGCCGCTGACCGACTGCGCGCCGCTGGTGATCGCGCACGAGCTCGGCTTCTTCGCGCGCGAGGGCCTGCGCGTGGAGCTCTCGCCCGAGCCCTCGTGGTCGAACGTGCGCGACAAGCTCGCGGCCGGCGCGCTCGACGCCGCGCACGCGCTCGCGCCGCTGCCGCTGGCGCTGACGCTCGGCGTGGGGCCGCTGCAGGAGCCGACCATCACCGCGCTCTCGCTCGGCCTGGGCGGCAACGGGATCTGCGTCTCGCTCGCGCTGCGGCGCGCGCTCGACGGCGTCGACGCCGCCGGGGCCGCGAGCCCGGCCGGGGCGGGGCGCGCGCTCGCGAAGCTGGTCGCGCTGCGCCGCAGCCGGGGCGCCGCGCCGCTGCGCTTCGGCACGGTGTTCCCGGTCTCGATGCACACCTACGCGCTGTGCCACTGGCTCGAGGTGTCCGGCGTCGACCCGCTGCGCGACGTCGAGCTGCGCGTCGTGCCGCCGCCGCGCATGGCGGGGGAGCTCGAGCAGGGCGAGCTCGACGGCTTCTGCGTCGGCGAGCCCTGGTCGAGCGTCGCGGTCCGGCGCGGGATCGGCGTGATCCTGCTGACCGGCAACGACGTGTGGAGCCACGCGCCGGAGAAAGTGCTGGCGGTACCGCTGGCCTGGGCGGAGCGCAATCCCGCGGTGCACCGCGCGCTGCTGCGCGCGCTCCTGCTCGCCGGGCGCTGGTGCGACGACTACGGCAACCGGCCCGAGCTCGCGCGCCGGCTGGCCCGCTGGATCGACGCGCCCGAGGAGGCGCTCTTGCCCGCGCTGCTCGACGCGCTGCACCCGAGCCTGCACGCCTTCCACCGCTTCGCCGCGAGCTTCCCCTGGCGCTCGCACGCCGCCTGGATGCTCGCGCAGATGATCGCGCGCGGGCAGCTCGAGAAGCCGATCGACGTGCGCCGCGCGTCGGCCGCGGTCTACCGCTCCGACCTGTACCGCGAAGCGGCGCGCGAGGTCGGGCTCAGCTGTCCGCTCGCGGACGAGAAGCTGGAAGGCGCGCACGCGAGCGCCTGGCAGCTGCCCAGCGACGGCGCGCCGATCCACATGCCGCCGGACCGCTTCCTCGACGGCTCGGTCTTCGATCCCGCCGACGTCGTCCGCTACCTGTCCGCGCGGCCGTTCTGCGCCGCGCGCTTCCCGCTCGACGAGCTCGCCGCCGCGCAGCGCTCCTGATCTCTCGCTGGGCAGCAGCTGCGCGCGAGCTGGGCAGCCCGCGCGCCGAGCGCCGCCGGACGCGCGCCGCGCGCTGGCACGCCGCTTGAATCACCGCCGCGCGGATCAAAGTCGATCCATCGCGGACGAAGACGTCCGGTCGCGCGCAAGGCACTGCGCTCGGCCGGGCTTTTTTTTGGGGAGGCGGGGGTGAAGCGGATGCGTGGCGGAAGGACCCTGGCGGCGGTGGGCGCGCTGCTCTCGCTGGCGGCGGCGCCCGAGAAGGACGAGCTCAAGCTCGGCTTCATCAAGCTGACCGACTGCGCGCCGCTCGTGCTCGCGAAGGAGCTCGGCTACTTCGAGGACGAAGACCTGTACGTCACGCTCGAGGCGCAGGCGAACTGGAAGATCCTGCTCGACCGCGTGATCTCCGGCGAGCTCGACGGCGCGCACATGCTCGCCGGCCAGCCGATCGGCGCGACGCTCGGCATCGGCACGCAGGCGCACGTCGTCACCGGGTTCAGCATGGACCTGAACGGCAACGCGATCACGGTTTCGAACGACGTGTGGAAGCGCATGCAGGCCGCGCAGCCCGCGCTCGCCGCCGAGAAGCCGCCGCACCCGATCTCGGCCGCCGCGCTGCGGCCCGTGGTGGAGGAGTTCCAGGCCGCGGGCCAGCCGCTGCGCATGGGCATGGTGTTCCCGCTCTCCACCCACAACTACGAGCTGCGCTACTGGCTCGCGGCCGGCGGCATACACCCGGGGCTGTACACCGCGAGCGACGCCACCGGCACCACCGACGCGGACGTGCTGATCTCGGTGACGCCGCCGCCGCAGATGCCCGCGACGCTCGAGCAGGGCACGATCCAGGGCTACTGCGTCGGCGAGCCCTGGAACCAGCAAGCGGTGGCGAAGGGCATCGGCGTTCCGGTCATCACCGACCTCGAGATCTGGAAGAACAACCCGGAGAAGGTGTTCGGCGTCTCGGCGCAGTGGGCCGAGCGCAACCCCGAGACGCACGTGCGCCTGGTGAAGGCGCTGATCCGGGCGGGCCAGTGGCTCGACGCGACGCCGGAGAACCGGCACACGGCGGTGAAGATCCTCGCGCGCCCCGAGTACGTCGGCGCCGACGCCAGCGTGATCGCGAACAGCATGACGGGGACGTTCGAGTACGAGAAGGGCGACCGCCGCGAGCTGCCCGACTTCAACGTCTTCTTCCGCGACCACGCCACGTACCCGTACTACAGCGACGGCGTCTGGTACCTGACGCAGATGCGCCGCTGGGGCCAGATCGGCGAGGCGAAGAGCGACGCCTGGTACGACGAGACGATCCGGCGCGTGTACAAGCCCGAGATCTGGCGCGCCGCCGCCGAGCGCCTGATCGCGGAGGGGAAGCTCGGCCCGAGCGACGTGCCGGAGACCGACGGCTACGCGCCGAAGGACGACGGCTTCATCGACGGGGTCGCCTACGACGGCCGCGCGCCGAACGCGTACCTGCGCTCGCTCGCGATCGGCCAGAAGGACTGAGGGGGAACGCGATGGGCGAGCCGCGCACGTGGCTGATCAAGCTGGGCGCTCCGCTGCTGGCGTTCGCGCTCTTTCTCGCGCTGTGGGCGACGGCCGCCGCGCGCATCCAGACCTCGATCGGCGCGCTGCCCGGCCCGATGCAGGTGGTCGAAGCCGGGCGCTCGCTGGTCGCGGACCACCGGGCCGAGCGCGTGAAGGCCGCCGAGTTCGAGGCTCGCATGGCCGCGAAGCGCGAAGCCGCGCTGGCGGCGGGCGAGACCTGGAAGGAGCGCCGGTACACGGGCAGCCCGACCTTCCCGGACCAGATCGCGACCAGCCTCGCGACCGTGTTCACGGGCTTCCTGTTCGCGTCGCTGGTCGCGCTGCCGCTCGGCGTGCTGTGCGGCACGAGCTCGACGGTGTACGCGGCGCTGAACCCGCTGATCCAGCTGTTCCGGCCGGTCTCGCCGCTCGCCTGGCTGCCGATCGTGATGATCCTGGTGAGCGCGCTCTCGACCAGCGGCGAGCCGCTGTTCGAGAAGGCGTTCCTGTCGTCGGCGATCACGGTCGCGCTGTGCTCGCTCTGGCCGACGCTGGTGAACACGGCCCTGGGCGTGGCCTCGGTCGAGCGCGATCACCTGAACGTCGCACGCGTGCTGCGCCTCTCCTGGGCGGTGCGCGTGCGCAAGATCGTGATCCCGTCGGCGCTGCCCTGGATCTTCACCGGGCTTCGGCTCTCGCTCGGCGTCGGCTGGATGGTGCTGATCGCGGCCGAGATGCTCGCCCAGAACCCGGGCCTCGGAAAGTTCGTCTGGGACATGTTCCAGAACGGCTCGTCCGAGACGCTGGCGCGGATCATGGTCGCGGTCTTCACGATCGGCTCGATCGGCTTCGCGCTCGACCGGATCATGGTGCTGCTGCAGCGCGCGGTGAGTCATGACGTTCGCGCCACCTGAGCCCGCTGTCCCGGTGCTCGCGCTGCGCGGTGTGGCGAAGGGCTTCGGCCCGGCCGCGCGGCGCGTGTCGGTGCTCGCCGGCGTCGACTTCGCGCTCGCCGCGGGCGAGGTCGTGGCGATCGTCGGCTTCTCGGGCAGCGGCAAGACCACGCTGCTCTCGCTGCTCGCGGGCCTGGCCTGGCCCGACGCGGGCCAGGTCGAGCTCGACGGCCGGCCCGCGCCCGAAGCGGGCTCGGAGCGCGGCGTGGTGTTCCAGAGCTACGCGCTGCTGCCCTGGCTCACGGTGCTCGGCAACGTGCAGCTCGGCGTCGACTCCGTGTTCGCGGCGATGCCGCGCCGCGAGCGGCGCGAGCGCGCGCTCGCGTTCGTGAAGCAGGTCGGGCTCGAGCCGGCGCGCGCCAAGTACCCGAGCGAGCTCTCGGGCGGCATGCGCCAGCGGGTCGCGCTCGCGCGCGCGCTGGCGCTCGAGCCGCGCATCCTCCTGCTCGACGAGCCGCTCGGGGCGCTCGACGCGCTGACGCGCGCGAAGCTGCAGGACCAGATGGCGCGCCTGTTCGAGCGCTCGAGCATGAGCGTCGTGCTGGTCACGAACGACGTCGACGAAGCCATCCTCTTGGCGGACCGGATCGTGCCGCTCTCGCTCGGGCCGGGCGCGAGCCTCGGGCCGTCGTTCCGCGTCGCGCTCGAGCGGCCGCGCCAGCGCGAGCTGCTGAACCGCGATCCCGCGTTCGTGAAGCTGCGCAACGAGGTCACGACCCACCTGCTCGAGCTCGCGGCGCGGCGCGCCGCGAGCTCGCCGCCGCGCCCACTCACGCCGCGCCCGGAGCTCCAGCCGCTCGACCTCACGCGCCGCGGCGCGCGGGTGCTGCGATGAGCGCCTACCTGGAGCTGTTCGCGCTGGCGAAGGACTTCCAAGGTCCGGCCGGACCGACGCGCGTGGTCGACGGCTTCGATCTCTCGCTCGCGAAGGGCGAGTTCGTCTGCCTGGTCGGCCACTCCGGCTGCGGCAAGTCGACGGTGCTCGCGATGGTCGCCGGACTCACGGAGCTGACCTCCGGGGGCGTCGTGCTCGACGGCCGCGAGATCGACGGCCCGGGACCGGACCGCGGCGTCGTGTTCCAGTCGCCGAGCGTCCTGCCCTGGTGCTCCGCGCTGCAGAACGTGCTGCTCGGGGTCGAGCGCGTGTTCGCGCACGGCACGCGTGCGGAGCGCCGCGCGATCGCCACCCACATGCTCGAGCGCGTCGGACTCGGCGACATGCTCGAGCGCCGGCCGGGCGAGCTCTCGCAGGGCGAGCGCCAGCGCGTCGGCATCGCGCGCGCGTTCGCGCTCTCGCCGAAGGTGCTGCTGCTCGACGAGCCGTTCGGCATGCTCGACTCGCTCACGCGGCTCGAGCTGCAGGACGTCCTGCTCGAGCTGTGGGCGCGCGAGCGGCAGACCGCGCTGATGGTCACGCACGACGTCGACGAGGCGCTCTACCTCTCCGACCGGATCGCGCTGATGACGAAGGGGCCGCACGCGCGCGTGGGCGAGATCGTCTCGATCCCCTTCGCGCGGCCGCGCGAGCGCGGCGCCGTGCTGGAGCACCCGGACTACTACCGCCTGCGCGCGCACCTGCTCGAGTTCCTGCGCGCGCAGGAGCACGGGCCGCGCGAGGTCGCGGCATGACGGGTGTTCGCAACCAACTGGAGGATGCTACGTGTACGTGAAGAGCTTTCTCGTGCTCGCGCTGGCCCTGGCGCCGCTCGTCGCAGCGGCCCAGGAGGGCGACGGGTTCCACATGCAGCCCTCGCTGCACTGGAAGTCGGGCGCGCACCGCGTCGATCTCGGCGCGGTGCTGCGCGTGCGGACCGAGGCCTGGGACGCGTTCGCGGACGACACCGACTGGTTCACCGGCACGCGCACGCGCCTGCGCATGCAGTACGGCTGGGCGGGCAAGGTCCTGGTCGCGGGCGAGTTCCAGGACGTGCAGCTGCACGGCATGAGCTCGGACTCGAGCGGCGCGGCGCTCAACTACCGCAACGCCAACGACGCCGACAGCCACGCCTCCGGCGACTCGATCCGCGGCCTGTTCGTCGAGCTGCGGCCCAGCGAGACGAGCTTTCTGCGCGTCGGCCGGCAGGACGTGAAGCTCGGCCAGGAGCTGCTCTATCCCGAGCCGAACTGGCGCTACCTGAAGACCGCGCGGCTGGGCGAGCGGCTGGTGGGCACGGTCGGCTGGAGCCACGTCGAGCGCGCCTACGACGGCGCCTCGGCGGGCTGGAACGTTTCGGGCGTGCAGCTCTTCGGCTTCGGCGCGCGCCCGACCACGGGCGTGTTCGATGCCGAGACCGGCTACCGGCCGCTGCACGACGTGGTGGTGGGCGGCGGTACGCTGACGGTCGCGCGCGGGAAGCTCGCGCCGTCGAGCGAGCTCGGGCTGTTCGCGCTGCACTACAAGGACGATCGGCCCACGGACGAGGGCGGCCTGCCGGACGACGTGGCGCTCACCACCTTCGGCGCGCACTGGCTCGGCGTCTACGCGCTCGGCCCCGGCAACGCCGACGTGCTGCTCTGGGGCGCCGCTCAGTACGGGCGCTACAACGATCTCGACCAGTCGGCCGGCGCGGCCGTGGTCGAGCTCGGCTACCAGCTACCCGGCGTGTTCGGCAAGCCGTGGCTGCGCGCCGGCTTGAACTACGCGACCGGCGACGGCGATCCCACCGACGGCGACCACGACACGTTCGCGAACCTGATGCCGACCAACCACCTGTACTACGGCTTCATCGACCAGCTCGCGCTGCAGAACCTGACGAACTGGTTCGTGCAGCTCCGCGCGGCCCCACACGAGAAGGTGTCGCTGAACCTGTTCGTGCACTGGTTCCGGCTCTCGAACGAGGACGACGCGCGCTACGGCGGCACCGGAGCGTTCAGCGACTCGGCCTTCGGCTACGTGGCGCGGCCCTCGCTCGGCTACCGCCACGTGGCGGTCGAGTACGACGCGGTGGCCACGATCGCGCTGCACCCGTCCGCGACGCTCGAGCTCGGCTACTCCTGGATGGACGGCGCCGCGATGTTCCGCACCGCCCCGAGCGACGACGCCAAGTTCTTCTACGCCTCGATCGAGCTCAGGTACTAGTCGACTTCGGTCGCCTCCGGCTCGCTGCGCGCGCCACTGCGTGGCGCTTGCGGGCGCGGCCGCCCCTCGCGGGACGTCGGCCCGCGGGCCGATGTCGGGCCGCGGACCGCGCCTGTCTCGAATCTCGGGTCAGGCTCCTAGCCCCGGAGCACCGCGAGCATCGGCTCGTGCACGGCGCCGTTGCTCGCTACGGTGCGCGAGCCGGTGGCGGGGGCGGGCGCGCCGTCGAAGTCACTGGTGCGTCCGCCCGCCTCCTCGACCAGCAAGAGGCCCGCGGCCACGTCCCAGGGCGAGAGGTGCAGCTCCCAGTAGCCCTCGAAGCGGCCGCAGGCGACGTAGGCGAGGTCGAGCGCCGCCGAGCCCGCGCGCCGGATCGCCTGTGCGTGGGAGAGGAAACGCTCGAAGTAGTCGAGGTTCGGCGTGCGGCGGGTGTGCACGTCGTAGGCGAAGCCGGTGGCGAGCAGCGCGCGTTTCAGCTCGGCGATCTTCGAGACCGCGATCGCGCGCCCGTTCAAGCTCGCGCCGCGCCCGCGCGCGGCGGCGAACAGCTCGTCGCGCATCGGGTCGTAGACCACGCCGGCCTCGCGCCGGCCCTCGGCCTCGACGCCGATCGAGATCGCGAAGTGCGGGTAGGCGTGGGCGTAGTTGGTCGTGCCGTCGAGCGGGTCGACGATCCAGCGCACGCCGCTCTCGCCCTCGTGCGCGCGGTTCTCCTCGGTCAGGAGCCCGTCGCGCGGCCGCGCGTCCAGGATGCGGCCGCGCACCAGCGCGTCGAGCGCGTGGTCGACGTCGGTGACGAGGTCGATCGGGCTCGACTTGGTCGCGATCGTGCGTGGCTCGTGGAAGCGCGCGCGAGCGATCGCGCCGGCCTCGCGCGCGATCGCGGTCGCGAGCGCGAGCAGCTCGCTCAAGCCGCGCCCAGCCGGAACAGCGCGCGCGCGCGGTCGGCGGTGCGCGCGCCGATCGCCTCGGGCGTCTGCTCGTGCAGCTCGGCGAGGCAGGTCACCACGTGCGCGACCCAGGCCGGCTCGTTGCGCCGGCCGCGGTGCGGCACCGGCGCGAGCAGCGGCGCGTCGGTCTCGACCAGGAGCCGGTCGAGCGGCAGCGCCTTGGCCACCGCGCGCAAGTCGGCCGCGTTGTTGAAGGTCAGGATGCCCGAGAACGAGATGTCGAAGCCGCGCGCCAGGCAGTCGTTCGCGAAGGGGAGGTCGCCGGTGAAGCAGTGGATCACCCCGCCCACGCGCTCCGCGCCGCCCTCGTCGAAGATGCGTGTGATCTCCTCGAACGCGTCGCGCGTGCCGCGGCTCGGCCGGACGTGGATCACGACCGGCTTTCCGACGCGCCGCGCGAGCGCGATCTGCGCGCGCAGCGCTTCGCGCTGCTCGTCGCGGGGCGAGTGCTCGTACCAGTAGTCGAGCCCGCACTCGCCGACCGCCACCACGCGCGAGTGCGCGAGCCAGCCGTCGAGCGCGGTTTCGGCGATCGGGGTCCACTGGGAGGCGTCGTGCGGATGGACGCCGACGCTGGCCCAGACGTCGGCGTTCTCGTCGGCGAGCATCACCGCGCCCGCGTTCGCGCCCACGCCGTAGCCCGCGCCCACCGCGAGCATCCCGCGCACGCCGGCCGCGCGCGCGCGCGCGAGCAGGTCCGGCGCGTCGGCGAGCAGCTCGGGCGCGCCGATGTGCGCGTGGCTGTCGAACATCCTCACTTCTCGGCGGTCTTCTCGACGCGCGGGAAGAGCGCCTCGAGCTTGCGCGTCTCGGTGCCCGCGGCGAGCCCGCCCCAGTCGAGGCGCTGCGCGAGCGCTCCCTGCGCGCCGTCCGCGCCGAGCGCGGCCAGGATCTTCGCGCTGGTCTCGGGCATGAAGGCCGCGAGCAGGCAGCCGATCACGCGGATCGACTCGAACAGCTCGTACATCACGGTCGCGAGCTCGCCCTTGCGCGCGGGGTCCTTCGCGAGCACCCAGGGCGCCGAGCTGTCGACGTACTTGTTCGCTGCGCCGACCAGCTCCCAGAGCGCCGCGAGGGCGGCTCGAGTCGAGAACGCGCGCGTGTGGCGGTCGACGTCGGCGGCGACGCGCGCCGCGATCGCGCGCAGGTCGCTCGCGGCGCTGCCCTCGGGCACGCGCCCGCCGAAGTACTTGCCGAGCATGCCGAGCGAGCGCGAGACCAGGTTGCCCAGGTCGTTCGCGAGGTCCGCGTTGAAGCGCGCGACCAGCGCTTCCTCGGAGAACTCCGCGTCGACGCCGAACGACATCTCGCGCAGCATGAAGTAGCGCAAGCCCTCGAAGCCGTAGGTGTCCTTGAGCGCGAGCGCGTCGACCAGGCCGGTCGCGCTCTTCGAGATCTTCTGGCCGCCCAGCGTCCAGTAGCCGTGTACGCGCAGCGCGCGGTACAGCGGCAGGCCGGCCGCGTGCAACATGATCGGCCAGAAGACGCCGTGGAACTTCAGGATCTCCTTCGCGATCACGTGGTGCGAGCCGGACCAGGCGCGCGTCCAATCGGGATCGTCGGGATAGCCGATTGCGGTCAGGTACGTGATCAGCGCGTCCGCCCACACGTACGCGACGAAGCCGTCGTCGAACGGAAGCGGAACGCCCCACGACAGCCGCTCGACCGGGCGCGAGATGCACAGGTCGCCGACGCCGCCGTCGCGCAGCATCGCGAGCACCTCGTTGCGGTAGCGCTCGGGCTCGATCAGCGACGGGTTGGCGCGCAGCTCGGCCGCGAGCCAGTCGTGATAGCGCGAGCTGCGGAAGAAGTAGTTGCGCTCGCGGCGCGGCTCGATCGGGCGGTTGGGGTGGAGCGTGCACTTCCCGTCCGCGAGCTCGCGCTCGGTCTTGAACTCCTCGCAGCCGACGCAGTACAGGCCCTCGTAGTCGCGCAGCTCGATCTCGCCCTTGTCGTAGAGCGTCTGCCAGAAGTGCTGCACCGCGCGCACGTGGGCGCGATCGGTGGTGCGCACGAAGCGGCGCGGCTCGAGCCCGAGCGCCGTCCACTGCGCGCGGAAGCGCTCCGCCATGCCGTCGACGAACGCCTGCGGCGCGAGCTTCTGCGCGGCCGCGGCCTCGGCCAGCTTCTCGCCGTGCTCGTCGGTGCCGGTGATGAAGTACGCGTCCTCGCCGGCCAGCCGGTGGTAGCGCACCAGCGTGTCGGCGTACGTCGTGGTGTAGGCCGTGCCGAGGTGCGGCGCGGCGTTCGGGTAGTAGATCGGCGTGGTGACGTAGAAGGGCGCGGGCACGGGTGGAGCTTAGCCGGAGACGCGCGGATGTCCTCGTCCTGTCACGGGGCCGGCGGCGCCGGCCATGACCCCGCCATCTCTCCCCGGAGCCGTAACGAGGGAAGCGGCGGCATGTGATATGTTCGCGCGAGCGTTCGATGATGGGCTCCTCCTACCTCCGCAGTCTCGCCGTCCTGCTCGCCTGGTTCGCACTTGCGACCGGTGCGCTGCTGCCGCTCGGGCACGTCGCGGAAGCCGGCGCGCCCGCGGCAGCGCACGGCGCCGAGGCGCCGCTCGCGCCGGACCACGACGCAGCGTCCTGCGAGGTCTGCAAGCAGCTCGCGGCCGCGCGGGTCGCAGTGCCGCCCGCGCCCCTGCTGCCCGCGCAGCCCGAGCGCGCCGACCGATTCGAACTCGCACCCGATTCGTCCGCGACGATCGTCGCCCCTCGGAACCCTGAAGAGGCCCGCGCTCCCCCGTCCGTCCTCCCGTCCTGAATCGAAGCCACGCGGCGCGCCCTTCGGCGCCGCCTCGATCTTTCACGGGCTCGCGCGCGAACAAGCTTCGCGCGCACGGACGAGGAGACGATCCATGGATGCCTCCGGCGCGCTCGGTCGCATGGTTCATCCGCACCTGTCGCACCTTCACGCCATCGCGAAGCGAATCCTGCGCGATGACGATCTCGCTCACGACGCCGTTCAGGAAGCGATCATCACGCTCTGGCGGGCCGGCCTGGTTCCCGAGCAGACGCGCGCCTGGCTGGTGCGCACGGTCATCCATCGCGCCATGCACGAGCGGCGCACCCGCACCCGCCGGCGGCGCTGGGAGGGACAGGCCGCCCAAGCGGAGCTCGACGACTGCCTGCTGTGCGATCCCGGCCGCGAGGTCGAGAACGCCGAGCTCCTGGACGCGATCTCCGCGGCCATCGACGGCCTCACCGTCGAGCATCGCGACGTGTTCGTGCTGCGCGAGCTCGAGGGGCTCGACTACCAGGCGATCGCCGAACGCCTGAAGGTGCCGGTCGGGACCGTGCGTTCGCGGCTGAACCGCGCGCGCGGCTTCCTGCGCGAGGCGCTGCGCGAGCAGGCCGTAGAAGCGTGAAGGACGCGGCCGCCGCGGTCGGGCTGCTGCTGTTGGTCGCATCGCTCTGGGCGATCTGGCGCGCGCATGCCCGCACACGGCTCGGCGAGCGGCTCTCGGAGCCGGCGCCCGCGGACAGCGCCGACGGCGCCGGGCTGCGAGGCGCCCCGCGTGTGCGCGCGCGAGCGACGCTCGCGGCGAGCGCCGCGGTTGGCGTGGCGGGGCTCGCGCTGGCGCTCGGGCTGCCGGCGCCGTTCGCGTGCGCGGGCGCGCTCGTGCTCGGCGTGGCGCTCTACCTGGCGTCCGCGCTGCGCGCGCGCTCGCTCGCGCGGCGACTGGAAGAAGATCTGGTGGCGGTGCTCGATCTCGCGCGCTCCGCAGTGCGCGCCGGGGCGAGCCCGGTCGACGCGCTCGCACGTGCCGCGCGCGAGTCGCGGGCGCCGCTTCGCGCGGAGCTCGAGGCGCTGGTCGCGCGGCTGCGCACCGGCGAGCCAGCCGATCGCGCGCTTCGCCAGCTGCGCGAGCGCATTCCGCTCGAGTCGTTCGGCCTGTTCGCCCTCGCGCTCGGCGCGCAATGGGGCGCGGGCGGAAGCCTCGAGCGCGCGCTCGCGCAGGTCTCGCACGCGCTTCGCGACCGCATCGAGCTGTTGCGCCGCCTCGAAGCGCAGGCCGCGCCGACGCGCGTGTCGGTCGCGATCCTGTTCGCCACCTGCGCCGCGATCGCGGCGCTCGCGTGGAGTCACGACCCCGAGAACGTCGGCCGGTTCCTGGCGAATCCGATCGGGCGCACGCTCGTGAGCGGCGCGCTCGCTCTGCAGGCGCTCTCGCTGCTCTGGATGGCGCGGCTCGAGGAGCCGAAGGTGTGAGCCCCGCCTCGGTCGGCTACGCCGCGCTCGGCATTGCACTCCTGGGCGGAGCCGCGGGCTTGTGGGCGCGCGAGCGGGTGCGGACCCGGCTGTCGCGCCGTCTCCGCGCGCAAGACGACGCGCGCGAGGCCCGTGGCGACGCCACGCCGGCCGCCTCGCTCGTTGCCCTCGACGCCTGGCTCGATCGAGCCGGCGTGCGGTCACCCGGGCGCAGCGAGCGCTTCGTCGCGGCGGCGATCCTCGCCGTGCTCTCGGGCGTGACGTTCGCGCTGCTGCTCGGCTGGACCGGGGCGCTCGCCCGGCCCGCTGCGGTCGTGGTGGGGATTCCGGTGATCGGCACCGCGCTCGCGCACGTGCTCCTGATCGCGCCGTGGCTTCTGGCGCTCGGCGTCGCGCTCGCGCCCGCCCTCTGGGTGCGCGCGAAGCGGCGCGTGCGCGTGGCGGCGATCGAGCGCGATCTCCCGTTGGTGCTCGAGCTGTTGGCGGTGCTCGCCCAGGCGGGGCTCGGCTTCGACGCGGCGCTCTCGCGCGTGCTCCACTCCGAGCCCGCGCGCCCCCTCGGGGAGGAGCTGCGCCGCTATCAGACGGAGCTGCTCTCGGGCATCGGGCGCGTGCAGTGCCTGCGCCGTATGGCGGCGCGCGTCGCGATTCCGACCCTGTCGTCGGTCGTCGCCGCGCTCGTGCAGGCGGAGGAGGTCGGCTCGGGGCTCGCCGAGGTGCTGCGCCCGCTCGCCGACGATCTGCGTGCGCGCCGGCGGGAGCGCGCGCTCGCGCGCGCCGAAGCCCTGCCCGAGAGGCTCGTCTTCCCGCTGATGGTCGGCTTCCTGCCCGGGCTGATGGTCTGGACGCTCGGGCCGGCGATTCACCAGCTCGCCGAGGTCATCGGCGGAATTCTGGCGTCGCGTTGAGCGGGAGCAGGGCGAGCGCGAGGCCGAGCAGGAGAGCGAGCGCGAGACCGACCCGTGCCGCGCCGGGCAGGACCGGGACCGGGGTCGAGACGAGGTTCGCGTTCACCCACTCCAGCGCGAGATTGCCCGCCGCGTCCGTTCCTCCCTGGTTGTAGACGACGTACATCGGCAGCGAATCCGCGAGCCCGGGCATGGTCGCCTCCACGCTCACCAGGTAGACCCCGTTCGTTGCCAGATCGACGCCGTTGCCGAGCAGGCGGTAGTGGATGTGGTGGTGCAGGAAGCCGGTCGGCGAGGTGGTGGCGATCGCGAAGCCCGGAACCTGCGAGCTCCCGCCGGTCGCGATCGCGTTCACGTCGCCGGGGTTGAAAGTCGAGTTCTGTTGGAAACGCAGCCGCTCGCCGTTGGGCAGCGGACCGAACGCGACCGCGCCCACGCCGTTCCAGTAGGAGAAGTTCCGGCCCAGCGTTGGCGGAACGACGACGTTGAAGGAGAGCGCCGTGTTGCCCGGGAGCGGCGAGTAGCCCGCGGGCGGCGACGAGGCACCGGTCCAGCCCGGACTGTTCGTGAGATAGCCCGACGGGAAGCGGACGTGCAGCGCGCGCACGCCGACCGTCTGCGTCACCGTCTCGTAGTCCGTGATGCCCGCCACGAGCGCCCCGTCTTCTACGACGTGCAGCCAGTCGGTGTGCTGCGCGAACCCGCGCGCGGGCAGCACGAGCCACGCGGCCGCGAGCAGAGCCGCGGCCGCGTGGCGTGGGTGCCTCAAGCCGAGACGCCGCGGCGAACGCGCGCGCTAGCGAGCAGCGCGACACCGAGGGCCACGAGCGCAGAAACACCCGGCTCCGGAACGCCGACCAGGTTCTCGTTCACCCAGTCGATGCCGAGATCGATCTCGGCATCGGTCACGCCCGCGCCGAGCACGAAGTAGAAGGGCAGCGAGTTCTCGAAGCCCGACATGGTGGCTTCGAGCGCAAGCAGGTAGACGCCCGCGCTCGCGACGTCGGATTCGCCGGCATCGCCGAGCAGGAGGAGCTCGAGGTGCTCGTGGAGGAAGCCGCTGCCACTCGTGGTGCCGATCGCAAAACCGGGCACGTTGCTGTTGCTGCCGTCGACGATCGCCTCGGACAGATCCAACCCCACGAGCTTCAACAGCTCGCCGTCGGGGAGCGCGCCGAAGGCGACGTCGCCGATACCATCCCAGTACGACATGTTGCGGCCCAGCTCGGGCACCGAGAGAATGTTGAAGCCGAGCGCCGTGTCGCCCGGCAGCGCCGAGAGGCCGGGCGGCAGTCCCGCGACCGATGACAGGAACCCGGGCTCGTCGCCCTCGTAGGTGTTGCCCGAGAGCTCGAGCTCGCCTTCGAAGGTCCTCTGACCCTCGCTGAGCTCGAGCGCGTCCGCGTCGAAGCCGTTCACCGAGAGACTTCCGCCCTGGGTGAGGATGGAGACGTCGTTGTGCTGTGCGAGTGCGAGGCCGGGCAGCGCCAGCGCGAGCGCCGCGGTGAGCAAGAGCCGATGCATGAGCGATCCCTCCAGAAGTAGCTAGAAGCAGCTGTAGGGGAGTGCCGACAGACGCCGGCGAGTTCCACGGAACTCGGCGGCCGCGAGCGGCAACGAGAAGAGATGCGATTCCCGGTGAAGATCTCGTGCGTCCTCGCGCTGGCGCTGCTCGCGGGCGGGTTCGCAGCGGCGGAGACCCGCACGGTCCTGGTGGGCACCCACCAGCGCCTCGTTCTGCCGCAGGACGCGACGCGGGTTTCGGTCGGCAATCCCGAGATCGTCGCGGTCGAGCTCCTCACGAACCGCGAGCTGCTCCTGCTCGGGCGCAGGGTGGGGCGCACGAACGCGCTGGTCTGGTTCGGCGACGGGAGCGTGCGCGAGATCGAGCTGCGCGCGGATCGCGACCTGTCGCTGCTGCGGGCGGCGCTCCACGACATCGACCCGGCCATCCGCGTCGAGGCCGCGCCCGATCGCGACGCGCTGGTGCTGCTCGGGAGCGTCCCCGACGTGCGCTACTCGCGCGCGGCCGAGGCCACGGCGCGCGCGTTCCTTTTCGGCGGAGAGGATCTCGTGGTCGGCGAGTCGCCCGCGCAGGTTCTGCCGCCCGAGGCCGAGCCCGGAGCTGAGCCACCGCCCGCCTTCGCCGAAGGCGCACTCGAGGCGGCCGAGCTCGACTCGCGCGGCCGGAACGTGATCAACCTGATTCGCGTGTCTTCGCTCCCGCCGCCGCTCGAGGAGCGGCTGGGCCTGGTGATCCACAGCCTCGCGGGACCCGATGTCGTCGTCCGGCGAGTTCCCGCGAGCGAGGTCGCCGACGATCGCTTCGACACGTTCGTGCTCGAAGGCAAGGCGCCGGACCAGATCTCGCTCGTGCGCGCGCTGCTCGCGGCATCGCAGATCGTAACCGGCCGGAGCGGCGACGCGCGCGAGATCCGCGTGCTGGCCAACGAAGCGGGCTCGCTGCACGGGCGAGGCGGCGGCGGCGGAGCGGGAGCATCGATCGGCGGCGGCGGTGCCGGGGCCGCGATCGTCGGCGCGGTCGGCAGCTTGAGCGGCGCAGGGCTGGGCGGAGGCTCCGTCGGTCGCAACGCCATCGGCTCCAACGTCGCGCGCGCCACGGCGCTCGCGGCCGCGGGCGGGCGGATCCTGTCCTTCGTCGAAGTCGTGGATCTGCCGCAGGTTCGGATCGAGGCCCGCATCTACGAGGTCAACCGAACGCGGCTCTTCGACTGGGAGCCCGACGTCGCCGTGCTGCTCTCGGACTTCGACCAGCCGCCGCTCCAGCCCGGCGCGCTGGCGTCGCTCCTGCAAGGCGAGAACGCGCCTTCGGTCGGCACCGGCGGGCAGAGCCAGATCGGCGGTGGGATCGGCTCGCTGGCGGGCGCGCTGCTGAGCGAGGTCCAGGTGGTGAGCGGGCACTTCGCGCTCGATGCGGCGTTCACGCTGCTCGAGCGCGACGGGATCGCGCGCAGCCTCTCCAAGCCCTCGCTCACGGTGCTCTCCGGAGAGACCGCGGACTTCCAGGCCGGCGGCCAGATCCCGATCACGGTGACGCTCGACGCCGGCGGCGTGAACTCGCCCGACGTCTTCGGCCAGACGGTGGTGTTCGCGGACTTCGGGGTGTCGCTGGCCGTGCGGCCGCTGGTCGGTGAGGACGACATGATCACGCTCGACGTCACCCCGAACATCAGCACGCCGGACTTCGCGCTCACCGCGGCGCTTCGTGCCGCCACCGGCGAGACCCAGGCCTCGACCGCCTTCGAGACCCGCTCGCTGCAGACCACCGCGCGCCTGCGCGACGGGCAGGCGCTGATCGTCGGCGGCCTGCACTCGGGCTCCATCTCGGAGGAGTCGAGCTTCACGCCCGGCACCTCGCGCGTGCCCGGCCTGGGCTGGCTGACCAAGACCCTGAACGACCGCTCCGACGACCTCGAGGTCGTGATCGTGGTCAGCCCGACGCTCGTGCGTGAGCCGGAGCCGCGGCTCGCGCTATGGGAGTTCGCCCGCGCCGACGAGCTGCTCGCGCGCTGAACGCCGGGAACTCCGCGAGACCGGCCGGCACCGTTCTCGTAGTCCGCGTGTCTGCTGTGCGACGAACCGAAAGGAGACGACGATGAGCTGGCGAAGAAGGGTCGGTGAAAAGCTGCGAGACGAGTCCGGAGCGGCACTGGCCGAGTACGGGTTGCTCCTCGCCGGGATCACCCTGGTCAGCCTGGTGGCGGTCTCGGTGCTCGGCACCAAGGTCGGTGGGTTGGTCGCGTCCGTGGCGAGCCTTCTGCCTGGGGCCCAGCAGCAGCAGAACGGCACGGTGGTCGTGGGCGAGCTGATGGAGACGCGCTCCCTCGATGCGAACGGAGACGGCATCAACGAGATCACCATCGACTCGACCGGGATCGCGCACGACGGATCGGACACGTTCCGGCTCGGCGAGAACCTGGGCATGGACAACCACGACTCGACGCACCTCTATCAGGTCGGGTCGCGGCGCAGTGTCTTCGACGAGTAGACGAGCCCGCCCGAGTCTCCTGCGCGACGAGGACGGCGGGGTCGTGGCCGAGTTCGCGATCCTCGCCTTCGTGCTCTGGTTGCTGCTCGCCGGTGCACTCGAGCTCGGCCGCGCGCTCGCCGTGTCGCAGGTGCTGCAGACCACCGCGCGCACGGCGGCACGGGAGCTCGCGCTGGCGGAGCTCCCGGCCGGCACGAGCTTCGCCGACGCGCTGCGCGCCGCCGACGTGTACGACCCCGACGCGCTCGCGTTCGACCTCGATCGTCTGCGCTCGCCCGCCTGTGCGGCGAGCCTGAGCGTCGACCCGGCCGTGGCGGAGGAGACGTACTTCGCCCGGCTCCCGCTCGTGAATCGCATGCTCGTCCCGGTCATGGTTCGCGAGCGCGTCGCCGTCGACGGTGGCGCGCGCGAGCTGTTGCGCTACCCCGGAGCGCTCTTGCGCGCGGCGAGCCCGACGTCGCCCTGCGCGAGCGGTCTCACCGTGGCCGTGCCGGAGGTCGAGGCAGGGCAGGTGCGCTGGCTCGCGCCCGTCGAGGAGCTGGCTGGCTCGAGCTTCGGCTTCGATCCCGGCGCTCCGATCCGCACGGGAGTGGCGGGTCTTCGCATCGCGTACCCGTTT
>Ga0187893_10001839_pt1 | contig 48907 bp, 44 predicted proteins | sample MA1701074metaG_FD_139574 | JGI IMG/M metagenome (GOLD analysis project Ga0187893, IMG submission 139574) | White microbial mat communities from a basaltic lava cave in the Kipuka Kanohina Cave System on the Island of Hawaii, USA - MA170107-4 metaG ... | reverse complement strand
CGCCGCGTGGATCGACTGCTTGATGCCGCGCGCGATCTCCTCGCTCGTGCCCGGAACTTCGGTGACGTCGAGGTAGGCCTCGTCGATCCCGCGGTTCTGCATCACCGGCGAGACCTTGCGCATTTCGGCCTTGAAGAGCGCCGAGTAGCGCTCGTACTCGGCGAAATCGACCGGCAGGAACACCGCTTCGGGGCAGAGCTTGTGGGCCGTGCGCAGCGGCATCGCCGAGCGGATGCCGAACTTGCGCGCCTCGTAGGTGGCGGTCGAGACGACCCCGCGGCGGGTCGGGTCGCCGCGGCCGCCGATGACGACCGGCCGGCCCTTCAGCTCGGGGCGCCGCAGCAGCTCGACCGCCGCGAAGAAAGCGTCCATGTCGAGGTGGAGGATGCGGCGCGGGGCGGACACGGCGGAGGAGCGGACGCGCGGAGGGCGGGTCCGGCGGAGGCGAGTCTGCCACGCCGCGAAGAAATCCCCGGGGGAGGCTCACGCCCTGAGCCACTGCCCGTCGTACCCTGTTTACGAGGCACGGCCCGATCGCCGCCCCGGGCGCGAGCCGGGGCAGGATCCGGATCACGCGCGCCATGACCGACTCCTCGCGCCGGGCATGGCACAAGGTTCACCGCCGCGGAAATTCGGCGCATACTCGATTGCGCCAGGAATGACGGAGTTGACGATGGTCGACTGGAAGGAGCGGATCGCATCGGATCCCGCGATCCTCGCCGGCAAGCCGGCGGTGAAGGGCACGCGGATCTCGGTCGAGCTCATTCTCGGCTGGCTCGCGAACGGCTGGTCGTTCGAGCAGATCCTCGAGTCCTACCCGCATATCACGCGCGAGGACATCCTCGCCGCGCTCGCGTTCGCGGCCGAGATGATGCGGGAGGAGGAGTACATCGCTGTCTACAAGACGACCGCGTGACGCGGCGGCTGCTCGTCAACGAGAACTTTCCGCGGCCGGCCGTACGGGCCCTCCGCGACGAGGGCGTCGACGTGCTGGCCGTCGCGGAAACGATGCCCGGCGCGACCGATGACGCCATCCTCGCAGCTGCCCGGTCGCAGGACCGATGGCTCGTCACGTTCGACCGCGACTATGGCGAGCTGGTCTTCAAGCGCAGACACCCGTGTCCGCCGGCGGTCCTGTACCTCCGGCAGGAACCCCACCCGCCGGGCCACCCGGCGGCCCTCGTGCTGCGCGCCCTCGCCCGGCCCTCCGACGTCGACGGCTTCTTCGTCGTGATCCGCTCGGCGGCCGTGCGCCGGCGAGCGCTGCCGCAGCGCCTGACGTAGCCGCGGGCGGCCATCGCCAGCCCGGTCGGGGCGAGCGATCGATTTTCTCTGCCGGACCGCGGGAGGCTCACGCCCTGAGCCACTGCCCCCCGTATTCTTGGCGCGTGGCGACCCGATCCCCCTCGCTCCCATCGGGGCCGCCGCAATCGCCGGGTTGATCGACAGATTCCGGGGCGATTCACAAGTTCCGGCAAAGCGTCGCCCACCACCTCTTGGCCCCGTTCGGCCGGTTCTCCGCCGGCGCGGGGCCGCTTTCTTGGCACGACGGGGATCGAGCTTATGTCTGATCCGACATATACTCGGCGGGTCGACAAGCCGCTCGTGTGGCTGAGCGGCGAGGTTAGGACCCCGCCTTCTCCACCGGGGCGAGGATCGAAGCGGGCGTGCTGCTGCGGCGGCTGCAGCGAGGCGAGAAGCTTGGTCTGCCTCACTCGCGATTGATGCCGTCCATCGGACCGGGCTGTCACGAGTTGCGAGTACAAGATGCGACCCGGGCGTGGCGCATCGTGTACCGCCTGGATGCCGAGGCGATCGTGATCCTGGAGGTGTTCGCGAAGATGACGCGGGCTACGCCGAGGGCCGTCGTCGAGGCCTGCCGGAGTCGCTTGGCGAGGTTCGGATCGGACCGCCGCAGGATTTCGGCCAAGTCGGGAGACGCGGGATGAAGGCCGCAACGAAGCGAACACTGACCGCCGCCGGATGGCGGATCGGCTCGGCGCGCGAATTCCTCGGGTTGAGCGATGCGGAAGCGGCGCTCGTGCAGGTGAAGCTCGTCCTGACCGACGCGCTCCGACGGTCGCGGGCGGCTCGGGGCATTTCCCAGATCGAGCTCGCCGAGCGGATGCGCTCGAGCCAGTCTCGCGTGGCCAAGATCGAGGCCGGCGATCCGTCGGTTTCGCTCGATCTCATCGTGCGGGCGCTGATCGCAGCTGGCGCGACTACGCGCGACATCGGCCGCGCGCTCGCCAGGAGTTGAGCCGGCGCCGAAGTCAACCCCCGCCGGCGCGGCGAGCGGCTGTCGCTACTCGCCGACGAGCCAGCGCGATCGGCCCGCGCCGGCGGCGGCGAGCGCGGCCGCGAGCCAGGCGACGAGCGCCTGCGCTTCGCCGTCGAAGCGGTAGGGCGGATTGACGACGAGCATGCCACAGCCGCGCAACATCCCGCCGCCACCGTCGGGCCGCACCGCGAGCTCGAGCTGCAGGATCCTGCGGATGCCGGTCGCGACGACGACGCGCTCGAAGCCGCTCATCGCCGCCGGCTCCAGCAGCGGATACCAGATCGCGTAGATCCCGGTCGCCCAGCGCTCGTGCGCCGCCGCGAGCGCGCGCGCGACGCGCCGCAGCTCGTCGGCGCGATCGAACGACGAGTCGACGAGCACCAACCCGCGCCGCTCCCGCGGCGGGAGCTCGGCCTTGAGCGCCTGGTAGCCGTCCATGAGGTGCACGGTCACCTGCCGGTCGCGCGCGAAGAGCGCGCCGAGCTCGGCGACGTCGGTCCGGTTGAGCTCGCTCAGCACCATCCGGTCGCCCGGCCGGAGGAATCGCCGCGCGATCCGCGGCGAGCCGGGGTAGAAGCGGAGCTTCCCGTCCGGGTTCTCCGCGCGCACCGCGTCCATATAGGGCGCGAGCGCCGCGGGCAGATCGGCGCGCTCCCACAGCCGCCCGATCCCGCCGCGGAACTCGGCGTTCTTCTGTGCCCAGGCGTGCGCGAAGTCGTAGCGCCCGATGCCGGCGTGCGTGTCGAGATGGAAGAAGGGCTTGTCCTTCGCCGCGACCGCGCCGAGGAGCCGCGCGAGGAGCGCGTGCTTGAAGACGTCGGCGAAGTTGCCGGCGTGGAAGTGGTGCCGGTAGGCGAGCACTTAGAGCTTGTCGTACTTCTTCGCGCTGCCCCGCGCCTTCTCGATCGGGTACTTCTGCTCGTTCAGCGCGAGCTTGCGCTCGGCCGCGGCGAGCGGGTCGACGCCGAGCCGGTCGGCGAGCTCGACGAGGAAGATGAGCACGTCGGCGATCTCGTGCTCGACCTCGACCCGGGTCTCGGGCGGAAGGCTGTCGGCCTGCGCGGGCGTCAGCCACTGGAAGTGCTCGACCAGCTCGCCGGCTTCCGCCACCAGCGCCATCGCGAGGTTCTTCGGGTTGTGGAACTGGTCCCACTCGCGCTCGGCGACGAAGACGCGCAGGCGCGCGCGCAGCGTCTCGATGTTGCCGATGCGGCTCGTGTCGCGCCTTTCGCTCATGCCTGCGCTCCGCTCATGCCGCGCCACCGTAGTGCACGGCGATCCAGATCGTGGGCTCGTCCGGGTGCGTCCACTCGACCCGGTGGCGGCGATGCGGGGCGATGTCGAGGCAGTCGCCGGCGCGCAGCGCGCGCGGCGCCGGCTCGTCCGCGAAGCGCACGCGCGCCGCACCCGCGAGCACCGCGACCCATTCGCCCTGCGGCTGGTCGAACCAGAATCCCGGCGGGCTCGCGTGCCCGCGCGAGACGATGCGCTCGATCCTCAGCCCGGGACGCGCGAGCAGCGCGTCGAACGCCTCCCCGGTTCCCGTCTCCGGCAGCGCATCGAAGAGGTTCGCCGGCATGCCGTCAGCCGCCGAAGCCGTCGGCGACGACGACCTCGATCAGGCGCGGCCCGCCCGCGTCCCGCGCCTCGCGCAGCGCCGGCGCGACGTCGTTCGGATCGGTGACCCGCCGTCCGGGAACGCCCATCGCCTGCGCGAGCCCGACGTAGTCGATCGCCGGGTCCTTGATGTCCATGCCGACGAACCGGTCCGAGCCGCGCATCGACACGAGCCGCTCCTTCAGGATGCGGTAGCTGCGGTTGTTCGCGATGACGTAGGTGACCGGTGCCTGCACGTGCGCGGCGGTCCACAGCGCCTGGATGCCGTACATCGCGCTGCCGTCGCCCACCACCGCCATCACCGGCCGGCCGGGCAGCGCGAGGCTCGCGCCGATCGCGCCGGGCATGGCGAATCCGAGCCCGCCGCTCGCGAGCCCGTAGAGCGCGCGCGGATCCTTGACCGGCAGGAAGCCGGGCAGCGAGAGCGACGAGATCAGCGCCTCCTCGACCACCACCGCGTCCTTCGGCAGGTGCTCGCTGATCCGCAGCATCAGGAAGCGCGGATCGATCGGCGTCGTCTCGGCCTCGCCCATTGCCGCGACCGCCGCCTTGGCGCGCTGCGCCGTCCAGTTGCGGTCCTTCAGCGCCGCGAGGCGCGCCGCCGCCTGCGGCGCGCGCCGCGCGCGCACGAGCGGCAGCAGGGCCTGCAGCGTCTCCTGCACGTTCGCCTGGATCGCGACGTCGGTGCGGTAGTTCTTGCCGAGCTCCCAGCCGCGCTCGCTCACGTGCACCACCGGCAGCCCCTCGGGCAGCGGCTCGACCGGGCTGTAGACCGACATCCGCAGGAGATCGGCGCCGAGGCAGACGAGGAGGTCGTACGGCTCGAGCGTCGCACGCACCTGCTTCTGGTTGCGCGTGAGGCTGCCGAGGTACGCCGGATGCGCGGTGGGAAACTGCGCGCCGTATGCGACCGACGAGCCATAGACCGCCGCGCCGAGGAGCTCGGCGAGCTCGGCCGCTTCGGCGAACGCGTCGTGCGTTGCGAGCTCCTGGCCCGCGACGATCACCGGGTTGCGCGCAGCGAGCAGCCGGTCCGCGAGCGAGCGCAGCGCCTCGTCCGACGGCCGCACGCGTGCGTCCACCCGCACCGAGCGGCCGAGATCGATCTCGGCCGACTGCTCGAGCACGTCGCCCGGCAGGCTGACGAACACCGGCCCGGTCGGCGGCGTGAGCGCGACCTTCACCGCGCGCCGCAGGATGCGCGGCAGGTCCTCGACCCGCGTCGCCTCGACCGCCCATTTCACGAGCGGCTGCGCGATCGGCACGAGCGGCTCGTAGAGCAGCGGCTCGAGGAGGCCGTGGCCCTGCTCCTGCTGCCCGGCGGTCAGGAGAATCGGCGAGTTCGAGAACTTCGCGTTGTAGAGCGCGCCCATCGCGTTGCCGAGGCCCGGCGCGACGTGCACGTTGGCCGCGGCGAGCCGGCCCGAGGCGCGCGCGTAGCCGTCGGCCATCCCGATCACGATCGATTCCTGCAGGCCGAGCACGAACCGGAGCTGCGGGAAATCCGGGACCACCTCCATAATCGCGAGCTCGGTCGTGCCCGGGTTGCCGAAAAGGTGCGTGACGCCCTCGTCGGCGAGGACCTCGAGGAAGGCCTTGCGGCCGGTGCGGTTGGGCATGGGATCGGTCCGGAGCGGTGCGCGCGGCCGCAATGGTAGCGTGGCGCGAAACACGGAAGGAGGAACCTCATGAGAACCGTGCCCCCGCGCGGCGCCGTACCTGGCCTCGCCGTCCTCGCCTGCTTCGCCCTGCTCGCCTGCCTCGCCGGGCCGGCGGCGCATGCGCAATCGCCGGGCGCGGATCGCCCGCTCCGCGTCATCCTGCCGGTGGGCGCCGGCTCGGGCGTGGACACCATCGTCCGCGCCGTCGGTCCGGCGCTCGCGAAGGCTCTGGGCGGGCGGCCGGTCGTGATCGAGAACCTGCCCGGCGCGGGCGGGATCACCGGCACCTCGGCGCTGGTCAAGGCCCCGGCCGACGGCTCGACGATCGGCGTGATCTCGAACAACCACGCCGTCAATCCAAGCGTGTACCGGAGCCTCCCGTACGACTCGCTCAACGATCTCACGCCGATCTCGGTGGTCGGCGCCACGCCGCTCGTGCTCGTGGTCAACCCCGCGCGCCTGCCGGCGAGCGACGTCAGGGGCGTGGTGGAGCTGCTGAAGGCGAAGCCCGGCGCGTACAACTACGCCTCCTCGGGCAACGGCACGATCCTGCACCTCGCCGCGGCGATGTTCGTCGACGAGGCGGGCGTGAAGGCCCAGCACGTTCCTTACAAGGGCGTCGGCCCGATGGTCATCGATCTCATCGGCGGCCAGGTGGACTTCGGCGTGCTCGCGCTGCCGGCGGTGCAGGGGCATCTCGCGAGCGGCAAGCTGCGGGCGATCGGCGTCGGGTCGCGGACGCGCCTCCCGCAGCTTCCGGACCTGCCGACCGTCGCGGAACAGGGCCTGCCCGACTACGAGGTCGGCGGCTGGTTCGCGGTGGTGGCGCCGGCGAAGCTGCCGGCCGCCGAGGTCAGGCGGTTCCACGAGGCGATCGTCGCCGCGATGGCGAGCCCGGAGGTGAGGGAGGCGATGGCGAAGCAGGGCAACGTCATCGATCCCACCACGCCCGAGGAGGCCGCGCGGTTCATGCGGACCGAGCAGGAGCGCTACGCGAAGCTGGTGAAGAAGGCCGACATCCGGATCGAGTGACGGATAGAGTGACGGATCGAGTGACGGATCGAGTGACCGATCGATCGGCGGATCGCCTGGCGCGAAGTCGCTCGACCGCCGCAGCGAAACCCGGTATAGTCCGCGGCGGCTCTCGGGCGCGCATCATCCGGTCGGCGCACCCGGCCCTTCGCGGTCGTCGCCCCGGGTCTCACCCGGTTCTCGAACTCCCTCGAAACCTCTAACCCGCAGTACGCATCTGCCTGAACCGGTTCGCGCAGGCGTTCGCGCCGCGCGCAGGCCGATCCAGGAGACTCTTTTTGTCCGATTCGTTCGCGAGGCTCGGCCTCGCCCCCGAGCTCGTTCGCGCCGTTTCCGGCGAGGGCTACACCGAGCCCACGCCCGTCCAGGCGCAGGCGATCCCGTTCATCCTCGCCGGCCGCGACGTCCTCGCCGGCGCCCAGACCGGCACCGGCAAGACCGCCGGCTTCACGCTGCCGCTCTTGCAGCGCCTCGCCGTCCACGGCAACGCGAGCCCCTCGCCCGCGAAGCACCCGGTGCGCGCGCTGATCGTCACGCCGACGCGCGAGCTCGCGGCGCAGGTCGAGGAGAGCGTGCGCACCTACGGCCGGCACCTGCCGCTCCGGTCGACGCTCGTCTACGGCGGCGTCGGCATCCAGCCGCAGATCGACGCGCTCCGGCGCGGCGTCGACATCCTCGTCGCGACGCCGGGGCGTCTGCTCGATCATCTGCAGCAGAAGACGGTCGATCTGCGCCACGTCGAGATCCTCGTGCTCGACGAGGCCGACCGGATGCTCGACATGGGCTTCATCCGCGACATCCGCCGCATCCTCGCCGTGCTGCCGAAGAAGCGCCAGAACCTGCTCTTCTCGGCCACGTTCTCCGACGAGATCCGCGCGCTCGCCGAGTCGCTGCTGCACGACCCGGCGCAGGTGCAGGTCGCGCGGCGCAACGCCGAGTCGGAACTGGTCGCGCAGCGCGTCCATCCGGTCGCGCAGACGCGCAAGCGCGCGCTCCTCGCGCACCTCGTGCTCGCGGGCGACTGGCACCAGGTGCTCGTCTTCACCCGCACCAAGCACGGCGCGAACCGCCTCGCCGAGCAGCTCTGCAAGGACGGGGTCGAAGCGACCGCGATCCACGGCAACAAGAGCCAGGGCGCGCGCACGAAGGCGCTCGCCGGCTTCAAGGCGGGCACGGTGCGCGTCCTCGTCGCCACCGACCTCGCCTCGCGCGGCCTCGACATCGAGGAGCTGCCGCACGTCGTCAACTACGAGCTGCCGCGCGTGCCCGAGGACTACGTTCACCGCATCGGCCGCACCGGCCGCGCCGGCTCGACCGGCGAGGCGATCTCGCTCGTCGCGCCGGAGGAGAACGCTCTCCTCGCCGACATCGAGCGGCTGCTCAAGCGCAAGCTCGTGCGCGAGGCCGTTCCCGGCTTCGAGCCGGGCAGCGCCGCGCCGCAGTCGCAGCCCGAGCGGCTCGCGCCGCCCCGCCGGTCGCGCGGCCCGCAAGAGCGGCGCAACGACGCCCGCCGCGACGCGCCGCCGGCGCGCAGGGACAGGCACGAATCGCACCGCACCGCCGTGCCCGCCGCGCCGGCCCGCCACGAAGCTTCGCCGCGCCCGAGCGCATCGGCCCGCCCCGCCGCGCCCGTCCACGCCGCCGGGCCGGCCCACCCCCCCGCCCCGCCGCCGCGGCCGGCCGCGCCGGCGCGCCGCGAGGCGCACGTGCCGGCGCTGCTCCGTGGCGCGCCGCGCCGCGCCGGCTGAGCGCGCGGATTCTTCCCCAGCCATCCTTCCCATCCAACGAACGAAAAGAGGAGCCCGAGATGGACATCTTCGTCGGCAACCTGGCGCCGGAAGCAACCGAGGACGAGCTCCTCGCGCTGTTCAAGCCGTTCGGCGAGGTGAAATCGGCCGAGGTGAAGCGCGAGCTCTTCACCGGGTCGTCCAAGGGCTTCGGCTTCGTCGAGATGCCGGGCAAGCAGCATTCGCTCGCCGCCATCCAGGGCCTGAACGGGAAGGAGCTGCACGGCCGGCCGCTGCGCGTGAACGAGGCGCGCACGATGCCGAGCCGGGGGCCGCGGCGGCGGTAAGCTACGCCCCCTTGCCGAGGGGGCGCGAAGCGTGAACGAGACCGGTCCGCGGGCGAGCCGCGGCCTGATGGTCCTGCTGACGGCGTTCATGTTCGCCTGCGCCGGGACGATCCACTTCCAGACGCCGATGCTGCCCGAGTTCGCGCGCGAGTTCGGCGCGACGGCGGCCGAGGTCGGCTGGGTCCCGACCCTGTCGTTCGCCGGCTTCCTCTCGGGCACGCTGTTCCTCTCGCCGCTCGGCGACAGCCTCGACAAGCGCCGGCTGATCCTCGGCAAGCTCGCGTGCCTGATCGTGGCGACCGCGGCGATGGCCGCGGCGCCGACCCTCGGGCTGCTCGTCGCCGCCGGACTCGTCTGCGGCATCGGCGCGAGCCTCTCGCAGGACGTCGTGCCGCTCGTCGCGGAGCTCGCGCCGCCGGGCGAGGGCGGCCGCGCGGTCGGCACCGTGCTCTCGGGGCTCTTCCTCGGCATCCTCTTCGGCCGCATCGGCGGTGGGGTCGTCACCGCGGCGCTCGGATGGCGCTGGATGTACGTGATCTCGGTGGTGATGCTGCTCGCGGTGCTGCCGGCGATCCTCGCCCGCTGCCCGAGCGTGCCGCCGAAGACGCGGATCGCGTACGCGACGCTGATGCGGTCGCTCGTCGAGCTGGTGCGCCGCCGCGCCGACCTGCGGCGCGCCTCGGGCGTGCAATACCTCCTCGGCACCTGCTACGGCGGCTTCTGGGCGACGCTCGCGCTGATGCTCGCCTCGGTGCACGGCCTCGGGCCGGCCGCCGCGGGCCTCATGGGGATCCCGGGCGCCGCGGGCATCCTCGTCGCGCGTCCCGCCGGCCGCTGGATGGACCGCAAGGGCGTCGGCCCGGTGGTGACGACCGGCATCGCGCTCGTGATGGCGGCGTACCTCGTGTTCGGCTTCGGCGTGGTCACCATCGCCGCGATCGTCGCCGGCGCGGTGCTGCTCGACTCCGGATTGCGCGCGGCGATGGTCGCAAACCAGGCGTTCGTCACCGGCGTGGACGCGGCGACGCGCAGCCGCTCGAACACCGTGTTCTCCGTGCACAGCTGGGCGGGCTACGCGACCGGGGCGTTGCTCGCGAGCTTCGCCTGGAGCCGCTACGGCTGGCTCGGCGTGTGCGCCGTAGGCATCGTCGCCTCCGCTGCGGCGCTCGCGCTCTACCTCCTCGGGCGGCGGTGACGGGCGTGGACGCCCATCCCTACTCGACCCTCACGCCGGACGCGGTGCTCGATGCCCTCGAGTCGGCCGGCGTGCGCGGCGACGGGCGGCTCCTCGCGCTCAACAGCTACGAGAACCGCGTGTACCAGGTCTACGCGGAGGACGCTCCACCCGTCGTGGCGAAGTTCTATCGCCCCGCGCGCTGGATCGACGCGCAGATCCTCGAGGAGCACGCGTTCGCGCGCGAGCTCGCGGAGCGGGAGATTCCGGTGGTCGCGCCGCTCGAGCTCGGCGGGAAGACGCTGCACGAGTCGGGCGGCTTCCGCTTTGCGGTGTACCCGCGCCGTGGGGGCCGGATGCCGGAGCTCGACGATCCGGAGACGCTGGAGTGGATCGGCCGCTTCATCGGGCGCATCCACGCGGTCGGGGCCGTCAGGCCGTTCGCCCGGCGGCCCGCGCTCGACCTCGCGAGCTTCGGCGTCGAGCCGCGCGACTGGCTGCTCGAGCACGGCTTCGTTCCGGCCGATCTCCTGCCGGCGTGGCGGAGCGTGGTCGACCTCGCGCTCGACGGCGTGCGCCGCTGCTACGACCGCGCGGGCGACGTGCGCGCGATCCGGCTGCACGGCGACTGCCATTCCGGGAACATCCTCTGGACGCCGCCCGCGGCAGGCTCCGGCACCGTCGCCGGCGGACCGCACTTCGTCGACCTCGACGACGCGCGCATGGGTCCGGCGATGCAGGATCTGTGGATGCTGCTCTCGGGCGACCGCGCGGCGATGACCAGGGCGCTGTCCGACGTGCTCGCCGGCTACGAGGACTTCTGCGAGCTCGACCGGCGCGAGCTCGCGCTCGTCGAGGCGCTGCGCACGCTGCGGCTCGTCCACTATTCCGCCTGGATCGCCCGGCGCTGGGACGACCCGGCGTTCCCCGCCGCGTTCCCGTGGTTCAATACGCAGCGCTACTGGCAGGACCGGATCCTCGAGCTGCGCGAGCAGGTCGCGCTGATGGACGAGCCGCCGCTCGGGCCGGTGTAGGCGCCGGAACGCGCGCCGCTGCGCGCGTGTTTGCCGCGCGCCCGCACGCCGCGGCCGCAACCCCTTGCCCTCTGGGACCTGCTGCCGGATGCGATGATGACGAACGCGAACGTCCCCGACGGTAAGATGACGGCATTGCGCATCCAGGTGAGCTAGGACGGGGTCAAGCCGCCGCAATGAGACGAAGAACGATCGGCCCGGCTCTCCTGATGCTCGCCGCCGCGCTCGCTGCGCCGGCGGCGATCGCGCAGGGCGCGGCCGCCTACCCGTCGAAGCCGGTCCGCATGCTGGTCGGGTTCCCGCCCGGCGGGGCGGCGGACTTCGTGGCGCGCGCGCTCGGCGAGCCGCTCGCGCGCGAGCTCGGCCAGCCGATCGTGATCGAGAACCGGCCGGGCGCCGGTTCGAGCATCGCCGCCGAGCTCGCGGCGCGCGCCGCGCCCGACGGCTACACGATCCTGATCGCGAGCCCGAGCAGCATCATGGTCAACCCGCTGCTCATGCCGAAGCTCGGCTACAACGCGAAGACCGACCTCGCGCCGGTCACCCAGGTGTCCGCCTCGCCAATGGTGGTCGCCGCGAACCCCGCGACCGGCATCGCCACCCTGCGCGAGCTCGTCGACGCCGCGAAGAAGCACCCGGGCAAGCTCAACTTCGCTTCCGCCGGCAACGGCTCGGCGCCGCACCTCGCCGGCGTGCTCTTCCTCCGCATCGCCGGCGTCGACCTCGTGCACGTGCCGTTCAAGGGCGGCGGGCCGGCGGTCGCCTCCGTCCTCGCCGGCGACACCCAGGTGACCTTCGCCACGCCGCCGTCGGTGCTGCCGCAGATCGAGGCCGGGCGGCTGCGCGGCCTCGCGGTGACGAGCCGCAAGGGCTCGCCGCTCTTCCCCAATCTCCCGGGGACGGAAGCCGCGGGGCTGCCCGACTACGAGATCTCGTTCTGGTACGGGTTCTTCGTGCCGGCCGGCACGCCGGCGCCGGTCGTGAAGCGCCTGTTCGACGCGACCGCGATCGCGCTCGGGAAGCCCGAAGTGAAGCAGATGCTCGCGCGCGAGGGCACCGAGGCCGTCGGCTCGCGCTCGCCCGAGGACTTTGCCGCCTTCCTCGCCGCCGAAGAGAAGCTCTGGGCGCGGATCGTCAAGGACTCCGGCGCGAAGCTCGATTAGCCGCGTGAGCGACACCCTCGGTTTCGTCGGACTCGGCGTCATGGGCGAGCCGATGTGCCGCAACCTCGCGGCGAAGAGCGGCGCGCCGGTCGTGGCGTTCGACGTGAATCCCGCGCCGCTCGAACGCCTCGCCGCCGGCGGCGTGCGTGCGGCGCAGTCGCCGCAGGCGGTCGCCGGCGAAGCCGGCGTCGTGTTCCTCTCGCTGCCCGGCGGCACGGAGGTCGCCGCGGTGTGCGGCGCGCTGCTGCCGGCGCTCGCCCCGGGCGCCTGCGTCGTCGACCTGAGCACCGTGCCCGTCGCGCTCGCGCGGGATCTCGCCGCCGCCTGCGCGGCCCGCGGGATCGAGTTCGCCGACGCGCCGGTCGCGCGCACGCGCGAGGCGGCGGCGAAGGGCACGCTCTCGATCATGGTCGGCGCGCCGGCGGCGACGTTCGACCGCATCCGTCCGCTCCTCGCCTGCATGGGATCGGACCTCACCCACTGCGGCGGCCCCGGGGCGGGTCAGCTCGCGAAGCTCCTGAACAACATGGTGCTCGCGCAGAACGTGGTCGCGCTCGCCGAGGCGCTCGCGGTTGCGAAAGCCGCCGGTGTCGACCCGGCGACGGTCTTCGACGCGCTCGCGCAGGGCTCCGCCGACAGCTTCGCCCTGCGCAATCACGGCATGAAGGCGCTCCTGCCCGGCGCGTTCCCCGAGCGCGCATTCTCGACCGAGTACATGCTGAAGGACGTCGGCTACGCGCTCGAGCTCGCCGCGGAGTGCGGCCTCGCCCTGAGCGGCGCCGAGAACGCCCGCGCGCTGCTCGAGGCGTCGCTCGCCGCGGGCTTCGGCGCGGAGTACTTTCCGGCGCTCGCCAAGGTGGTCGGTCGCCGCTAGGCTGCGCCCGCCGTGCCGCGCTCCGCGGCGCCCGTCAGCCCGCCCCGAGCACCTCGAGCAGGGCGGGGCCGTAGCGCTCGAGCTTCCGCGCGCCGAGGCCGGAGATGCCGGCGAGCCCGGCGAGGTCCCCGGGTCGCCGGCGCGCGATCTCGGCGAGCGTCGCGTCGTGGAAGATCACGTACGCGGGCACGCCCTGGTCGCGCGCCTCGGCGAGCCGCCAGGTCCTGAGGCGCTCGTACAGCGCGGGATCGAGCGCGGCCGGATCGCCGGGCGGCAGCGCGCGCGCGCGACGCGCCTTGCGCGCACCGGTTGCCGCCCGCCGCATCGCGACCTCGGCTTGCCCGCGCAGCACCGGCCGGCTCGCCTCGGTGAGCTTGAGCGCGCCGTACGCATCGTGGGCGACGCGCGCGAGACCGAGCGCGACGAGCTGGCGGAACACCGCGCGCCAGGCCGGCTCGTCGAGATCCGCGCCGACGCCGTACACGCTCAACCCATCGTGCCGCCAGCGGCTGATCCGCTCGCCCGGCTTGCCGCGCAGCACGTCGATCAGGTGCCCCGCGCCGAAGCGCTGGCCGGTGCGATAGATCGCCGAGAGCGCCTTCTGCGCCGCGACCGTCGCGTCCCACGTCTCCGGCGGCTCCAGGCAGGTATCGCAGTTCCCGCACGGCGCGGCCGCCTCGCCGAAATAGGCGAGCAGGCGCACCCGGCGGCAGCTCGCGGTCTCGCACAGGCCGAGCAGCGCGTCGAGCTTCGCCGCCGACACGCGCTTGTAATCCTCGCCCGCCTCGGAGAGATCGATCAGGCGCCGCTGCTGGACGAGGTCGGCGAGCCCGTAGGTCATCCACGCGTCGGCCGGCTGCCCGTCGCGGCCGGCGCGGCCGGTCTCCTGGTAGTAGCCCTCGACGCTCTTCGGCAGATCGAGGTGCGCGACGAAGCGCACGTCCGGCTTGTCGATCCCCATGCCGAACGCGATGGTCGCGACCATCACCACGCCGTCCTCGCGCTGGAAGCGCGCCTGGTTCGCGGTGCGCGCCGCCGTGTCCATCCCGGCGTGGTAGGGCAGCGCCGCGACGCCTTCGTCCGCGAGCCAGGCGGCGACCTCGTCGACCTTGCGCCGCGTGAGGCAGTACACGATGCCGGCCTCGCCCGGGTGCTCCTCGCGGAGGAACCGCAGGAGCTGCGAGCGCGGCTCGGCCTTGTCGACGATCGTGTAGCGGATGTTCGGCCGGTCGAAGCTCGATACGAAGAGGCGCGCGCCCTCGAGCCCGAGCCGCGCGAGGATCTCGGCGCGGGTGTGCGGGTCGGCGGTCGCCGTCAACGCGATCCGCGGGATGCCGGGAAACCGCCCGCAGAGCTGCGCGAGCTCGAGGTACTCGGGCCGGAAATCGTGCCCCCACTGTGACACGCAGTGCGCCTCGTCGATCGCGAACAGCGCAAGCTTCGATCGATCGAGCAGCTCCAGGCAGCGCTGAGTGAGCAGGCGCTCGGGCGCCACGTAGAGGAGATCGAGCCCGCCGGAGGCGAGCGAGCGCTCGACGGCGGCGGCCTCGCGCGCGGTGAGCGTCGAGTTGAGGAACGCCGCGCGCACGCCGAGCTGGCCGAGCGCCGCCACCTGATCCTGCATCAGCGCGATCAGCGGCGACACCACGATGCCGGCGCCCTCGCGCAGGAGCGCCGGCAGCTGGTAGCAGAGCGACTTGCCGCCGCCGGTCGGCATCAGCGCGAGCGCATCGCCGCCGCCGGCGACGTGCGCGACGATCTCGGCCTGGGGACCACGGAAGCCGGCGAAGCCGAACACGTCGCGGAGCGTCGCAGCGGCGCGGGCGTGCAGGTCGTCGGCTGGTGGAGTCATCGTCGGGGCGGCTGCGGGTGGCGCGGGCGGCGCGGGTGGCGCGGGTGGCGCGGGTGGCGCGGGTGGCGCGGGCGGCGCGGGTGGCGCGGGCGGCGCGGGTGGCACGGGTGGCACGGGTAGCACGGGTGGCGCGAGGAGGGCCGCCCGCATTGTGGACGATGCCGTGGCTCAGGAGATGAGCCCGGCCCCGGGCAGAGGACGAGCCCGTGCCCGGCGGGGCGGTCAGGCGTCCGGCAGCGGGCAGCGCCCGAAGCGGACGTAGTGCAGTGCGGCCCCCAGGCTCGCCTCCGCGACGTCGCCGAGCAAGCGCGCCGCGTCGTCCGCGGCACGGCAGGTCGGCGGGAGGCCGCCGTAGTAGTCGCTCTCGCCGCGGGCGTTCACGTCGCGGAAGGTGATCACCCAGTACGACACGTCGCCGTAGCGCATGACCTGGAAGCCGACCGGCTTGCCGCAGGTCGTGTCCCCGACGGTGATCACCGCGATGTGCGGAGCGAGCCCGTGCACGAGCGCCTCGGCCGCCGAGCACGTCTCGGGCGAGGTGATGACGAAGAGGCGCGCGAGCCCGAGGCCGCCCCAGGCGGGGGCGCGGAACACCGCGTCCCGGTCGTTGTCGCGGTGGCGCTCGTTGTGCTCGAAGCGCAGGAAGGTGCGGCCGTCCATGCGGCGGCCGGCGATCGCGGAAGCGACCTGCCCGGCGGCGAGCAGGCTGCCGCCGCCGTTGAGGCGCAGGTCGAGCACGAGCTCGTCGACGCCGCGCTCGCGCAGCCGCCGTGCCACGGCGTCGAACTCGCCGCGCGCGGTGCCGTTGAAGTGCCGGAGCGCGACGTAGCCCACCTTGCGGCCGCCCGCCTCGACGACCCCCGCGGCGGCCAGCCCGGAAACCGCGTACCGGCCGGGCCGGAGCGTCACCTCGCGCACGGCGCCGTCGGGGGCGACGAGCTCGAAGCGCGCCGCATCGCCCGAGCGCGCGGCGATCGCATCGCGCAGGCGATCGGGCGCGAAGCCGTCGACCGCGCGCACGAGGTCGCCCCGCCGCACGCCGGCGGCATGCGCGGGCGATCCGCCCACCACGTCGGTCACGCGCCAGCCCCCCGGCTCGGTGCGGGTGTGGAAGCCGTACCCGTGCGAATCGACCGCGTCGGGGCGGCGATCGCTCGCGATCGGCATCGCGGTGCTCCATCCGTCGCGGCTGTGGCGCGACGCCTCGATCAGCTCGCCGGGCGAGGCCGCGACGACGCTCGCGCCCGCGGCCACCTCGTCGCGCCAGAGGTACTGGTCGCGGACGAGGGCCCGCGCGAACTTCAGGTCCGACACCGTGTAGAGACCGCGGCTGCGCAGCTCCGCGAGCAGCATCGGGCCGGTGTAGTTGGAGATCGCCGCGTCGACGAGGAGCGCGTGCGCGTAGACCGTCGCGCCGAGCGCGCCGGCGAGGCCGAGCCGCAGCAGGAGCTGCGAGCCGCTCACCGGCACGAACCCGGCGCCGGCCGCGCGCGCGATCCGGCGGCGGAAGTAGAACCACCACGCGGCGAGCGCGGCGGCGATCACGACCAGCCCGGAGTCGGCGAATCCCGCGCCGAACGCCGCGGCGCAAAGCGCCGCCACCGGCACGAGGAGGGGCTCGGGGCTCGCGAGCGGCCGGCCGCCGTCGGCGCGGCGCCGGAGCACGAGCGCCGGCGCCATCGCCGCGAACGCCAACGCGCCGGCGCACACCGCCGCCATGGCGCCCATGTGACCGGCGTTGGAGAAGGCCGCGCACGCGAATCCCGCCACGAGCAAGAGGATGAGCGCGGTGCCGTAGAGGCCGCGCCGCAGCGCATAGAGGTAGCCGAGGCCGGCGACGAGCACCGCGGCCGCCGGCGCGGCGAGGGCGACCGCCGGCGAGCGGCCCGGCCCGCCGAACCCTTCCGGCGGCGGCTCGTCGAAGAACGCGAGCCAGGCGAGGAGCACGACGAGCGAGACGACCGCCATGCCGGCGGCGCTCGGCATCACGTCGGCGCGCGCGAGCGCGTACCGGCACGGCAGCGCCGCGAGCAGCGCGAGGCCCACCGCGAGGCCGGCGGTCGCGTCGTCGATTCCGAACGGCCGCCAGTCGAGCGCGTCGGCCGCGTACACGGCGAAGAGCGCGAGCGCGAGCGTCGTCGCGAAGAGCAGCGCGCCGCGATCGGCGATCCGCGCGGCCGGGCAGCGGCGCCAGGCGGCCCAGGCGAGCGCCGACCCGGCCAGCGCGCCGGCGAGCGCGGCGACCGAGTGGCTCCAGCCGTACGTGAGCGAGGCGAGCGCGCACCCCGCGGCCAGCGCCGCGGCGGCGGCGGCGACGACGATGGTGCCCGGATCGAGGTCGGCGCTGCGGGCGTTCGCGGGAACGCTGGCGGTGATCGAGGGCATGCGTGGGCTCCCGCCCGAGCGTAGCCCAGGCGCCGCGCCCGCCGGCCGGGCGCGCCTGCAAACATTTGTCAACTCGGGCGCTGCCCGCGCGGGTGCGAAAAGTCTCCCCGGTGCGGGGCGCGGACCCCGGCCCGGCGCCTCGCGCCAAGAGTTGCCGCCGTGGGCCGGCCGAGACCCGATAAGATAGTTGGGGAGACGACCTTCCGACACCGCCACACCGGAGCGCCTGCCCCGTGCGGGACACCCGCCAGCTCGCCATTGCCTTCGCCGACATCGCCTCGAGCGCGCGCCTGTACCGCGAGCTCGGCGACGCCGCGGCGGCGGCGCTGAGCCGCGCGTTCACCGTGCGCGCGAGCGCGCTCGTGCCGCGCTACGAGGGCCGCCTGGTGAAGACGCTCGGCGACGGCGTGATGTGCTCGTTCGCGGGGCCCGAGCGGGCAGTGCTCGCGATGGGCGCCCTGCACGCCGAGATCGCCGGCGCGCCCGAGGGCGCGAGCGCGCTGAAGATCCACACCGGGATCAGCTACGGGCCGGTGATCGTCGACGGCGACGACGTCTACGGCACCGTCGTCAACGTCGCCGCGTACCTCGCCGCCACCGCGCGCGCCGAGCAGATCCTCGCCACCCAAGCGGTGGTCGACGGGCTGACGCACGCGTCGGCGGCCGCGGCGCGGGCCGCGTACACCACCCGGCTCAAGGGCGACGAGCGCGACTCGACCGTGTACGAGATCCTCTGGCAGGAGGACCCGGGCGAGATCACCTCGCGCAACCTCGTGCGGCGGCAGCAGAGCCCGGCCGAGGAAGGCGCGCTCGTGCTCGCCGCGGCCTGCGGCACGATCGCGGTCGACCGGACCCGGCCGCGGGTGCGGCTCGGGCGCGACGCCGGCAACGATCTCGCGGTGGCCGATCTCCTCGTCTCGCGCCAGCACGCGGTCATCGAGCTCGATTCGGCGCGGGTGCGCCTCGTCGACCAGAGCGCGAACGGCACCTACATCGCGTTCGACGGGTCGGGCGAGGAAGTCCACCTCGTCTGCGGCGAGACCGTGCTGCACGGCTCGGGCCGGCTGAGCCTCGGGCGGCCGTTCGCCGACCCGCTCGCGCAGCCGATCGCCTTCCGCCGCGACCGGCGGGCGCTCTACCGCGTCTGACCCGCGCCCCCGCTCAGGGGGTCTTGCCGGAGTTCACCAGTTCCGGCGCCGGCTGCGCCGGCTTTTCGCGCGGCTCCGGCAGCGCCGCCATCTGCGGCGCCGCCGGCACCCGGCAGCCTTCGACGCAGCAGCGGCCCGGCTGCCGGTTGCGCGTGATCGCGCGCACCTCGTCCGCAAGCACGCCGCGCTCGAGCAGCCGCTCGACGAGGTCCACCTTGTTCCCGAGCGGGTAGTTCCGCCAGATCTCCCTCTTCATCGCTTCCGGCGAGCCGCCGCCGTGGAGCGAGATCACCGAATACCAGCCGCCCTGGTACGAGGCGGTCAGATCCTCCACGAGCCGCGCGACCTCGATCCGCTGCGCGTACGGGATGTCGGAGCGCGCGCCGAGGAGCTCCGAGAGGCGCCCCGCGGTCGCCGGATTGTGGTCCTCCTCCGGCCCGGGCAAGGTCACGATCAGGCCGCCGGAGACGTGGTGCGCGAGGCGGTGCATGTCGTAGATCTGGGTCGCGAGCAGGAGCTTGCCGATGTTCGCGAACACCGCCTCGGGGAGCGCGACGCCGGATTCGTCGGCCGTGCAGTACACCGAGGCCGCGACGCCGCAGGCGTAGAAGCCCTCGACGATCTTGATGAGGTCGACCATCGCCTCGCGCAGGGCCGGCGCCTGGTCGAGATCGATGCCGTTCGCCTCGGTCATGAGCGCACCCGCGCCGATCAGGAGATCGCCGAATCCGGCGCGCGCCGCGATGCAGGTGTGGCGGTGGTGCGTAGCGTAGCTGTAGGTGAGGAAGCCGGAATGCTCCCACTCTCCGGCGAGGAAGACGCGCTCCCACGGCACGAACACGCGGTCGAAGATCGCGACTCCGGTCGACTGGCCGTAGCGCGCGCTGAACTTCGCCGCCTTCTCGCCCGGGCGGCCCGCCGGCCGCGCGACGATCGTCAGGCCGTCGGCATCGAGGGGCACCGCGCAGCAGACCGCGAAGTCGGCGTCGGCGCCGGTCATGTTCCGGCAGGGCATGACGAGCAGCTCGTGCACGTACGGCGCCGCGGTGATGATCGCCTTGGCGCCGGCGAGCACGATGCCGTCCTTGCGCCGCTCGGCGATATGCACGTAGCTCCCGGCGGCGGGCTGCTCGTGCGGCCGCAGACGGCGGTCGCCCTTGCCGTCGGTCATCGCGATGCCGAGCGCGAGGTCCTCGGCGTGCACGCGCTCGAGGTAGGCGTCGAGCCGCGCGGAGTAGTCGGTCCCCTTGTCCGCATCGGTGCGCCGCGTCGACTGGCGCAGCGCCGCGAGCGCGTCGCCGCCGAGATAGCGCTGCGCGCAGCCGGTCTCCTGGCAGAGGAGCCGCACGGCCTCGAGCTTGTTGAGGAGGTCCCCGCTCGAGACCGGGATCGCGTTCATGCGGTTGATCTCGTGCACGCCGGCGCGCGCGCGCATCACCGGCGCAAGCGGCTCGCGCAGCGCGAAGTCGTAGGTGAGGCCGATCGCGTTCACCCCCGGCGCAAGCGCCGGCTCGTCGGCGACCGACTCGATCGTCCGCCCGTCCACGTAGACGCGCGGCCGGGAGCGGCGGAGCGACTCGCGGTAGTCCTTCGAGGACATCAGCATGGCGGGTGCGCCTCCTTCGACCGCGGGAGGATACGTCGACCCGCTACACTCCGCCGCGCCTTCGCACCGAGGAGCGCCGCATGGCCCAGGCCCCCGAACCCGCCGGCGGCCTCCGGCGTGTACCGGAGTACGCCGAGCGGTTCCTTGCTCCGGAGCAGATCGACGCGGTGGACGTGGCGGCTTACGTCGGCGGACGCTAGGCGGCGAGCGCTACCACTCGTACTTGTACCCGACCCCGTACACCGAGTGCACGATCTCGCGGTCGGGCAGCACCTCCTCGATCTTCTTCCGGAGCTTCTTCACGTGGCTGTCGACCGTGCGGTCGGACACGACGCGCGCGTCGCGGTACATCGCGTCGATCAGCTGGTCGCGCGAGAAGATGCGGCCCGGCTGCCCGACGAGCGTCCGCAGCAGCTGGAACTCGACCGCGGTCAGCTCGAGGTCGCGGCCGGCGACCGTCGCCCTGAGGCCGCCCTCGTCGAGCGCGACCTCGGTCTCGGCCGGCAGCTGCCGGCGCTTCGCGCGCCGCAGCACCGCCTTCACGCGCGCCACCACCTCGCGCGGGCTGAACGGCTTGCAGATGTAGTCGTCGGCGCCGAGCTCGAGCCCGAGGAGGCGATCGATCTCCTCGACCCGCGCGGTGACCATCACGATCGCCGCGTCGGAGAACGTGCGCAGGCCCTTGCACACGTCGAGCCCGCTCTTGCCCGGGAGCATGAGATCGAGCAGCACGAGGTCGACGGCGTTCGCGCGCACCCACGGCTCGACCGCGTCGCCGCGGTCGAGGACGGCCACCTCGTAGCCCTCGCGCACGAGGTAGTCGCGCACGAGCTCGGCGAGCTTCGGCTCGTCCTCCACGACGAGCACGCGGTCAGCCATGCTGCGGGCTTCGTGCCGCGGGGAAAGCGAGCTCGAGCGCGAGGCCGCCGAGCCGGCTCGCGCGCGCGACCAGCGTGCCGCCGTGCGCTTCGACGATCGCCTTCACGATCGCGAGGCCGAGCCCGGACCCGCCGCCGGTGCGGCTGCGCGAAGCGTCGACGCGGAAGAGGCGATCGGTGAGGCGCGGCAGGTCCTCTTCCGGGACGCCCGGGCTCGAGTCCTGCCAGTCGAGCACGACGCGCTCGCCGTCGCGCCGCACCGCGACCGCGAGCTTGCCGGGCGCGTCGGTGTAGCGCAGCGTGTTCTGCAGCAGGTTGCCGAGCACCTGCGCGAGCCGCGTCTCGTCGGCGAGCACCGTCGCGCCGCGCTCGAGCGCGAGCTCGACGGCGAGCCCCTTCTGGTCGAGCGACCGGCGCTGCGCGGCGATCGCCTCGTCGGCGAGCTCGGCGACATCGAGCGGCGCCTTGCGGTAGCTCAGCGCGCCGACGTCGGCGAGCGACAGCGTGTGGAGGTCGTCGACGAGCCGGCCGAGGTGGGCGACCTCCTGCGCGAGCGAGCCTAGACCCGCCGCGCCGAGCGGCCGCACGCCGTCCTCGAGCGCCTCGATTTCCCCGCGCAGTACCGCGAGCGGCGTGCGCAGCTCGTGCGCGATGTCGGCGATCCACTGGCTGCGCGCGCGCCGGGTCGCCGCGAGCGTCGCGGCGAGTGAGTTGAAGTCGCGCGCGAGCTGCGCCAGCTCGTCGCCGCCCGCCGCGGGCAGCCGCACGTCGTAGTCGCCGGCGATCAGCGCCCCGGCGCCACGCGCGAGCGTGCGCACGCGGCGCGTGAGCCAGTGCGCGAGCCCCGCGCCGAGGAGGAGCGACGCCGCGAGCATGCCGAGCGCGATCGCCGCGAACTGCCAGCGCTGCTGCTCGGCGATCACCCGCTCGAGCGATTCGATCCGCTCGCGCCGCGGCACCGCGCCGAGATAGCCCACCACCGCGCCGTCGCGGACGATCGGCTTGAGCTCCGCGCGGTCGACGGTCTCCGGCGGGCCCTGGAGGAGCTTGCGGTCAGCGTCGAAGAGGAGGAGCCGCGCACTCACCGTGAGCGGCAGCTCGCGTGGGTTGCTCGCCGGCTGCAGCGGCCCCTCGCCGCCGGGCGGTCGGCGCGCGAGGCCGAGCGCCTCGCGCGAGAGCTCGAGCCAGCGCTCGCGGTCGTTCGCCAGCCACGCCCACCCGCGGTTGCGGCCGTAGCCTTCGGCGAGCGTCTCGGCGAACGAGTCGAGCCGGGCCTGGTCGGCGCGCCCGAGCGTGTCGGCGAGCCCGCGGTCGAAGCTCGCGCTGAACACGAGATAGGCGATCGCCGCGAGCACGGCGTTGGCGCCCGCGACGGCGAGGAAGAGCTTGGTGCGCAGCCGGCCGAGTCCCGATCCGGCCGAAGGCGTTGCGGTCATGGCAGATGGCAGCGGCGTTCTCCAGGGTCGAAGCGTAAACCGCAATCGGGGAAGCTTTGTGGAAGGCCCGCGCGGCTGGACCCCCGCAGCGGCGTGTGGCACCCTCCCCACACTATGAATACGTCCCCCGCGCGATCCCGGACCCGGGGATGAAGCCCCGCATCGCCCTTTTCATCGGCGACCCGGCGGGCGTCGGGCCGGAGCTCGTCGCGCGGCTGCTTGCCGCGTCCGACGCGACCGAGCGCGCAGAGGTGCTCCTCATCGCGAGCCGCGCGAGCATCGACGAGGGCATCCGCGCGGCCGGCGTTCACTACGACGTAACCGAAGGCGGCGGCAATCCGGCACTGGTGAAGTGGCGCGGGGTCGATGCGCCCGCGTTCCCGGCCGGACAGGCGACGCGCGACAACGGCGCGTTCATGCTCGAGGGACTCACCACCGGCGTCGCCCTCGTGCGCGGCGGCATGGCGGACGCGCTGTGCTTCGCGCCCCTCAACAAGGGCGCGCTCCGCGCCGGCGGCATGAACCATCCCGACGAAATGCACTGGTTCGCCGAGGTGCTGGCGTGGACCGGACCATGCTTCGAGTTCAACGTGCTTGAGGGACTGTGGACCTCGCGCATCACCTCCCACGTGCCGCTCAAGGACGCGCCGGGGATGCTGACGGTCGACGGGGTGGCCGACGGGATCGGCCTCCTCTACCGCGGCCTGCAGAGCGCGGGCAAGCGCGCGCCGAAGCTCGCGGTGTGCGCGCTCAATCCGCACGGCGGCGACGGCGGCAACTTCGGCCGCGAGGAGATCGAGGTGATCGAGCCGGGCGTGCGGACCGCGCGCGAGCGCGGGTGGCCGGCCGACGGCCCGTTCCCCGCCGACACGATCTTCGTGCGGGCCCGGAGGAAAGATGGCGGCGGCTACGACGGCATCGTCACGATGTACCACGACCAGGGCCAGATCGCGATGAAGCTCATGGGCTTCGACCGCGGCGTCACCGTCCAGGGCGGGCTGCCGATTCCGATCACCACGCCGGCGCACGGCACGGCGTACGACATCGCCGGCCAGGGCAAGGCGAACGTCGGCGCGATGCGCAACGCCTTCGCGCTCGCGTGCGCGATGGGCGCCGCGCGGCGCGGGGCATAGGCCGCGATGCCGGCGAAGCTGCTCGTGGCAGGCGGCCGCGTGCTGCGGCCGGACCTCGAGTGCTCGATCGCCGACGTGCTCGTCGACGGCGACACGATCGCCGGCGTCGTCGAGCCGGGCGAGGTCAAGGACGACAACGTCCGGCGGATCGACGCGCGCGGGCAGCTCGTCATCCCCGGCCTCGTGAACGGCCACAACCACGCGCAGACCAACCTCGCGAAGGGCCTCTTCGACCGCCACAACCTCGAGACCTATCTCAACGCGAGCCCCTGGGCGGGCGGGCGCCGCACGGTCGAGGACCACTACCTCGCCGCGGTGATCGGCGCGGCGGAGATGGTGCGCAAGGGCTGCACCGCCTCCTACGACATGTTCGCCGAGTTCCCGCTGCCGAGCGCCGCCGGCGTCGAGGCGGTGGCGAAGGGCTACGCCGTCGTCGGCATGCGCGCGACGATCGCGCCGATGATGGCCGACCGCAGCTTCTACGAGGCGATCCCCGGCCTCGCCGACGCGCTGCCCGAACCCCTGCGGAGCGAGGCGCTGAAGATCCGGCTCGCCGATCACCGGCAGAGCCTCGCCGCGTGCCGCGAGATGATCCGCGGCTGGAAGTACCCGCTCGACCTGATCCGGCCGGCGCTCGGGCCGACGATCCCGCATCACTGCTCCGACGAGTTCCTCGCCGGCTGCCGCGATCTGGCGAAAGAGCTCGACCTCGGCATGCAGATGCACGTCGGCGAGACGAAGATGCAGGCCGTCGTGGCGCTGAGAAAGTACGGCCGGACGATGGTCGCGCACCTCGATTCGCTCGGGCTGCTCGGGCCCGGGTTCTGCGTCGCGCACGGGGTCTGGCTCGACGACGACGACCGCGCGCGGCTCGCCGACCGCGGCGCGTCGGTGTCGCACAATCCCGGCTCCAACATGAAGCTCGGCTCCGGCATGGCGGACGCCCGCCGCATGCTCGACCGCGGCGTGAACCTCGCCATCGGCACCGACGGCGCCGGGTGCTCCGACAACCTCAACGTGTTCGAGGCGATGCGGATGGCCTCGTTCGTCGCGCGCGTCGCCGACCATCCGCCCGAGCGCTGGCTGTCGAGCCGCGAAGTCTTCCGGGCGATGTCCGAGGGCGGCGCCAAGGCCCTCGGTTTCGCCGGCACGATCGGGCGGATCGAGCGCGGCTACAAGGCCGACCTCGTCCTCCTCGACCTCGGCCACGTCCACTACGTGCCGCTGAACGACGTCGTGAACCAGCTCGTGTTCTGCGAGGACGGGACCGGCGTCCACAGCGTGATGATCGGCGGGAAGATGGTGCTCGAAGCCGGCCGCTTCACGACCATCGACTTCGCGCGCATCGCGGCGCAGGCCGAGAGCGCGGTCGAACGGCTGCGCGAAGCGAACCGCGGCGCGCGGGCGCTCGCCGAGAAGCTCGAGCCGTACGTCGGGCAGTACTGCACGGGGCTGGCGGCGACGCCGTACCACGTGCACCGGTTCTGCGGGCCGCCGGCCGCCGACGGGGCGCCAGCGGGGCGATAGAACCTCAGCCCGCAGCGTCGAAAGCCGCTCTCGCCCTGCGCATGAGCGCCGGGTGGAGCACGCCGAGCTTGGGCGTCTGCCCGTGCGGTGCGTGCGGCGGCACCCGAAACCACTTCTCGTCGTAAGGCAGTTCCTTGCGGTTGCGCAGGTCGAACTTCGTCGCGTAACTGAGGCCCGCGAGGGCGTAGGCGTCGCCATCGGCGGGCGCGATCAGGAACTCACCGGAATGCAGCTGGTTGGTGCCCTGCGACGTACCGTAGGCCACCTCCACGTACGGCTCGCCCTCGACCTCGCCCACGGCGATCACAAGGGCCGGACGCGGTTTCGGAGCCGGCTCCGGGATCCCCCGCTCCGGAAACCGGCAGTAGACGATATCGCCGGGCTCCGGCGGCGGATGCCAAGCCAAGCCGGACCGCCTAGAAAAGGCGCTTCGCCGGTTTCAGCCGGCCTTGCGGCACGAGCTCGTCGATCGCCGCGAGCTGTTCCGCAGTGAGCGGACCGTCGTCGACCGCGTAGCGCGGCAAGGTCTGGCGCGCGAGGTTCGCGAGCGCAATGTGCACCACTTGCGTCTCCGACACGCCGAGTGTCTGCGCGAGCTTCGTCGTGGTCGTGCGCGTCACGCCGTACGCAGTGTCGCGCTCGCGGTAGCGGAGGAGGATGCCGCTCGAGGAGGCGGTCTTGCGCTTCGCTGCAGTTCGCTTCGTGGACATCGCCCTGGCTGCCCGGCAGTTGCTGATATCAATACTATATCAGCCGGACCGGGCCCCGGGCAATGCGCGGCGAATGGCCTGCCCTGGCGCGCGCGCTCCGATTCGCCGGCGTCATGGTGATGCCCTCGGCGTTCGCGGTCGCCGTCGCCGCGAGCGGCGAGTACGCGGCGGCGTACACCGCCGCCGGGCTCCTCGCCGCCGCGTCGGGCGCGCTGCTGCTCGGTGGTGTCCGGCGTAGAATCCGCTGACCGCGGCGCCGTCCGGCGCCGCGTTCCGTTTCGAGCCCCCCGAAAGCATACCGGCTGATGGAGCACCGCCCCGCGCACGAAGCGATCGCCCTCTACGGCGCGCGCCAGAACAACCTCAAGAACCTCGACGTCGCGATCCCCACCGGCGAGCTGGTGGTCGTGACCGGCGTCTCCGGTTCCGGCAAATCCTCGCTCGTGTTCGACACGCTGTACGCCGAGGGCCAGCGGCGCTACGTCGAGACGTTCTCGCCGTACGCGCGCCAGTTCCTCGACCGGATGGACAAGCCGCAGGTGGATCGCATCGAGGGCATCCTGCCGGCGATCGCGATCGACCAGACGAACCCGGTCCGCACCTCGCGCTCCACGGTCGGCACGATGACGGAGCTGAACGACCACCTGAAGCTCCTCTTCGCGCGCGGCGCGGCGCTGCACTGCCGCGGCTGCGGGCGGCCGGTCCGGCGCGACACGCCCGACACGATCTTCGACGAGCTCGCGCGGCGCGCGGCGGCAGCGGGCGACCCGCGCATCGTGCTCGCGTTCCCGGTCGAAGTGCCGAAGAACTTCAGCGAAGCCGAGATTCTGCAGCTCCTCGAGCGGCAGGGCTACACCCGCATCCACGCGCGCGACGGCAACGTCCTGGAGGTCGTCCAGGACCGGATCCGGATGTCGGGTGCCGAGCGCGCCCGGGTGATGGAGGCGATCGAGGCGGCGCTGAAGGTGGGCCGCGGGCGGGTGAACGTGCACGTCGCGGCAGATGGCGCCCCGGCCCCGATCTGGCGCTTCTCGAGCGATCTCCACTGCGCCGAGTGCGACATCCACTACGCCGATCCGAGCCCCAGCCTCTTCTCGTTCAATTCCCCGATCGGCGCGTGCGAGACCTGCCGTGGCTTCGGGCGGGTGATCGGCGTCGACTACGGCCTGGTCATCCCCGACGAGTCGAAGAGCGCGCGCGACGGCGCGATCAAGCCGTGGCAGACGCAGAGCTACCGCGAGTGCCAGGACGACCTCGAGAAGATGGCGCGGAAGTACGGCATCCCGCTCGACCACCCCTGGCGCGAGATGGACGAGCAGCACCGGCGCTGGGTGATCGAGGGCGACACCGACTGGGTGAGCTGGCGCAAATCCTGGCCCGGCAAGTGGTACGGCGTGAAGCGCTTCTTCGCCTGGCTCGAGACCAAGGCCTACAAGATGCACATCCGCGTGCTGCTGTCGCGCTATCGCGCGTACACGCCGTGCGCGACGTGCGGCGGCGCGCGGCTCAAGCCCGACGCGCTGCTGTGGAAGCTGGGGCGCGAGCAGCGCTCGATCCACGACCTGATGCTGCTGCCGGTCGAGCGCCTGCGCGCGTTCTTCGGCGAGCTCGAGCTCCCCGCGCCGCTGGACGAGGCCACCGATCTTCTCCTGACCGAGATCCGCGGGCGGCTCGCCTTTCTCGGCGAAGTCGGCTTGAGCTACCTCACGCTCGACCGCCAGTCACGCACGCTCTCGGGCGGCGAGGTGCAGCGGATCAACCTCACGACCGCGCTCGGCACCTCGCTCGTCAACACGCTGTTCGTGCTCGACGAGCCGTCGATCGGGCTGCACCCGCGCGACATGGGCCGCGTGATCGCCGTCATGAAGAAGCTGCGCGACGCCGGCAACTCGCTGGTGGTGGTCGAGCACGACCCGCAGATCATGTTCGCCGCCGACCGCATCCTCGACCTGGGGCCGGGGCCCGGCGAGCGCGGCGGGCGGATCGTGTTCTCGGGCACGCCGGACGAGCTCAAGCGCGCCGGCACGCTGACCGCCGACTACCTCTCGGGACGCAAACGCGCGGACAGCGGCATCGCGCCCGTGCCGCCCAGGCCCGGGGGCCCGAGGATCGAGCTCCGCGGCGCGGCCGAGCACAACCTGAAGGGCATCGACGTCGCCTTCCCGCTCAACCGCCTCGTCTGCGTGACCGGCGTATCCGGATCCGGCAAGTCGACGCTGATGCAGGACGTCCTGCACGCCGCGCTGCGGAAGGCGAAGGGCAAGCCGACCGAGACGCCGGGCGCGCATCGGGAGCTTCGCGGCTCTGACCTCGTCGAGGAGGTCGTGCTCGTCGATCAGTCGCCGATCGGAAAAACGACGCGGTCGAACCCGGCGAGCTACGTCGGCGCGTTCGACGCGATCCGCAGGCGCTTCGCCGATTCGCCGCTCGCGAAGGAGCGCCGCTACACGCCGGGCACCTTCAGCTTCAACGCCGGCAACGGCCGCTGCCCGAGCTGCGGCGGCAACGGCTTCGAGCACGTCGAGATGCAGTTCCTCTCCGACGTGTATCTCCGCTGCCCCGACTGCGACGGCAAGCGCTTCCGGCCCGAGGTGCTGGAGGTCAAGTACCGGGGCCGCAGCATCGCCGACATGCTCGAACTCACCGTGTCCGAGGCGCTCGAATGCTTCGCCGGCGAGGCCGACGTCGCCGCCGTGCTGGCGCCGCTGGCCGAGGTCGGTCTCGAGTACCTGCGGCTCGGGCAGCCGGTGCCGACGCTCTCCGGCGGCGAGGCGCAGCGGCTCAAGCTCGCCGGCCATCTCGCCGAGTCGGCGGCGGCGCCGCGCGCGGCGAAGGGCGCGTTGTTCCTGTTCGACGAGCCGACCACCGGCCTGCACTTCGACGACGTCGCGAAGCTCCTCCGGGCGTTTCGGCGGCTGATAAACGCGGGGCACTCGCTCGTCGTGATCGAGCACAACCTCGACGTGATCCGCGCCTGCGACTGGATCGTCGACCTCGGGCCCGAGGGCGGCGAAGCCGGCGGGGAGGTCGTCTGCGCCGGGACCGCGCGCGATGTCATGGCCGAAGCGCGCTCGCACACCGGGCGGGCGCTGCGGGAATACGAAGCGGCGCTCGGCGTCGTCGCGCTGGCGCCGGTCGCGCGCGAACCCGCCGCCGGCAGCCCGCTCCAGCTGGTGCTGCGCGAGCGCGCGCGCCGGAACATCCTCGTCCACAACGCGCGCGAGCACAACCTGCAGAACATCGACGTCGCGCTGCCGCGCGACCGGTTCACCGTGATCACCGGCGTGTCGGGCTCGGGCAAGTCGACGCTCGCGTTCGACATCGTGTTCGCCGAGGGGCAGCGGCGCTACCTCGAGTCGCTGAACGCCTACGCGCGCCAGTTCGTCCAGCCGGCGTCGCGGCCGGACGTCGACGCGATCTTCGGCATCCCGCCGACCGTGGCGATCGAGCAGCGCACGAGCCGCGGCGGCCGCAAGTCGACGGTCGCGACGCTGACCGAGGTCTACCACTTCCTGCGGCTGCTCTACATGAAGCTCGGCACCCAGTTCTGCCCGGACTGCAACGTGCCGATCGAGCCGCAGAGCGCGGACGCGATCGCGGCGCAGATCCTGAAGGATTTCCGCGGCCGGCGCATCGGCCTGCTCGCGCCGCTCGTCCTCAACCGCAAGGGCTACTACACCGACCTCGCGAAGTGGGCGCGCGGCAAGGGCTACACCCATCTCCGCGTCGATGGCGAGTTCCTGCCGACCGCGAAATGGCCGCGGCTCGACCGCTTCAAGGAGCACACGCTCGAGCTGCCGGTCGCCGACCTTGTCGTCGCGCCCGGCCGCGAGCGCGAGCTGCGCGAGGCGCTCGCCCGCGCCCTCGAGTTCGGCAAGGGCGTCGTGCACGTGCTGGAGGGGCTCGACCGGCTGGAGGCGGCGGCGGCCGGGGCGAGCGGGGATCGAGTCGAGCTCGACCTTCCGCTCAAGGTGTTCTCGACCAGGCGCGCCTGCCCGTCGTGCAGCCGGAGCTTCCCGGAGCTCGACCCGCGCCTCTTCTCGTTCAACTCGAAGCACGGCTGGTGCGACACCTGCTACGGCACCGGGCTCAGGCTCTCGGGCTTCGACGAGGAGCAGACCGGCGAGGAGATCTGGTGGAACGCGTGGTGGGAGGGCGACGCCGAGCCCTGCGCCGCCTGCCGCGGGCAGCGCCTCAACCCGGTCGCGCTCAACGTGCGCTTCCGCGGCCGCTCGATCGCCGACCTGACCGCCCTCGCCGTGGCGAAGGTCGCCGGCATCTTCCGCGAGCTCGCGCTCGAAGGCCGCGAGGCCGAGATCGCACGCGATCTCGTTGCCGAGCTCTCGTCGCGCCTCGGCTTCCTCGACGAGGTCGGGCTCTCCTACCTCGCGCTCGACCGCTCGGCGCCTACGCTTTCGGGCGGGGAGGCGCAGCGGATCCGGCTCGCCGCCCAGCTCGGCTCGAACCTGCAGGGCGTCTGCTACATCCTCGACGAGCCGACGATCGGCCTGCACCCGCGCGACAACGCGATCCTGCTCGACACGCTCGCCAAGCTCGAGGCGAAGGGCAACACGCTCCTCGTCGTCGAGCACGACGAGGAGACGATCCGGCGCGCGCACCACGTCGTCGACCTCGGCCCCGGCGCCGGGAGCCGCGGCGGTCACGTGGTCGCGGAAGGCGACGCCGAGGCGCTCATGAAGAACCCGGAGTCGGTCACGGGACGCTTCCTGAAATCCCCGCTCCGGCATCCGCTCCAGCCGCGGCGCAAGGTCAACGGCGCCACGCCGTCGGTCGAGGTTCGCGGGGCGCGCCTGCACAATCTCCAGGGCATCGATGCGCGGATACCGCTCGGGCGCCTGACCGTGATCACCGGCGTGTCGGGCTCGGGCAAGTCGACGCTCGCGCGCGACGTGCTGCACGCGAACCTCGTCGAGCTCGTCGCCGCGCGGCGGACGAAGTCGAACGGCGGCCTGCACGGCTGCTCGGGCGTCGACGGCGCCGTGCTCGTCGGTCGCGTGCTCGAAGTCGACCAGACGCCGATCGGCAAGACGCCGCGCTCGTGCCCGGCCACGTACGTCGGGTTCTGGGACTCGGTCCGCAAGCTCTTCGCCGACACGACCGAGGCGCGCATCCGCGGCTACACCGCGAGCCGCTTCTCCTTCAACACCGCCGGCGGCCGCTGCGAGGGGTGCGAGGGCCAGGGGATGAAGAAGGTCGAGATGAGCTTCCTGCCCGACGTGAAGGTGAACTGCGACGTGTGCCGCGGATCGCGGTTCAACGCCGAGACGCTGACGGTGCGCTGGCGCGACAAGTCGATCGGCGAAGTGCTCGCGATGAGCGTGGACGAGGCCGCCGGCTTCTACGCCGCGCATCCGTCGATCCACCGCGCGCTGAGGCTGCTGCAGGACGTGGGGCTCGGCTATCTCACGCTCGGCCAGCAGAGCCCGACACTCTCCGGCGGCGAGGCACAGCGGATCAAGCTCGTCACCGAGCTCTCGAAGGTCCGCCCCGACGCCGCCGATGCGGCCGGCCGTCCGGGCCGCGCCGGCGCCGACAAGCACACGCTCTACGTCCTCGACGAGCCCACCGTCGGCCTGCACATGGCCGACGTCGAGAAGCTGCTCCGCGTGCTCCATCGCCTCGTCGACGCGGGCAACACCGTGGTCGTGATCGAGCACAATCTCGACGTGATGGCCGAGGCGGACTGGATCATCGACCTCGGCCCGGAGGGCGGCGACGCCGGCGGCAGGATCGTCGCGATGGCACCGCCGGAAAAAGTGGCCGAGCGGACGGAGTGCTCGCACACCGCCCGCGTGCTGGCCGCGTTCCTGGCCGAGCGCTCCGCGCCGGCCTAGACCGGCAGCCGCAGGCTTTCCGCGTCGAGCACTCGAAGGCGGGGTGAGGTCGTATAGTCGCGGGATGAACGATCCCAAGACCGGCAACCTCAACAAGCGCGCCGCCCCGCCGGCCGCCCCCGTTTCGGCGCAGATCCGCGCCCGCGTCGCCGCCGCGGGCCGCCGCTTCCACGCCAACGACAACATCGCCGAGTTCATCCACGGGCCGGCCGAGCTGAAGGCGCTCGAGGACGAGGTGGCCGAGCGGCTCCAGGCCCTGCTCGAGTCGCTGGTGATCGACACCGCGAGCGACCACAACACCCGGGGCACCGCGCGCCGCGTCGCGCGCATGTTCCTGCACGAGACGTTCAAGGGCCGCTACCACGCCATGCCGCCCGTGACCGAGTTCCCGAACGCGTCCAGGCTGAACGAGCTGATGATCGTCGGGCCGATCACGGTGCGCAGCGCCTGCTCGCACCACCTGGTGCCGATCATCGGCAAGCTCTGGATCGGCGTGCTGCCGAGCGAGCGCTCGAACCTCGTCGGGCTCTCCAAGTACTCGCGCATCGCCGACTGGGTGATGAGCCGGCCGCAGATCCAGGAGGAGGCGGTGATGCAGCTCGCCGACCTGCTGGAAGATCGCCTCCAGCCCGAGGGCGTCGCGCTCGTCCTCGAGGCCGACCACTACTGCATGCAGTGGCGGGGGGTGAAGGACGAGTCGCACATGATCAACAGCATCATGCGCGGCGCGTTCCTCACCAATCCGGAGCTGCGGCGGGAATTCCTGCAGCTCGTGCGCGGGTAGGGCCCGGCAGGGCAACACGCGGCGGCAGTCGCACCTACCCGTTTTGGGTACGGAGCTACCCAACTTGGGTAGGCCGAAGCCGCTCGCCCTAGAAGAGATCGAGCTGCGGCCCGGTCCGCGGCGGCCGGAAGCGCGAGGTGTCGAGCGGCGCGCGCCAGTCGTCCCCGTTCAGGCCCAGGCGCCTGCACGCGACTTCGAAGCGCTTCGCGATCAGGGCTGCGAACTCGCCGGTTCCGCGCTGCCGGACGCCGAACCGCGAGTCGTAGTCCTTGCCGCCGCTCATTTGCTGCACGAGGCTCATGACGTGCCCCGCCTTGAGCGGGTAGTGCGTCGCCAGCCACTCCTTGAAGAGCGGCGCCACCTCGTGCGGCAGGCGCAGCATGATGTACCCGGCGGAGGTCGCGCCCGCCTCCTTCGCCCGCTCGAGGATCTCCTCCAGGTGCCGGTCGGTCACGAACGGGATGACCGGCGCGACATTGACGCACACCGGGATGCCGGCGTCGGCGAGCCGCCGGATCGCCTCGAGCCGGCGGTAGGGCGCCGAGCAGCGCGGCTCGAGCTTGCGGGCGAGCTCCGCGTCGAGGTTGGTGACCGAGATCGCCGCGCGCGCGAGCCCCTTCCGCGCCGCCGGAGCGACGAGGTCGATGTCGCGCTCGATCAGCGCGTTCTTGGTGATCAGGGAGAACGGATGCCCGCACCCGGCGAGCACCTCGATCACCGAGCGCGTGATCCGCAACTCGCGCTCGGCGGGCTGGTACGCGTCGGTGTTCACGCCGATCGCGATCGGGCTGCAGCGATAGCTCCGCGCGGCGAGCTCGCCGCGCAGCAGCTCGGCGGCGTTCGTCTTGGCGAAGATCCGCGTCTCGAAATCGAGGCCGGGCGAGAGGCCGAGGTAGGCGTGGCTCGGGCGGGCATAGCAGTAATTGCATCCATGCTCGCATCCGCGATAGGGATTGATCGACTGGTCGAAGCCGAGGTCGGGCGAGTCGTTGCGGGTGATGATGCTCTTCGCCCGCTCCTCGGTAACGACCGTCTTCAGCGCCGGCAGCGCCTCTTCCTCGCACTCCCAGCCGTCGTCAGCGCGCTCGCGCGCGAACGCCTCGAAGCGGCCCTCCAGGTTGGAGGGCGCGCCACGGCCCTTGACCGCGGTGCCCCCGTCACCCCGATCACCCCGATCACCCCGATCACCCCGATCACCTCGGGTCGTCCTGAGCGCCATACTGGCATTTTAGCCAGTATCTCGCCGGAAGCAAGCGTCAATCGAGGACGTGGGCGAGGAGCCCGTCGGCGAGCTTCGGCTCGAACCAGGTCGACTTCGGCGGCATGACCGCGCCGGCGTCCGCCACCGCCATCAGGTCGTCGAGGCGCGTCGGGTAGAGCGCGAAGGCGGCCGCCATCTCGCCCGAATCGACCCGCTTCTCGAGCTCCGACAGCCCCCGCCCGCCGCCGATGAAGTCGACGCGCTTGTCGGTCCGCAGGTCGCCGATGCCGAGCACCGGGGCGAGGATGCGGTCGGTCAGCAGGCTCGCGTCGAGCCGCGCCACCGGATCCGCGGGCTCGGGCGAGCCCGTGCGCGGCGCCAGCCGGTGCCACCGCCCGCCGGCGTAGAGGCCGACTTCGCCGTGCCGCGCGGGCCGCACTGCCGCCTCGCTCGCGCTCACCTCGAAGCTCGCGCGCAGCTTCCCGAGGAAAGCGTCGAGGCTCAGCCCGCCGAGATCGCGCACCACGCGGTTGTAGTCGAGGATGCGCAGCTCGTGGTGGGGGAACGCGACGACGAGGAACCACTCGTGGCTCGCGTCCGCGTCGGCGCCCCGCTGCCGGCGCGCCGCGGCGACGCGCGCTGCGGCCGCCGAGCGATGGTGCCCGTCGGCGATGTAGATCGCCGGCATCGCGTCGAACGCCGCGCCGATCCGCCGGATCGCGTCCGCGTCGCGGACCGGCCAGATCGAGTGGCGCACGCCGCCGTCGGCGACGACGTCGGTCTCCGGCCCGGCGCGCGCGCGCTCCGCGAGCAGCGCGTCGAGCGCCGCCGCCGGCGGGTAGGCCGCGAGGACCGGGCCCGTCTGCGCGTTCAGCGCCGTCATGTGGCGGACGCGGTCGTCCTCCTTGTCCGGCCGCGTCAGCTCGTGCCTGCGGACGCGGTTCGCGTCGTACGCCGCGATCGAGGCGGTCACCGCGATCCCGGTCTGGACGAGCTCGCCGACCGAGAACCGGTAGACGTAGTACGCCGGCGCCGGGTCGCGCACGAGGACGCCCGCCTCGCGCATCCGCGCGAAGCTCTCCGCGCCTTGCGCGTACACCGCCGGCGAGTACGGGTCCGCGCCCGGCGGGAGGTCGATCTCCGGCTTCGAGACGTGCAGGAAGCTCCACGGCTTCCCCGCGGCGCGCACGCGCGCCTCGTCGCTCGAGAGCACGTCGTAGGGCGGCGCCGCGACCTCGGCGGCGCGCGCGGGCGCGGGACGCAGGGCGCGGAACGGGCGGACGAGCGGCACGAGCGGATTCCCTTCCGGCGACGAAGCGCGCCGATTTTACCGCGCGCTACCGCACGCTCCCGCGCGGTTAGAATGCCCGCATGCTGGTGAAATTCGACAGCAAGGTCGCGGCGATCACGATGTTCGGCGAGGTCGCGGTGACGCTCCTCAAGGCGATGGGCCAGAGCGGCGTCGTTCCCGGCGCGCTCCTCGCGCAGGACATCCCGCCGGCGCTCGAGCGGCTCCGCCGGGCGGTGTCCGGCGCGCCGCGGGAAGGCGAGGACGCCGGCGAGCGGGAACCGAAGGTCTCGCTCGCGCAGCGCGCCTTCCCCCTGATCGACCTCCTCGAGCGCAGCGCGAAGGCCGGGGCGGACGTGATCTGGGATAAGGGTTGACCACACGGGTTGACCACACGGGTTAACCACACGGGTTGACCACACGGGTTGACCACACGGGCCAGCCCGCGCGCCTTTTCCGGGCGCTTGGCCGGAGCGGCGCTCCCGGCTTACCATTGCCGCCACGTTCCGTCTCACTCCCGGAGGACCGCCGTGCCCGTCACCGAGCTGAACCACTACTTCGTCCGCGCGAACGACCTCGAGCAGACCAAAGCCTTCTACTGCGACGTGCTCGGCTTCGAGGTGATGAAGCGGCCCGACTTCCCGTTCCCCGGCTACTGGCTCGGCGTGAACGGCAAGATCCAGGTCCACATGGGGCCGCACGGCATCCCGAACTCCGAGCTCTACTACCTCGGCACGACGCCGAAGTCGGCGGTCGACAACACCGGTGTCGTCGACCACATCGCCTTCCTCGCGACCGAGCCGGAGAAGTTCGCCAGGCGGTTCGACGAAATCGGGATGAAGTCGCGCAACCGCTACTTCCCCGAGTTCCAGCTCTACCAGATGTTCGTCAAGGACCCGAACGGGCTCACCGTCGAGCTGAACTTCTTCGGCATCGACCAGCAGCCCGCCTGGGGCGCGAGCGCCGAGAACTACGCCGAGATGGTGCGGGTGCCGGAGACGGTCAAGTGAACGCACCGGCGGCGACCTTCGCGGAGGTCGGCTACGACGAGGCGCTCGCGCGGGCGCTCGCGCTCGTGCCGGCCTTGCGCGAGCGCGCCGCGCGAGGCGAGGCCGCGCGCCGGATGCTTTCCGAGACCGAGGCCGATCTCCACCGCACCGGGCTTTTCCGCTTCGCGCAGCCGAAGCGCTACGGCGGCATGGAGATCGACTTCGTGTCGTTCATCGATCTCCCGGCCGCGCTCGCGCGCGGCTGCCCGTCCACCGCCTGGAACGTCGGCAACCTCGGCATCCACCACTGGATGCTCGCGCTCTACGACGAGCGCGCGCAGGACGAGGTCTGGGGCGCGAACCCCGACGCGCTGATCGCCTCGGGCATCGCGTTTCCGCAGGGACGGGCGAGGAAAGTCGACGGCGGGTTCTCGCTCTCCGGCCACTGGAACTTCTCGAGCGGCGTCGACCCGTCCGAGTGGAACATGCTCGCCGCCCAGGTGTACGACGGCGAGCGCGTCGTCGGCTGGCGCATGTGCCTGGTGCCGAGCACCGACTACGAGATCATCGACGACTGGAACGTGCTCGGCATGCGCGCCACCGGCTCGAAGTCGGTGCGGGCGAAGGACGCATTCGTGCCCGGGCACCGCGCGCTCGACATGACGCTCTGCCGCGGTGGCAGCGATTTCCCCGGCGCGCGCGTCAACCCGGGCCCGCTCTACCGGATCCCGATCACCACGCTCGGCTCGCACTGCCTCGCCGGCGCGGCGCTCGGCAATGCCGAGGCCGCGCTCGAGCTGACCTGCGAGGCGGTGAAGGCGCGCAGCACCAACTACACCGGGGTGCGGATGCGCGACTTCCAGGCGGTGCAGCTCCGCGTCGGCGCCGCGGGTGCGCGGATCGAGGCGGCGAAAGTGCTCTTCCGCAGCGACTGCCTCGCCGGGCAGGAGGCGGCCGTGGCCGGGCGCATCATGAGCGTCGAGGAGAAGCTGCGGATCAAGCGCAACGTCGCATACGCGACGCAGCTCTGCACCGAGGCGGTCGACCTCCTCCACGCGATGGCCGGGGCGAACGGCATCTACGACGCCTACCCGATCCAGCGCATCTTCCGCGACGCGCACTCGCTCGGCGCGCACATCGGGTTCGCGTTCGACGCCCACGGCTCGAACTGGGGGCTCGCCGCGCTCGGCGGCGAGTTCGCGAGCCCGACGCTCTGAGGCGGGGGACGGCGCGATGGACCCGATGGCGCAGCTCGCCGTCGCGACCGCCGCCTTCCTCGGCGCCCACTTCGTCTCGAGCACGCCGCTCCGCGCGGGAATCGCCGGCGCGATCGGCGAGCGCGGCTACCTCGTCGCCTACTCGGTCGCCGCCTTCGCCGCGCTCGGCTGGATGATCTGGGCGTACGGCCGCGCGCCGTTCCAGCCGCTCTGGCCGGCGAGCGGACTGCGCTGGGTGCCGCTCGTCGTCATGCCGTTCGCGCTCATCCTCGCCGCCACCGCCTACTCGACGCGCAATCCGAGCGCGATCGGCCAGGCGCGCGCGCTCAAGTCGGAGACCCCGGCGCGCGGCATGATCCGCGTGACGCGGCACCCGCTGATGTGGGGGATCATGCTCTGGGCGGCGGCGCACGTGCTCGCGCGCGGCGACCTCGCTTCCATCCTGTTCTTCGGCGGGCTGCTCGCGCTCGCCGGCCTCGGCACCGTCGCGATCGATGCGCGGAAGGCGCGCACGCTCGGCGACGACTGGCGGCGCTTCGCCGCGCTCACCTCCAACCTGCCGTTCGGCGCGATCGCATCCGGCCGCAACCGCTTCGTCTTCGGCGAGATCGGCTGGAAGCGGGTCGGCGCGGCCCTCGCGGTGTATGTCCTGCTGCTCGCCGCGCACCCGTTTCTCTTCGGTGCGCGCGCTTATTGAGGAGCCTGCAATGCCCGAAGCCCGTTACGACCAGCGCACCCGGTACGAGGCGCTGATGGACGTCGTCCGCAACCGGATGACGACGCGCCAGTTCGACCCGAACTACGTCGTGCCGCCGGAGCACTACGACCTGATCCTCGAGGCCGCGCGACACGCGCCCTCCGGCGCGAACGCGCAGCCGTGGCACTACATCGTCGTGACCGACCCTGCGGTCAAGAAGACGATCGCCGACTATTTCGTCGACGAGCAGCGGCGGCGGGCGAAGCTGAAGATGAAGTTCCCGACCCCGAACTACCGCGGGCTCGAGACCGCGCCCGGCTTCGTCGTCGTAGTGTCCGACTTCCGCTGGACGCGCGCCTTCCCGGTGCTGATGGACGGCTCCGAGCTCGACCGCCAGTACCACGAGAACGCCGAGCGGATCCTGCTGCAGTCGCTGGCGGCTTCCACGATGTCGGCGCACCTCGCCGCGGCGGCGCTCGGCTACAACGTCTGGTGGGTCACGGCGATCGGGCAGGAAAACGCGCAAGTTGCGCTGAAGCCGCTGCTCGGCATCCCGGAGGACCTGGCTGTCGTCGACATTTTTCTCTTCGGCCCGCCGGCGAAGCCCCCCTACAAGCGCTGGAAGAAGACCCTGCCGCAGATCCGCAGCGTCAACCGCTTCGACATGGCGAACTACATGACCTTGCCGCAGATCGACGAGTGGATCGCCGAGAAGCGCCACCACGTCATGTACAAGGACGAGTCGAAGGTCGACTGAGCCGCTCATACGACGCTCACTGCCCGCAGAACCCGCATCGGCCCCGCCTCGCGCAGGTCCTGCATCTCCTCGTCGTCGCGGACGAAGAGCGACCCGGCGAAGCCGAGCGCGTTGATCGAGATCGTGCCGAACCGCTCGCGCGAACGCGGCACCATCAGCATCCACCGCCGCGTCACGAGCAGGTTGTAGGGTGCGGGCCGGACCGGCTCGTCGTTCGCCGCGCGCGGGGCCTCCTCGTCGACGACGCCGGTCGCGGCGAGCTGCGCGGCGTACAGCTCCTCCAGCCGCTCGGCCGCCCGCGGCTCGTCGTCGCAGCCGTCGAGCAGCGAGAACGCGTTGCGGAACGGGAGCCGAAGCAGCCGGCTGACGTTGCCGGCGGCCGCCCAGCTGTCGAAGACCGCCTCGACCGGCACGGCCCACGGCCCGCGGTCGAGCGGCAGCGGCACGAGCTGCAGGTGTCTGTGCGGCTGGCTGGCGCCCGCTTCGCGCCCGCCGTTGTAGAACGCGAGGCCGTCAACCTCGGCGAGGCAGCGCGCGACCGCCAGGAAGTCGTCGCGATCGAGCGCCGCCTCCTGCGGCAACGGCGACTTCGCCACGATGAGCAGGTGGTGCTGGACGACCGGGAACTTGTTGAGCACGCCGACGTGCGTCGGCGTGAGGTCGCCGACCGTCAGCGGCGGCTCGGGCGGCATGAGCGGGTTGCGCGCCGCCGCGTCCTCCGTCCGCTCCAGCCGCCGGTCCTCCAGGCGTTTGCGCTCGAGGCTCGAAACGCTGCGGACGACGAACGGCACGCCCGCATCCTCGACCACGCTTTGCTCGGTCGCGATCGGCTGCAGCGCGCCGCCGGCGAGCGCCGCGCGCGTGCGCTCCACGATCGCGGACCACAACTCAGAAATCGGCCGCCTCCTCCGCGACCGGTTGCGCGGCCGCGCGCCGCTGATGGCGGCGGTGCTGCCAGATCGCCGCGACGACCGAGGCGACCGAGAGCGCGAGCAGCACGCCCGAGATCGGCCGGGTGACGAAGAGCCACGGGTTCGCGTCGCTCATGATCGCGCGGATGAGGTTGATCTCGATCTGATCGCCGAGGATCACCCCGAGGATGAACGGCGCGAGCGGGAACCCGAGCTTCACCATCCCGTAGCCGAGGACGCCGAACACCGCGAGCACGTAGACGTTGCCGACGGTGTTGTTGAGCGCGTAGGCACCGACCACGAACAGCACCAGCACCACCGGGAACAGCACCCACTTCGCCACCACGACGATGTACAGCGCCCAGCGCACGCCGATCCACAGGATGAGGAGCACCACCGCGTGCGCAAGGATGTACGCGGCGAACATGCCGTAGGCGAGCTGGGCGTTCTGCGAGATGAAGAGCGGCCCCGACTGGATGCCGTGGATGGTGAGCGCGCCGAGCATCACCGCGGTCACCGCGTCGCCGGGGATGCCGAACGCCATGATGGTCACGAGCGAGCCGGCGACGTTGGCGTTGTTCGACGCCTCCGAGGCGATGATGCCCTCGGGCACGCCGGTGCCGAATTTCTCCGGGTGGCGGGAGAACTTCTTCGCCTGGTCGTAGGCGAGCATATTGGCGGCGCTGCCGCCGATCGCCGGCAGCACGCCGATCACCAGCCCGATGAACGACGCCCACAGGAGCAGGAACGGGCGCGAGACGATCTCCCACAGCACCCTGCCGTGCGACACCGCGAGCCGGACCGCGCGGTCGATCGCTTCGGCGGCGCGCGCCGGGCCGCCCATCGCCTCGACCTCCGACATGATCTGGCCGAAGGCGAAGACGCCGATCAGCACCGGCAGGAACGAGATGCCGCCCTCGAGGAAGCCGATGCCGAAGGTGAGCCGCGGCTGGCCGAGCACCGGGTCGCCGCCGAGCACCGTCACGATCAGCCCGAGACCGCCGGCGAGCAGGCCCTTCGGGAGCGAGGACTCGACCAGCCCCGCGACCATCGACAGCGCGAGCACGAAGAGCGAGAAGTACTCCCACGGCCCGAACTCGAGCGCGAACCGCGCGAGCGGGCCGGTCGCGCCGACGAGCACGATCGCGCCGAGCAGGCCGCCGAGGATCGACGCCCAGATGCCGAGCCAGAGCGCGCGGCCGGGCTCGCCCTTGCGCGCCATCGGGAAGCCGTCGAACGTCGTCGCGACCGCGGAGGGCTTGCCCGGGATGCCGAGCAGGCAGGAGGTGATGAGCCCGCCGGTCTCGCCGCCGACGTACACGCCGATCATCGCGGCGAGCCCCTGCAGCGGCTCGAGGCCGAAGGTGAACGGCAGCACGACGATCACCGTGAGCGTGATCGTGATGCCGGGCAGCGCGCCGCCCACGACGCCGATCAGCGTGCCGAGGACGAGCGGCAGCAGGTACTTCCACTGCAGCACGTCGACGATCCCGGCGGCGAGGAGCTCGTACATCCGCTATGCCGTCAGAACCCGGTCCAGCGTCCGCGCGGGAGCAGCACCAGCAGGTAGCGCTCGAACACGAAATAGGTGACCGCGGTCGCGACGAGCGCGAGCACGAGCACCTTCAGCCAGCCGGCCGCGCCGCGCGGCCGCGCGAGCAGCGCCGCCGCCGCGGCGACGTAGAGGAACGTCGCGATCCGGAAGCCGAGCCCGGGGAGCGCGATGACGTAGGCACCGAAGACCGCGAAGCTCGCCACGACCAGCGCGTAGTTCGGCTTCGTGGCCGCCGCGACCGCCCGCGCGGCGTTCGCCGCCGCCCCGCTGCCGCGCCGCGCGATTGCATCGCCGATCACGACCAGGACGGCGAAGAACGCGGTGACGCCGATGACGATTCGCGGGTAGAACCCCGGCCCGATCGGCACGAGCGGGTTCTCCTTCAGCCCGAGCGTCATCCACCAGAGGACGCCGCAGAATGCGAGGACGGCGAGCCCCGCCCAGCCGTCGCGGCCGATCACGTCCCCTCCGCCTCCGGGGGGAGCACCGGTCAGCGCTTGAGGAGACCGAGGTCCTTCGCGATCGTCCGGTTGAGGTCGTCGGTCTGCTTGAGCCACGCCGCGTAGGCCTTCCGGTCCAGGTAGCGGACGTCGGTGCCCTGCTTCTTCATCGCCTCGGCGAATGCCGGATCCTTCGCCGCGGCCGCGCAGGCCGACTCGAGCCGCGCCAGCACGTCGGCCGGCGTGCCCTTGGGCGCCATGATCCCGCGGCTCACGTCGAAGACGACGTTCACGCCGAGCTCCTTCAGCGTCGGCACGTTGGGCGTCTCGGGGCTGCGCTTCTCGGTCGCGATCGCGAGGAACTTGAGCTCGCCCGCGTCGACCTTGCCCTTCTGCGTGAGGTTGGAGTCGGTGAGGTCGATGTGCCCGCCGAGGATCGCGTTCATGCGCGGCGCGAGGCCCTCGTACGAGACGTACTTGAACTTGACCCCCGCCGCCTTCTCGATCAGCGCCGGGAAGAAGTGGCTGGTCGAGGCGAGCGTGGCGCCGACCGAGATCTGGCCGGGTCGCGCCTTTGCGTCCGCGAACAGCTCCTGCCAGGTCTTCCACGGCGACTTCGCGCTCGCCGTGAGCACCGACGCGGTCGAGGTGAGCAGGCACACCGGCTCGAAGTCGGTGTACTGCACGTCGGCGACGCCGGCGTAGTAGGTCGAGTGGATGTAGTCGTGGACGGCGTACAGCGTGTAGCCGTCGGCGGGCGCGTCCTTCGCCTCCTTCGCGCCCTTGGTGCCCGAGGCGCCGCCGACGTTCGCGATCACCACCGGCTGGCCGAGGCTCTTCTGCAGGAGCGGCGCGAGCGGCCGGAAGATGTTGTCGGTGTCGCCGCCCGCGGCCCAGGGCACGATCAGCTTGACCGGTCGGTCGGGATACGCGGCGAACGACGTCCCGGCGGCGAGCGCCACGGCAGCGCCGAGCAGGGCGGGCAGAACGGGCAGGACGGCGGATCTTCTCATGGTGTCTTCTCCTATGGACGGCTGGTCGAAGCCGGCGGCAGTCTACACGCCCCCCGGCCGCCGGACATCGTGCAGCGCATGGCAGAATCGCGCGCATGCGCATCGGCATCATCGGCGGCGGCGTCATCGCCCGCCTCGTCCTCGAGCATCGCGGCGAGCTTGGCGGGGTCGAGGTCGCGGGCATCCTCGGCCGGAGCGACGCCTCCCGCGGCAAGCCGCTCGCGGCGAGCTTCGGCGTGCCGTTCGTCACTTCGCTCGAGGCGCTCCTCGCGCTCAAGCCCGACGCGGTCGTCGAGGCGGCTTCGCACGACGCGGTGCGGCAGTACGCCGCGCCGACCCTCGCGGCCGGCGTCCCGGTGATCGTGCTCTCGGGGGGCGCGCTCTGCGACGACGCGCTGCGCGAGCAGCTCGAACAAGCGGCGGAAAAAGCGGCGGCAAAAGTAGCAGCGTCGAAGCGCCCTCTGCTCTACGTGCCCTCGGGAGGCATCGGCGGCCTGGACGCGCTGAAGGCGGTCTGCGCCGCGGGCGCGGACGAAGTGGAGATCGCGGTCACCAAGCCGCCCGCGGCATGGCGGGGAATCCCGTACGTGGAGCGCCTCGGCGTCGACCTCGACCGTCTCGCGGGCGCGACGGTGCTGTTCGACGGGACTGCGCGCGAGGGCGTGCCGCATTTCCCCGCCAACGTGAACATCGCGGCGGTGCTCGCGCTCGCCGGCATCGGCTTCGACCGCACGCGGCTGAAGGTGGTCGCCGATCCGGCGCTGAAGTTCAACACGCACTTCATCACCGTCCGCGGCCTGACCGGGACGATCCGCCTCGAGTTCGAGTCGGTGCCCGCGCCCGACAATCCGAAGACGGCGCTGCTCGCCTGCTACAGCGCGCTCGCGGCGATCAAGGCGCTCGGCTCGCCCGTTCGCTACGGCACCTAGGCGGGCGTCACTGCCGGATGCCGAGCGCGGTGACGAGCCGGTCGTAGAGCTCGTACTGCTCGCGCACGAACCGCTCGGTCTCGGCCGGCGAGCGGATCGCGGCGATCCCGCCGATCCGCGCATTGCCGGACTGCCACTCGGGGTCCTGCGCGAGCCGCGCGAAGACGTCGACCCATTTGTCGACGACCTCCTTCGGCAGCCCGGGCGGCCCCATCAGCGCGGTCCAGCCGACGATCTTCGCCATGTCGGGGAAGCCCGCCTCGCGCGCGCTCGGCACGTCGGGCAGCTCGGCGAGACGCTCGGGCGTGACGAAGAGCGCGCGCAGCGCCCCCGCCTTCACCTGCGGGATGACGGTCGGCGCGTTGTTGCAGGCGAACTGCACCTGGCCGCCGAGCACCGCCGTCGTCACTTCGCCGCCGCCCTTGTAGTGGATGCCGACCGCGTGGTCCTTGGTCAGGCCGGCGAGGGTCATCAGGTACTGCGCCGACATGTTCTGGCTCGTGCCGACGCCGGCGGTCGAGAAGTTGAGCTTGCCCGGATTCGCCCGGATCGCGTCGACGAGCTCGGCGGCGGTGCGGTACGGCGAATCGCCCTTGACGAAGCAGAGGAACGGATTCAGCTCGATCAGGGACAGCATCGTCCAGTCGTCCCAGCGGTACGGCGCCTTCGAGTCGAGCGCCGGCACGATCGCGTGCGTCGCGATGCGCGCGACGAGCAGCGTGTAGCCGTCGGCCGCGGCGTTCCGCACCGCCATCGCGCCGATCACCCCGGAGGCGCCGACGCGGTTGAGCGGCACGATCGGCTGGTGGTTGAGGTACTTCGCGGCGTGCTGGCCGACGTTGCGGCCGGAGAGGTCGGAGTCGCCGCCGGCGGCGAACGGGATGACGAAGGTGATCGGCTTCGACGGGTACGCCGCGCCTTGCGCGAGCGCCTGCGCGGCGGCGAGCACTAGCGTTGCGGCCGCCGCCACCGGTGCGATTCGAATCATCGGGTGCCTCCTCGACGAACGCGCGCGAGTCTACCGCACGGCTCCGCGCTCCGATATCCTCGCGCCGATGACCCCCGCCCCGATGCCGCCCGGTGCCGTTGCCGGGCCTGCCGTCTGGTACGGCCGCGACCTCGCGCCCCGGGAGCGCGAGTGGATCTACCAGCTCTCCGGCGCCGAGCTGGCGGAGATCGATGCCGCGGTGCACATCTTCAAGGCGTCGGGCCGGCCGCTCGCCGGGATCACGCCCGAGGACTTCCCGCTGCCCGCGTTCGGCGCGGCGCTGCGCGGCCTCGGCGCGGAGCTGCTCGAGGGCCGCGGCTTCTTCCTGCTGCGCGGCTTCCCGGTCGGCGACTACACGCGCGAGCAGCAGGCGATCGCCTACATGGGGATCGGCTCGCACTTCGGCCGCTTCCGGTCGCAGAACGCCAAGGGCCACCTGCTCGGCCACGTGAAGGACCTCGGGCTCGACATCACCGATCCGGGCGTACGCTACTACCAGACCAACCGCCGGCTCGAATACCACACCGACTCGGTCGACGTGGTCGGCCTCCTCTGCCTGAAGGCCGCGCGGCGGGGCGGCGAGAGCTTCGTCGTCTCCTCGGCGACGATCTACAACGAGATCCACGACCGGCGGCCCGACCTTCTGCCGGCCCTGTTCGAGCCGTTCCCGACCGACCGCCGCGGCGAGATTCCGGAGGGCATGAAGCCGTGGTTCGACATCCCGGTCTACCACTGGCACGCGGGCCGGCTCACCTGCATCTACGTGCGCCAGTACATCGAGTCGGCGCAAGGCCACTTCCCGCAGGCGCGGCGACTGACCGAGGAGCAGTTCGCGGCGATGGATCTCATGGACGAGATCGCGAACGACCCGGCGGTGCACCTCGCGATGGCGTTCGCGCCCGGCGACATGCAGTTCCTGCACAACCACCAGATCCTGCATTCACGGGACGATTTCGAGAACTGGCCCGAGCCGGCGCGCCACCGCCACCTGCTGCGGCTCTGGATGGCGCCGCCCGGGGCGCGGGCGCTGCCGGAGGTGTTCGCGCCGCGCTACGGCGGCGTCGTCCCCGGCGAGCGCGGCGGGATCGTCGTGCCGGGGACCACGCTGCAGGTGCCGTTCGCGGCGGAGTAGTGAAGCTGCTCGGCGCGTGGGACTACGTCATCGCCGGCGCCGGCACCGCCGGCTGCGTGCTCGCGAACCGGCTCTCCGCCGACCCCGACGTGACGGTGCTGCTGGTCGAAGCCGGCGGCCGCGACGACTGGATCTGGATCCACATCCCGGTCGGCTACCTCTACTGCATCGGCAATCCGCGCACCGACTGGTGCTACCGCACCGAGCCCGATCCCGGCCTGAACGGCCGCTCGATCCTCTACGCGCGCGGCAAGGTCCTCGGCGGCTGCTCGTCGATCAACGCGATGCTCTATCTCCGCGGCCAGCGGCGCGACTACGACGAGTGGGCGCGGATCACCGGCGACGGGGCGTGGTCGTGGGCGGGCGTGCTGCCGGTCTTCAAGCGCTCGGAGGACCACCACGGCGGCGCGAGCGACATGCACGCGGCGGGCGGCGAGTGGCGGGTCGAGCGGCAGCGCCTGTCGTGGGAGATCCTCGATGCGTTCCGCGAGGCGATGGCTGAGGCCGGCATCCCGAAGGTGGAGGACTTCAACGGCGGCGACAACGAGGGCGCCGCGTTCTTCGAGGTGAACCAGCGCCGCGGCGTGCGCTGGAGCGCGGCGAAGGGGTTCCTCAAGCCGGCGATGGGCCGCGCCAACCTCACGGTGATGACCGACGTGCACGTGAACCGCGTCCGGTTCGACGGCCGGCGCGCGACCGGTCTCGAGGTCCGGCGCGGCGGCGAGGACGCCTTCGTCGAGGCGCGGATCGAGACGATCCTCGCCGCCGGCGCGATCGGCTCGCCGCAGCTCCTCCAGCTCTCGGGCGTCGGGCCGGGCGCGCTCCTCCGGGAGCACGGCATCCCGGTCGCGCACGAGCTCGCCGGCGTCGGCGAGAACCTCCAGGACCACCTCCAGCTCCGCATGGCGTTCAAGGTGACGAACGCCGTCACGATGAACCAGCGCGCGGCGAGCCTGTGGGGCAAGGCCGCGATGGGGCTCGAGTACGCGCTCCGGCGCACCGGCCCGCTCACGATGGCACCGAGCCAGCTCGGCGGCTTCGCGAAGAGCGACCCGTCGCAGCCGACCGCGAACGTCGAGTACCACGTGCAGCCGCTCTCGCTCGACAAATTCGGCGACCCGCTGCATCCGTTTCCGGCGATCACCGCGTCGGTGTGCAACCTGCGGCCGGCAAGCCGCGGGTACGTGCGGATCAAGAGCGCCGATCCGCGCGCGCATCCGGCGATCAACCCGCGCTACCTGTCGGTGCCGGAGGATCGCAAGGTCGCGGCGGACGCGTTGCGGCTCACCCGCCGCATCGCCGCGCAGCCCGCGCTCGCGCGCTACGCCCCGCGGGAGTTCAAGCCGGGGCTCGAGGTCCAGTCGGACGAGGCGCTCGCGCAGGCCGCCGGCGACGTCGGCACGACGATCTTCCACCCGGTGGGGACCTGCAGGATGAGTCCGGTCTCCGACCCGGACGCGGTGGTCGATTCCCGCCTCCGCGTGCACGGCGTCGGGCGGCTGCGCGTGGTGGACGCGTCGATCATGCCGACGATCACTTCCGGCAACACCAACTCGCCGACGGTGATGATCGCGGAGCGGGGGGCGGAGATGATCCGGGCGGACCGCCGGTCACGCGCATAGAGCGGCCGGCCGGTCCGATACGGACGGGGGATATCGCCGTCCTCCCCCTCTCGAGGTGCCAGAACGGTACCTCAACCCGAGCCACGCATGTCCGCGACCCTGGTGCTCGCCGTGCCCCCGGAGCCCGGCGCGAGGACCCGGCGGACCTTTCCAAGGCCGGGTGGGCCTTGCCCCCGATGCGCGATCGGTGCGACCATCGTCCGCGCGAAGCCGACCCGCAACCCACAGGAGAACGCCATGCTGCACCGTCCGCTCGCTGGAATCGTACTCGGGGTGTCGGTTGCGTTCGGCGCGTCCGCGCAGGACCTGCCGAAGAACCAGTTCAAGGTCATCGGCCTGAACAGCCCGACGGTCGCGTCGATCGTGGACGAGGTCCCGTTCTGGCGCGAAACCCTGCCGAAGGCCTCCAACGGCGCGATCACCGCCGACATCACGCCGCTCGACCAGATGGGCATCGACGACAAGACGATGCTGCGCCTGCTGCGCCTCGGCGTCATGGACTTCGCCGGCATGGACATCTCCAAGATGGCTGGGGACGATCCGCGCTTCGAAGGCTGCGATCTCGCCGGCATCACGCTCGACGCCGACAAGGCGCGGGCGGGGTGCAACGCCTACCGCGAGGTGATCGACCGGCAGATGCAGAAGAACTGGAACGCCAAGCTGCTCGCGTTCGGCGGCAACCCGCCGCAGGTGTTCTGGTGCCGCGGCATGCTCGGCGGGCTCGCCGACCTCAAGGGCAAGAAGGTGCGCGTGTTCAACAACACGATGCGCGACTTCCTCGGCGGCGTCGGCGCGACCGCGGTGAGCATGGCCTTCGCCGAAGTGGTGCCGGCGCTCAACAACGGCGTGGTGGACTGCGGCGTCACCGGCAGCCTGTCGGGCAACACCGCCGGCTGGCCGGAGGTGACCAAGTCGCTCTATCCGATGTCGCTCGGCTGGAGCATCAACATCGTGGCGGTCAACCTGAACACCTGGAAGCGGCTCGATCCGAAGACGCAGGATTTCCTGCTCGCGCAGGTGAAGATCTACGAAGACAGGATGTGGCAGACGCTGAAGAAGGCGACGGCGGAAGCCGACAACTGCAACACCAGCAAGCAGCCCTGCACCATGGGCAAGCTCGCCAACATCACGATCGTGCCGGTGAAGCCGGCCGAGGCCCAGCAGCACAAGACGCTCGTCGAGGGCGCGGTGCTCGCCGGCTGGGCGAAACGCTGCGGCCGCGAATGCGCGGTCGAGTGGAACAACACCGTCGGCAAGACCCTCGGGCTGACCGCACCGGCGAATTGAGCGACGCGTAGCGGTCGGGGCGTCGCCCGGGCTGCCGCGGCCGGGCGCGCCTGCCGGCGGCGCCCGCCCGCCGCCGTTCCACCGCACCCCAGGGGAGGACCGGATGGACGCGTTGATGGAGGGGATGCGGCGCCTCACGCGCCTCGGCCTGTGGTTCGGCGGCGCGCTGGTGCTCGCGGCGGCCGTCCTGATCGGCATCGACGTCGTGATGCGGAAGTTCTTCGCGGCGTCGATCGGCGGCGCGGACGAGCTCGCCGGCTACGCGCTCGCGATCGGCGCCGCCTGGTCGCTCGGCGCCGCGCTGCTCGACCGCGCGCACATCCGCATCGACTCGCTCTACGTGCTCCTCCCCACCCGGCTGCGCCTCGCGCTCGACTTCCTGGGTCTCGTCCTCTTCGTGGGCTTCTTCGGCCTGGTCGCGCGGCACGGCTGGAACGTGGTCGCGCAATCCTGGAGCGCCGGCTCGCGCAGCCAGTCGGCGCTGCAGACACCGACGGTGCTCCCGCAGGCGTTGTGGTTCCTCGGGCTGGTGGTCTTCCTCGTGGTCGGCGTGGTGCTGCTCGCCTACGCGCTGCGGCTCGCGGCGCGGGGCGAAGTGGCGGCGGTGGCGGCGGCCATCGGGACGCGCTCGGCGCAGGAGGACGTCGAGGCCGAGGT
>Ga0187893_10001838_pt1 | contig 48942 bp, 42 predicted proteins | sample MA1701074metaG_FD_139574 | JGI IMG/M metagenome (GOLD analysis project Ga0187893, IMG submission 139574) | White microbial mat communities from a basaltic lava cave in the Kipuka Kanohina Cave System on the Island of Hawaii, USA - MA170107-4 metaG ... | reverse complement strand
TGGCATCGACACGTAGTAGCCGCCCGACGCCGCCAGATCGGACATCGACACGACAAGCGGCCGCGACGGCTTCGCGTCGCGCGTGATCATCAGCTCGCGCCAGATGACGTCGGAGGCGACCGAGGATCCGCCTGGGCTGTCGACGCGCAGCACGATCGCGCGAACGGAGTCGTCATCGCGGATCCGCTGCAGTTGCTCGACCACCGTGTCGGATCCCGCGGTGGGGCCGTTGACCACGTCATAGGTGCTGCGGCCGGAGACGATGAGACCCGAGACGTAGAGGACGGCGATGCGGGCTTGCGGCCGGAAGCCCGCTGCCTGCGCACTGACGCGCTGGTATGCCGATTCTTCCACGACCTCCCGTGCGCCGGTGCCCTCTTTCAACGCGACGGCGCGGTCGTCGAGCTGATCGAGGTACGCGAGGTCGTCGACGAGCCCGGCGCGGTGCGCCGCCTCCGGCGAGAACGGCCCCTCATCGAGCAGCTGGCGCACCTCCTCCTCGGACTTGCGTCTCGCTTCGGCGATGCCACGGACGAGCTGATCGTAGAGATCGCGGTTGAGCGATTCGGTCATCTCCCGGTGTGCCGGCGTGAACGTCCGTTCGGTGAGCTGGTTCGGCGCGGTCTTGTACGCGCCGATGCGGACGAAGTCAGGAGACGCGCCGATGCGATCGAGCGTACCGCGCAGGAACAGCTCGTACGACGCGATGCCCGTGAGATCGAGCGGACTCGTCGGCAGCAGGAATACTTGGTCGGCGGCGCTGGCCAGGTAGTATTCGCGGTCGCCGCCGTACTCGAGGTACGCGACAACGGGTTTGCCTGACCGGCGGAACTCGAGTATGGCTTCGCGAAGTTCCTGGACCTTACCCCACAACGGCGTGTCGAGCGCGGTGGGACGCAGCAGCACCGCGCCGATTCGCGGATCGCGCGCAGCCTTGCGCAGGCTCTCGACGTAGCCGCGGAGACTTGCCGCGTCACGGCCGAGTACCTGTCCCACGATGTCGTCCGGCTGGCGCTCCAGGAGCTCGCCACCCGTCCGGACGACGAGCGTTGCGCGATCCGGGACCGACGGTCCGCGCGCCGTCAGCAGGTAAAGCAAGACGATGCCGGTGATCGACACCGCGGCGGCAAGGCCGATCAGGGCGAAGACGAACGCGACGGCACGGCGTAGAGCCATGAAAACCTCCTACACCGTATAATCCCCCGATGCGACGTATTCTGACGACATGGCCGCTCGTCGTGACGATCCTTGCGGCCGGCTGCGGCGGCAGCACGGAGACATCCAACGTGGCCGAGCTCATCCGACAAGATGTCCGCACCGGCAGCGGCGCCGAAGCGCAGTCCGGCCGCGTGGTCACCGTGCACTACACGGGTTGGCTGTACGACGCATCACAGCCTGACAACAAGGGCGCGAAATTCGACAGCTCTCGCGACCGCAACGAGCCGTTCTCGTTCAACCTCGGTGGCGGCGAGGTCATCCAGGGCTGGGACGAAGGCGTAGCCGGCATGCGCGTCGGGGGTCAGCGGACGCTGACGATCCCGCCCAACATGGGGTATGGAGCGCGAGGTGCAGGCGGGGTCATTCCGCCGAACGCGACACTGCTGTTCGACGTCGAGTTGCTCGAGGTTCGATAGGCGTGTCGCCAAACCACGAAGTTGCGAGCAAATCAAGCGAGGCCCGAAAAGGGTCAGCCTGTAGGGTCCTGACGGTATGTCAGGGGCTGACAGTTAGGTATTAAGATTTCTAGTGTTTGGGCAATCCCTCACAGTTCGAGCAGAAGGTCGCGCAGACTTCCGCGTCGGGGTTTGCTGATTCGACCTCCACGCCATTTGACGGCGGCGGAGCGGGGTACGGCTACGGGTATGGCAACACCGCCGGCAACGACTCCGAGCTGAGCATCGTTCATTACCTGCAGATTCTCTATCGCCGCCGTTATATCGCGACGACCGCGTTTCTCGCCGTCGTCCTCGCGGTGGCGCTCGTCACTTTCACCTCGCCCCGCATCTACGAGTCGTCGGTACGCATTCTCATCGAGCGCGACGATCCGAAGGTGGTCTCGTTCGATCAGGTGCTGCAGCAAAGCGACGAGTTCGATGACTTCTACGAAACGCAGTACCGGATTCTACAGAGTCGCGGTCTCGCGCGCCGGGTGATCGAAGCGCACGATCTGTGGTCGCATCGCCACTTCAACAAGCCACCGAGCTTCTCGTTGAGCGCGTTCCTGTTGACGCCGGTCTACAAGGTGGCCGACTGGTTTGCGCCCTCTGCTTCGCCTGAGGCAGCTGACGCGTCCGAAACCCGAGCGCAGATGGGGACCATCGACCAGTTCCTCGGCGACATGAGCGTCGAACCGGTGCGCTACAGCCGGCTGGTGGACGTGAAGTTTCGGTCGGACGATGCGGGCCTGACGGCGACGGTGGCCAATGCGATCGCCGATGCGTATATCAAACAGACGCAGGAGCTCCGATCGACGACCACCAAGGAGGCCTCTGACTTCTTGGGCCAGCAACTGGCAGAGCAGCGCCAGAAGCTCGAGGCGAGCGAGCAGGCCCTTCAGGCGTACCGTGAGCGCAACGACCTCGTCTCGCTCGAGGAGCGACAGAACATCGTCGTGCAGAGGCTGGAGGATCTGAACGCCGCGGTCACGCGGGCAAATGCCAACAGGATTCAGAAGGAAGCGGCACACAACCAGGTGAAGGTCGCGCTGGAAAACCCCGCGGCGGTCGACAGCATTCCCGCAATCCTCTCGAACGGGTTCGTGCAGCAGCAGAAAACGGAGGTCGCTCAACTGCAGCGCCAGCGCGCCCAGCTTTCGGAAAAGCTCGGGCCGAACCATCCGGACATGGTGAAAATGGGGCTGGCGATCCAGAACGCCGAGGCCCGCATTCAGGCGGAGATCGCGCAGATCGTCCAGGCGATGCGCAGCGAATACGAGGCCGCGCTCGCCGAGGAGAAGACGCTGGGGGCCGCGCTCAACCAGCAGAAGCAGGAAGCGCAGAACCTGAATCGTACGAGCATTCAGTACAGCGTCCTTCAGCGAGACTCCACCGCGAACCGGCAGATGTTCGAGACGCTGCTGCAGCGGACGCAGGAAACCGGCGTGGCGGAGGAACTGAAGGCCGGGAACATCCGCGTCGTCGATCAGGCCGAAATTCCAGGCGCCCCCGTGTCGCCGAACATACTCAACAACCTGCTGATGGGGGTGCTCCTCGGCCTGACCCTCGCGGTTGGTCTTTCGTTCGTGCTCGAGTACGCCGACGACCGCATCAAGAATCCGGACGATCTGAAGAAGCACCTCGGGTTGCCGTTCCTCGGCATGGTCCCGGCACTCTTCGACAAGAACGCCTCGTCGCCGCTCATCACCGAGGGCAGTTCGGCGATCTTCTCGGAGAGCTTCCGATCGATCCGTACCAACGTGCTCTTCTCCTCAACGGACGAAGGCGGCCGGTTCATCGTCATCACCAGCTCGGTGCCCGGCGAAGGGAAGACAATCGTCTCCTCGAATCTTTCGGTGGCGCTGGCGCAGGCAGGGCACCGCGTGCTCCTGGTGGACGTCGACATGCGCAAGCCGCGCGTGCACGACGTCTTCCGGCGTCCCATCGCGCCGGGCCTGTCGAATCTGCTCGTCGGCAATGCCTCGGCCTCGGAAACCATCTACGAATCAGGTATACCCGGACTCTGGCTGATGCCGGCAGGTACGCTGCCGCCGAACCCGGCGGAGCTGATCGGATCGAAGCGGTTCCGGGACTTCACGGCGTTTCTCCTGCAGCACTTCGACTGGGTGATCGCGGACACGCCGCCAGTGATGCCAGTCACCGACGCGACGATTGCGGGGAACCTGGCGCACGGCGTCCTGTTCGTGGTGGGGGCCGAGATGACGAGCCGCCGCATCGCGCAGCGCGCCGTCGAGCAGCTCGAACTCGGGCAGGTCAAGTTCTTGGGAAGTGTGCTCAATCGCGTCGACCTGGAGCACAACCACTACTACTACGCGCGCTACTATCGACCGACCTACGGCGGCTACTATGGACCGCCGGGCGGCGGCGCCGCCGCCACGCCGGACAACCACGGCACTGAGACGCCTGTCACCGGCACCATCATCGGAACTCCTGCAGCGCGCATCGCGGCTGCATCCACCGTGCGGTCAGCGTTCTCCGCCTCGTCGGCCTCGGAAGCCGCGTCCTACACTCCAGCACGCGAGCGGGCCTGAACTTCCGGGCGGAACGCCACCTCTGCGCGTCGACGATTCGGGCGCCAGCATTCCGGCGTCCTCCGGCCGTGCAGTATTGTTCGGCCCCTGTACGGACGATACAATTGGTGAGTAATTCGGCTAAGTCCCACGCATTCATAGGCTTGGCTGGCCTCAGCCACCCTCACGATCATGGGTGTGCTCGAACGCGGGATGTAAGTCAGGGAGCGGAGCTATGGTTACCCACACCCGTCACCCTCTCACCAGTGCGTTGCTGTTCGTCGCCACCGCCACCGCGTGCAACGCGGCGGCTGGCGACCGCCAGCGGCTCGAACAGGTGTACGACGACGCCGGCAAACTGCAGCTGTTGCGGTACGACGCCGATGGCGATGGCGCGATCGACACCTGGAGCTACATGGATGGCGCGCGGATCGTCCGCATCGAGATTGACAGCGACGAAAACGGGACGATCGATCGTTGGGAGTACTACACGGCCGATCAGCAGATCGAGAAGATCGGCTCATCGCGTGCGCGCGATGGCAACGTCGATACATGGACCTACTTCGGGCCGGATGGATCGATTGCCCGGTTGGAGTTCTCGGCGAAGCGCGACGGTACGGTGAACCGTACGGAGTACTACGATCAGGGAACGCTCAATCGCGCAGAAGAAGATACCGATGGCGACACGCGGATCGACAAATGGGAGACCTACGAACGGGGCCGCCTAGCATCGGTCGCGTTCGATACGCGGCAGAGGGGAACACCGGACCGTCGCCTCGTCTACGAAGCCGCGGGGAATGTGAGGCTTGAAGTGGCCGCAGGCGGCGATGGCCAGTGGGTTCCGGCAAAACCGGTTCGCTAGGCTCGACGGGTATGGCGATTGCACACCGTCGAATGTTGTCGGTTCCTCCCTCGGCCTTACAGTTGAGGGGAGTCGATTCCGAAAAACGTAATCGCGACAAGGAATTAGAGGACGATCGCACAAGGGTTCGGGCGGCGGAGGCCGCGTGACTCGAAATTACAATTGAGGTATTCCATGCGCCACTTTGTCGTCGCCGTTCTCGCGGTTGCACTCCTGTCGGTCCCGACGCTTCCCCTCGCGGCGCAGGCAGCGCCACAGTCGCAGGCCGCTGCCAAGTCGGAGAACGTCGTCGTCGGCACCGCCGCCGTGCGCAGCGACGCAGCCGGCCTGAACGGCATTGCCACGACGTCCAATGGCGAGCCGCTCCCCAATACCGTCGTTCGAGCGCGGAATCTCCTTACCAACGAGATTGAAGCATCGACCAGAACGAGCGAGAAGGGCGAGTTCGCCATTCTGAATCTGCAGCCCGGCAACTACGTGCTCGAACTCGTCGACGATGATGGCGCCATCATCGGTACCAGCGCGTTCGTAGCGGCCACGCCGGGCGCGATCGTACAGGGATTGACGATCACGGCGTCGGGTGGCGTCCTGAGCGCGGCCGGCACGACCACCGGCTGGCTCGCGGCCCTCGCCGGGACAGCGGCCCGCGGCGTCACGGCCGCCGCAGCAGCCGCTGGTGTCGCCGGCGTGGTGGTTCCGCCAGCGACTCCGATCGCAAGTCCGTCGCGGTAACACCGCTGCGTTCCATCTCGTGTTCCGGGCACGGATCGCGGCCACCAGCGACGGTCGATCGCACTGAGGCGATGGTGCCCGCCCCACCCCGCATGCATTCGCTTCACGTGGGCGGCAGTGTGCTGGCGCTGCTCGTCGTATGCGCGCCTCCGGCCTCCGCACAGACCGCGGCCCCTGCCCCCGATGCGGCCGCGACGATGCGCTGGGGCCCGCTGTCACTCCATTCGACCCTGGCGTTGAGCAACCTCGGTGTCGACAGCAACGTCTTCAACCGGCCCGCCGACACTCGGCTGCCCAGCGATTTCACGTTGACATTCACGCCAACGACCAACTTGTGGCTGCGGATGGGACAGTCCTGGATCGATGGAACCATCCAGGTCGATTGGGTCTACTTCAATCGCTATGCCTCCGAGCGTGGTACGAATTCGCGGTACCGGATGGGCGTCACGCGGACGTTCAATCGGCTGCGCATGAACGCCTGGGCGAGTCGCGTCAGTACACGCGTCCGCCCGAACTTCGAAATCGACGCGCGATCGCAGCAGTTTCAAAAGATCTTCACCGGTGACGTCATGTACCAGATGCTCGGGACAACCTCGGTCGGTTTCAAGGGCCTGCATCGGACGACGACGTTCGACCAAGACGCTGTTTTTCTCGGCACGCGTCTCGCCGCAGAACTGAACGAGACCGCTGTGTCGAACTCGGCCGTCATCCGTCACGCGCTGACCCCGTTGACGTTCGTCGCCCTCGAGGTAGGGCGCGAGAATCAGCGGTTCTTCGCCACCAGCCGCAACGCGGACTCCAATCGGGTGCTAGGGAACGTCACCCTCGAATCACCAGCGCTGATCAGTGGCAACGTCACATTCGGGTACCGTCACTTCGTCCCGTGGGACAAGAACGTACCAACCTATCATGGCCCGACCCTGCTGGCAGGTCTCAGCTACCGCCTCCGCGGCACCACGCGATTGCGCGTCGATGCGATGCGGGACTTGCAGCAGTCCTTCGATGCAAGTCAACCGTACTTCATCCAGACCGGCGCCGTCTGGTCGGTCCAGCGACAGATCGTCGGGCCGTTCGACGTACTGGCCCGCCTCGGTCGTCACCGGATGGCCTATCGCGATCGCGTCGGCGCCACCGTGCAGATTTCGAACCGCGTGGATCGGATGAAGTCGGTAGGCGGCGGCATGGGGTATCGTCTCGGTGCCGACAAGCGGGTCGGCTTCACCCTCGAGTACGCCGAGCGTCTATCGGGTATCGTCGCGCGGCGCTACCAGGGCCTGCAGTATGGCATGTCGATCACCTATGAGCGGTAAGGCCGTCGGAGCAACGGTGCTGACGCTCGGGCTCACGGTCCTCGCCGGGGCGCAGGCACCACCGCTCGTCCCACCGTCGCCGCAGATGCCGGAGCAAACGGCGCCGACGCAGGCGAGCTACATCGTCGGCCCGCTGGACGTTCTCATCATCACGTCGTACGACCAGCCCGAACTGACCGGCAAGTTCACCGTCGAAATCGACGGCACCTTCAGTTATCCCCTCATCGGACGTGTCCGCGTGTCGGGCCTGACGCTCCGCGACGTCGAAAGTCTGCTGAAGAAGGCGCTCGTCGAGCAGCGGTTCTTCATCGATCCACAGCTCACCGTCGCCATCGAGCAGTACCGCAGCCAGAAGGTGTATATCGTTGGCGAGGTGCGCACGCCGGGCGCGTATCCGCTCTCGGGCGACATGCGCCTGGTGGAAGCGCTGGCCCTGGCTGGGTCGACCACCCCCACTGCGAGCGGCGAGGCCGTGATCGTGCGGTCCACGAGCGAACCGGTTGTCGTCGACCCGGCTCGGCTGCATCCACCCGATCCGAACGCGCCGAATGCCGACGTGGTGCGAGTCGACCTCCGTGAGCTCGAAAATGGCGACCTGTCGCAGAACGTCCCGCTCAAGAGCGGCGATACGATCTTCGTTGTTCGAGCGGAAAACGTCTACGTGTTCGGCCAGGTCAAGAGTCCAGGGGCCTATCCCCTCCGGCAAAAGAACACGACCGTTCTCCAGGCGTTGTCGCTCGCCGGCGGCGTCACCGACCGCGGCTCGCTCGGTCGCGTGCAAATCGTCCGCATCCTCAACGGCAAGAAGCAGGAGATCCGCGCGCAACTGACCGACTTCGTGATGCCCCGCGACACGATCATCGTACCGGAGCGCTTCTTCTAGTCCCGGCACACGGCCGTCCCTCGACATGACGAGAATTGCCTCCCCGCTCGACGCGGCTGGAGGCCCCAGCCTCGCGTCGCCGTCCTCGGCGGCGATCGCCGGCCTCCACGGCGAGGCATCGATGGCCGGGGGCCACACTGATCGCATTCCGCGGCTGCTCCTCGGCACCGGCGATCTGGGAGCGCTCGTCGCTGCGTTCGTCGCGGCGCACTTCTTCGCCCCAGGCGTCCAGCAGATGCTGTTGACCGGCGGGGCGCTCGAAGGTGTGCTGCCGCCGGGCATGTTCGCGCTGCCTCCCGTGCCTCGCCCGGAGCTGTTCCCGCCACTGGTGGAAGTGAGCTGGATTCTGATTGCCACCGCCCCGGTCACGCTCATCGCCCTGGAGATGCTCGGCGGCTATGGCCGTCTGTTGTCGCACTCGTTCGGCCGCCTGGCGATGATTGCGGTCGTGTCGCCGCCGATCGCGATCGGCTTCAGCGCCTTGATCGTGTTCGCGCTGAAGTTGTCGAGTTCCAGCCGCGTCATGATCTTCACCTACGGCCTGTTCTCCGTGGCGGGCCTGCTCGTCTTCCGCACGTCCCTTTGGACGTACCAACGCCGGCGCCTCGCGGCTGGCAGCTATGCGAAGAACGTGCTGGTCCTTGGTCAGCCGCGCGCCGTTGAATGGATGGTGGCCCACTTCCGCGCGAACGTCCCCGAGACGGAGTTCCGTCTGCAAGGCTGGCTCCGCCTCGCGGCCGATCGCACCCACACACCCGAGCGACGGCGTGATGACGCGACCCGGGACATTCCGATCGAATGCCTCGGCGGCGTGGATGACCTCGGTGAACTGCTCGTCCACACGCCGATCCATGAGGTGATCGCGATCCAGTCATCCGTCGCCCGCGAATGGCTGCGGCCGGTCGTCGAGTCCTGCGACTATTTCCGGATCCGGCTCCGCATCGTGCCAGAAACGCTCTTGGTAGGCACGCTCAGGGATCTCGAGATCGCGTTCCGCGGCGACCCGCTGCGGTTACCCGAGGTCGTCCTGTCGCCCCGGTATCTCGACACCGACGCGCTCATCGTCAAGCGGCTGATCGACATCGCCGTGACCGCCACGCTGCTCGTGCTGCTCGCGCCGCTGTTCCTCCTGATTGCAATCGCCATCAAGCTGACGACCCCGCACCTCCCCGTGTTCTATCCGTGGCATGTCGTGGGCCTGAGCGGCCGCCGGTTCACGGGCTACAAGTTCACCACGATGGCGGCTGATGCGGACGTGCGGAGAGCGGAGCTGCAGCATCTGAACGAGATGCAGGGCCCGGTGTTCAAGATCAGGAACGATCCGCGCGTCACGCCGCTCGGCCGTGTGCTCCGCAAGTACAGCCTGAACGAGTTGCCGCAGCTCTGGAGCGTGCTGAAGGGCGACATGAGCCTGGTGGGTCCGCGACCCGCCTTCCGGCACGAGCTCCAGCGGTTCGAGCTCTGGCACAAGCGGAAGCTGTGCGTGAAGCCGGGCATCACGTGCCTGTGGCAGGTCAGCGGACGCAATCACATCGCGGATTTCAACGACTGGGTGCGCCTGGATCTCGAGTACATCGAGAGGTGGAGCCTCTGGCTCGACGCGAAGATCATTGCGCGCACCGTGTGGGCTGTCGTTTCGGGGTCGGGTTCGTAGCCGGTGCGGGCGCTGGTGACCGGCGGGGCGGGATTCATCGGCAGCCACGTCGTCGATCGCCTCCTGGCGGACGGGCACGCGGTCGTCGCCTACGACAACTTCGCCACCGGCCAGGAGCGATTCCTCGAAGAAGCCAGTCGCCATTCCCAGTGCCAGGTTGTTCGCGGCGACATCCTCGATCGGGAGACGCTGGGCTCCGCGGTCTCGGGCTGCGACATCGTGTTTCACTTCGCCGCCAATGCCGACGTCCGGTTTGGAGTCGACTGCCCCGAGCGCGACCTCCGACAGAACACGATCGGCACGTTCACCGTTCTCGAAACGATGCGCATCCATGGCGTGCGGCGCATCGTGTTCCCGTCGACGGGTTCGGTGTACGGTGAGCCGGACGTCTTCCCGACACCGGAGGACGCGCCGTTCCCGCGGCAGACGTCGCTCTACGGCGCCGCGAAGCTCGCCGGCGAGGCGCTCGTGAGCGCCTATTGCGAGGCGTTCGGATTCCGGGGCTACGTCTTTCGCTTTGTCTCGATTCTCGGCGAGCGCTATTCCCATGGGCATGTGTTCGATTTCTATCGCCAGCTCCGCGAGCACCCCGAGGAGCTGCGCGTGCTCGGCGACGGGCATCAGCGAAAGTCCTACCTGTACGTGCATGACTGTCTCGATGCGATGTGGTGTGCGCTCGAGCAGGCGTCCGACCCCGTGAACATCTTCAATCTGGGCACCGACGAGTACTGCGAGGTGAACGACTCGGTCCGGTGGATCACCGAAGGGCTCGGGCTCGCGCCCGCGCTCTCCTATGCCGGCGGCGTCCGCGGCTGGGTGGGCGACAGCCCGTTCATCTTCCTCGATTGCGGCCGCATCCGAGCGCTCGGGTGGCGGCCGCGTGTTTCTATTCGCGAGGGGATCGAACGCACGCTGCGGTACCTGCAAGCGAACGCGTGGCTGCTGGATGCCCGCTGAATGATGGATCCGACGTGTCCTTGAATGTGTTCGTCGCGGGCCTGTGGCACCTGGGGTGCGTCACGGCAGCGTGTGCGGCGGCGGCGGGCCATCGCGTCACCGCCTACGACAGCGACATCGGCCTCGTCTCGCAGCTCAAACAGCTGCAGCTTCCCGTGGCAGAACCGGGCCTGCACGACTTGATGGCGCAACAGACCCGCGCCGAACGCCTCGTCTTCACCGACTCCGAGGCCGACGCCGCTGGCGCGGACATGGTGTGGGCCACCTGGGATACGCCGGTCGATGACCGCGACCGTCCGGATGCGGAATGGGTGCTCAGCCGCATCGAGGGGCTCTTCGCGCATCTGCGCGACGGCGCGATCGTTGTCGTCTCGTCGCAGCTGCCGGCCGGCAGCGTCGCGGAGCTCGAGCGCCGTTTCGCCGCCGCCTGGCCGGCACGACGCATCTCGTTCGCATGCGTGCCGGAGAACCTTCGGCTGGGATCAGCCGTTGACGGGTTCATGCACCGCGACAGCGTCGTCGTGGGAATTCGTCGCGACGACCAGCGCGAGCAGTTGACGGCGCTTCTCGCGCCCTTCGCGCCGCATATCGAGTGGATGCGCGTCGAATCGGCGGAGATGACCAAGCACGCCCTGAACGGGTTCCTCGCCACGTCGGTTGCGTTCATCAACGAGATCGCTGCCCTCTGCGAGCACGTCGGCGCCGACGCCGCGGAGGTGTCGCGCGGCCTGCGGCTCGACCGCCGCATCGGACGCCATGCCTATGTCACGCCGGGCGCGGCGTTTTCGGGCGGCACACTCGCCCGGGACATCGTGGCGCTGACCGATCTCGCCGCCCGCCATTCGCAGCCGGTCTCCGTGCTGGGCGGCGTCAAGCCGAGCAACGATCATCACCGCCGATGGGCGCTCGCCCGGCTGCAGCGCGAGCTCGGTTCACTGCGCGGCCGTACCATCGGCGTTTGGGGACTGACCTACAAGCCGGGCACCGATACGCTGCGCCGTTCTGGCGCTGTGGAATTGTGCGCGGCGCTCGCGGCCGGTGGCGCGATCGTGCGTGCCTACGATCCGGCGGTCTCCACGCTCCCGGCATCTATCCCGGAAGGCGTCAGCCTGGCCGACAGCGCAGTCGCCGCCGCGCGCAATGCTGATGCCCTCGTCGTGGCGACCGAATGGCATCAGTTCCGGTCGGTCCGGCCGGAGGAGCTGGTCGCCAACGGAGGCGCACTGCTCGTCATCGACGCCAACGGATTTCTCGCCGAGACGCTCGGTCGGGGCGCGGGTATTCGGTACCTCGGGGTCGGACGCCGGTGACCGACCAACCGCTGGCCGGCCGTTCGGCGCTGATTACCGGCGCCAGTCGCGGCCTCGGGCTCGAAATCGCGCGGCACTTCGTCCGTACCGGCGCCGACGTCTTTCTGTGCGCCCGTCACGCCGATGCGCTCGAAGACGCGCGCCGGACGGTGGCGGCGGAAGCGCCCGCGCGCCGCGTCCTCGCCGCCGCCGGCGATGTCTCCGACGAGGCAGACGTTCGTCGGATCACGACCGCCGCCGTCGCGGCGTTTCCCAGTCTGGACGTCCTCGTCAACAACGCCGGCGTGTACGGTCCGATGGGGCCCATCGAAAGCACCGATGTCGGAGCGTGGAGGCGCGCTATCGACATCAACCTGATGGGCCCGATGCTCATGGCACGCGCGCTCGTCCCACAGTTCAAGCGGTGCCAGCGCGGCAAGATCATCCAGATTTCCGGCGCTGGTGCGACCAAGCCGCTGGCCAATCTCAGCGCGTATGCCGCGTCGAAGGCCGCTGTCGTGCGCCTGGTCGAAACACTTGCGATCGAACTGCGGCCCCATGCCGTGGACGTCAATGCGGTCGCGCCTGGCGCGCTGAACACCGCAATGCTGGACGAGGTGCTCGCCGCCGGTCCCGATGCCGTCGGCCGGGAATTCTACGATCGGGCGGTCGAGCAGAAAGCCGACGGAGGCACCCCTCCCGCTCGCGGCGCCGAGCTCTGCGTGTTTCTCGCCTCACCGGCGAGCGACGGCATCACGGGAAAGCTGATCGCCGCCGTGTGGGACCCGTGGCGAACGCTCGTGGCCCACCGCGCCGAACTGGACGGCACGGATATCTACACGATTCGCCGCATTCTCCCGGAAGATCGCGGTACGAGTTTCGGTCCGGCGTGACACTCCGAGTCGGCCTCGTCGGATGTGGTGTCGTCGGACGGAAGCGCGCCGCGGCGCTCGACGCGGCAACGCTCGTCGCCTGCACGGACGTGGAGCCCGACCGCGCCGTCGCACTGGCACAGGCAGCCGGGACGGCCGCCGTCGAACCCGACTGGCGGCGGCTGGTGGCGCGACAGGATGTCGACGTGGTGGTCGTCTCAACCACCAACGATGCTCTCGCACCGATCACGCTGGCCGCCGGCGAGGCGGGCAAGCACGTGCTCGTCGAGAAGCCGGCGGCGCGGACCGCAGCGGAGCTGAAGCCGGTCATGTCTGCCGCGAGGCGGACGGGCGCGCTCGTCCGGGTCGGCTTCAACCATCGCTATCATCCCGCGCTGCTCAAGGCGCGCGAGCTCGTCGTGGCGGGCGCTCTCGGCCCGCTCATGATGGTGCGCGGCCGTTACGGCCACGGCGGACGACCCGGCTACGACCGCGAGTGGCGTGCCCGTCCCGACATCTCCGGAGGCGGCGAGCTGATCGATCAGGGCGTTCATCTGATCGACCTCGCGCGCTGGTTTCTCGGCGACTTCAGTGACGTGCGCGGCTTTGCCGCCACGTATTTCTGGGACATGCCGGTCGACGACAACGCGTTTCTGCTGCTCCGCACCGAGGACGGGCGCACGGCGTCACTCCATGTGAGCTGCACCGAGTGGAAGAATCTGTTTTCGCTCGAGATCTACGGGCGCTCCGGTAAGGTGCAGATCGACGGCCTCGGGGGCAGCTACGGGCTCGAGCGTCTGGTCCTGTACGAGATGAAGCCGGACATGGGTCCTCCAGCCGCGACAACCTGGGAATACCCCGGGCCGGATCGCTCGTGGTCGGCAGAGTTCGCCGAGTTCGCCGAAGATATCCGTCTCGGCCGCCAGCCGAGCGCCGGCCTCGCCGACGCGCACGACGCGCTCCTCATCGTCGAGGAAATCTACCAGCAGTCCGCGCGTCCGGTCGCACCGGCGACCGCGGGCCACTCGCGTACGCCGTGATCATCACGCGCAGTCCGCTGCGCATCACGCTGGGCGGCGGCGGCACGGACCTGCCGTCGTACTCGCGGCGCTTCGGCGGCTTCGTCATCTCCGCCGCGATCAACAAGTACGTGTTCGTGACGGTCACGCGGCCGTTTGCGAAAGGCATTTATCTCAAGTACTCGCAGCTCGAGAAGATCGACACCGTCAGCCAGGTGCAGCATCCGATCATCCGCGAGGCGCTCGGGCTCTTCAACTCCACCACACCCCAGATCGAGATCACCACGCTGGCGGACATTCCGGCGGGCACCGGTCTCGGATCCTCCGGCAGCTTCACGACGGCGCTGCTGAAGGCACTGTACACGCATCGTCGGATGGTGCTGCACCCGATCGAGCTTGCGGAACTGGCCTGCGATATCGAGATCAACAAGCTGGGCGAGCCGATCGGCCGGCAGGATCAGTACATTGCCGCGTTCGGCGGCGTGACCTGCTTCGACTTTCACGAGGACGACACCGTGGAGGCGAAGCCGCTCGACGCGGGGTACGACAATGTCCATCAGCTGGAGGACAACCTCCTGCTCTTCTTCACCGGATTCGCGCGCACCGCGCGCACCATCCTCCAGGACCAGGACTCTCGTACGACAGCTGATGACGCTGAGATGCTGGGGCAGCTGCACTACGTGAAGGAGCTCGGGCTCCGGAGCCGCTGTGCGCTGGAGCAGGGGCGGCTCGACGACTTCGGCGCGCTCATGCACGAGCACTGGGAGCACAAGCGGCGGCGCTCGGAAGGGATGAGCAACCCGCAGGTCGACGAGTGGTACGAGCTCGGGCGCAAGCATGGCGCGCTGGGCGGCAAGCTCGTCGGCGCCGGCGGCGGTGGCTTTCTGCTCTTCTACGCCGAGCGCCATCGGCTGCTGCGCGAGGCGATGCGCAAGGCCGGCCTGCAGGAGCTCCGGTTCCGGTTCGATTTCGAAGGCACGAAGGTGCTCGTCTCCTGATGCTCCCGATCGCGATCCTGGCCGGTGGCGCTGCGACGCGACTGGGCACGATTACCCGCGACGTCCCGAAGTCGCTCGTGGACGTTGCCGGACGTCCGTTCCTCGTCCATCAGCTCGAGCTGCTGCGCAGCCGCGGACTCGAGGATGTCGTCGTGTGCGTCGGTCACCTGGGTGCCCAAATCGAGGCGGCGATTGGCGATGGATCGCGCTGGAATATGCGCGTCCGCTATTCGTACGACGGGCCGCAGCCGCTCGGCACCGGCGGGGCGCTGCGCCGTGCGCTGCCGCTGCTCGGTCCCGCGTTCTTCGTGCTATACGGTGATTCGTACCTCGACTGCGACTACGTGGCGGTCGAGCGCGCGCTGCTCGGCGGCATGCACCTGGCCGTACTCACGGTGTATCGCAACGAGGACCGCTGGGACCGCAGCAACGTGCGCTGCGCCAACGGCCAGATCGTCCGTTACAGCAAGAGCGATCAGACGCCGGACATGCAGCACATCGACTATGGGCTCGCCGCGCTGCGCGAGCAGGCCATGTTGCGCTACCCGGACGGCGAGCCCTTGGATCTGGCTCGAGTGTACGAGGACCTCGTGGCGGCGGGCGAACTGGCGCCGTTCGAGGTCACGACGCGGTTCTTCGAGATCGGAACGCCCGCAGGATTGGCGGAAACGCGGGCGCATCTGGCAAAGGCCTGTTGATGTCGTCCTTCGCACGCCAGCACCTGGACGAGACGGCGCGCATCGCGGCCATCCTCGACGCCGGCGTCCTCGACCGGATGGCCGAACGGCTCGCGGCTCTGCGTGCCCGCGGCGGGCGCCTGTTCATCCTCGGGGTTGGGGGCAGCGCCGCCAATGCCTCGCACGCGGCGTGCGACTTCCGCAAGCTTGCAGGCATCGAGGCGTATGCGCCGACCGACAACGTCGCCGAGCTGACGGCTCGCACCAACGACGAGGGCTGGGACACCGTCTTTCGCGCGTGGCTCGCCGGCAGCCGCCTGCGCCGAGACGACGTCGTATTCGTGCTGTCGGTCGGCGGAGGAAGCGCCGAAAAAAACATCAGCCGCAACCTGGTGGCGGCGGTGACGTACGCCAAGGAAATCGGAGCACCGGTCCTCGGCGTCGTCGGCCGCGACGGCGGATTCACCGCGACGGTCGCGGACGAGTGCCTGGTCATTCCAACGGTCAATCCCGATCGGGTGACGCCGCATACCGAGGCGTTCCAGGCGGTGGCATGGCACCTGCTCGTCTCTCACCCGTTGCTGCAGATCGGCGCGCCCAAGTGGGAGTCGACGCGATGAACCGCGCCGTCTTCCTCGATCGCGACGGCGTGATCACGCGCGCGCTCGTGCGCGACGGCAAGCCGTACGCGCCGCTGTCGCGGAGCGACGTCGCCATCGTGCCAGGCGTTCCCGACGCACTCGATCGACTCCGGCGTGCCGGACTTCTGTTGATCCTCGTCACGAACCAGCCGGACGTGGCGCGCGGGCGGGCGTCGCGCGCCGAGGTCGAGGCGATTCACGCGGGGCTCCGCGCCACGCTCCCGCTCGACGACATCCACGTCTGCTACCACGACGACGCCGACGAGTGCGCCTGTCGCAAGCCGGCCCCCGGCATGCTCTACGCCGCGGCGGTGGTGCACCAGATCGCGCTGTCGCGCAGCTATCTGGTCGGCGACCGCTGGCGCGATATCGCAGCCGGACGGCGCGCGGGCTGCACCACCATTCTGGTCGACGGCGGCCACGATGAACCGGTGGATGTGGAGCCCGACGCGCGCGTGCCCGATCTCAGCCGGGCCGCCGCGTGGATTCTGGCGAACGAAGGGGCATGACCGACCTCACAGCACTGTCGGTGAAGATTTTCGCGGACGGCGCGAATCTCCCCGGCATGCTGGATCTCTATCGCCGCCCGTATATCAAGGGCTTTACGACCAATCCGACGCTGATGCGGCAGGCGGGCATCACCGATTACGCGGCGTTTGCGCGAGAGGTGCTGGAGGCAATCCCCGACCGGCCGATTTCGTTCGAGGTCTTTTCCGACGAGTTCGCCGACATGGAGTGCCAGGCGCGCCGGATTGCGGCGTGGGGCGCCAACGTGTACGTCAAGATTCCGGTGTCGAACACCCGGGGCGAGCCCTCGTACGATCTCGTGCGGCGGCTCTCTCACGACGGCCTGCGCCTCAACGTCACCGCGCTGATGACGCTGGCACAGGTCGAGGCCGTCGCGGACGCGCTCGCCGGCGGCGCGCCGTCGTGCGTCTCGGTCTTCGCCGGACGCATCGCCGACACTGGCCGCGATCCCGTGCCGCTGATGACCGACGCGTTGCGTCTGATGCGTCGTGCCCCGGCGGCCGAGCTCATCTGGGCGAGCCCGCGCGAAGTGCTGAACATCTTTCAGGCGGATGCCATCGGGTGCCACATCATCACCGTCACCCACGACATCCTCAAGAAGGTGTCGACCCTCGGCAAACCGCTCGACGAGTTCTCGCTCGAGACGGTGAAGATGTTCCACGACGACGCGGTCAGCGCGCGGTTCGGTGTCTAGCCCGGCGCACGCGTTCAATATCCGCCTTCCCGACTCCGCGCTGCATGCGTATGCCCAGCGATACTGCTTCCTGAATGGCCCTGACCCCACCCTCAATCAGCGGCTGCGGCAGGCCGTCCTCGACTCGACCGTCCCGCTGGCAGACGAGCACGACGACGCCCGCATCACGTTCGTGAGCCTCGACACGCTGCGTCAGATTGAAGACGATCTCCGAACCCGCCTCCAGATTCCCGCGCAGTTCAACCTGTCGGCGCGGACGGTTCATGAATGGATCCTGAACCTCGGCTGGAAGGTCGCGGCGATTCCCCGACGCGCACAAGCCGTGCTCGTGATCGGGTCCGCCACCTGCCGCGAAGCGATTTTCATTCGGCATTACCTGCCGCAGGCTCGCATCGTGTGCGCCGACTTTGCGGACGAGCGGCTGGCGGACGTCGAGCGCGCGCTCGACATCGAATTCGTGCACGGGGATTTCAACGACTTGCTCGCCAGCCGAGAGGGGAGCTTTGACGTGGTCTTCTCGAACCACGTGCTCGAGCATCTGTTCGATCCGGGCAGAACGCTGCGTCTCGCAAGGCGCGCGCTCACGTCCGGCGGGTACCTGGTGGCGGCGCTTCCGCTCGACGGTCAGCCAACCGCGCCCTTCAGCGACGTCCTGAATGCCCGGGCGCTACACCCGCTCGACATGTGCACCGTCGACGTGGCGCACGGCTGGAAGACGAATGTGACGGCGCTGGTCCGCGAACTGCACGCCGCGGGCTTCGTCGACTCGCGGTTCACCGGGCGCGACGGGTACTTCTCGTACGCCAACCGGATGTATGCCGACCGCCGCACCTTCCAACGCCGTGCACGACGCGGGCTCTTCCTGAACCGGCTGCTCTTTGCCTCGACCCGCGCCGTGCTGAAACGGGTATTCCCCACCGACGTGCCCGCTGTCGTCTCGAAAGCGGTCTTTGGCGTCGAGCAGCGTGTTTGGTTCGGCTCGAACCGGCTGAAAAACGAATTCTCGGTCGAGTGTCTCGTCGTCGCTCGATGACGCCTCTCCGCGTGAGCGTCGCCAGCCTCACCGGCACGCATTCGCTGGACCTGGCCCGCGAGCTCGACGCCCTCGGCCTTCTCGATACGTATTACTGCGGCCTCCCGCGCTTCCGGGTTCGGGGGCTGCCGCAGAAGCAGCTTCGCACGTGCCCGCTGGTGCTTGCTCCCCACGCGGCGCTGCGATGGACCGGCTTCAGCCGCCTCGAACGGCACCTCACGCGGACCACGACCGAAGCCTACGATCGATGGCTGGGTCGGGTGCTCGGGCCGTGTGACGTCTTACAGGTGCTCTCGAGCTACGGGCTGCGCGCGATCAGGCGCGCCAAGTCCGAGTACGGGGCCCTCACGATTTGCGACCGAGGCTCGTCGCACATACGGATCCAGGCGCGGATCCTCGCCGAAGAAGCCGAGCGGTGTGGTGTCCGCATTCCCGCGGTCGCTCCGTGGGTGATCGAAAAGGAAGAGACGGAATACGCGGAAGCCGACCTCATTTTCGTCCCGTCGACGTTCGCGTACCGATCCTTCATCGAGGCTGGCATCCGGCCGGACAAGGTGGTGATCACGCCGTACGGCGTCCGACTCGAGGAATACGCCCCCGTTCCGAAGCGCGATCAGACGTTCCGCATCCTCTGCGTCGCGATGCTCACCGTTAGAAAGGGGATCGGGTACCTGCTCGAAGCCACGTCTGGCCTCAGCCTGCCAAACAGCGAAGTGGTCCTGCGAGGCACCTGGGAGGCCGAGTCTCGCGCGCTGCTGGCGCCCTTCGCCGGCCGGTACCGCCTTCAACCGCCAGTACCGCGCGCGCACCTCGCGGATTTGTATTCGCAGGCGTCGGTGCTCGTGCTGCCGTCGGTCGAGGACGGCTTCGGGCTGGTGATCGCGCAGGCCATGGCGTGCGGCGTGCCCGTGATTGCCACGACGCACACGGGAGGACCCGATCTGATCACGGAGGGGAAGGACGGATTCATCGTCCCGCCCCGAAGCGCGGCGGCAATCGGCGAACGCCTCCAGTTTCTGTACGACCACCCCGACAAGCGCGCCGCGATGGGGCAAGCCGCGCTCGAGAAGGTACGCAGTCTTGGCGGGTGGGGGGACTATGCGCGGCGGGTCGTCTGCACCTACCGATCCCGGCTCTCGACCGGAACAGAGGCGGCCGTTGGCCAGTAGCGGCGTCTCGTCGCCTCCGCTGCTCTCCCGCTCGCCGGCGCTGGACGCGGTGCCGGATCGCGCCCACGACGACAAGCTGCGCGTCGTCACGGCGCAAACGGCCGCAGGCCTTGGATGGACCACCGTCGCGCTGGGCGTCGGGTTCGCGCTGAAGTTGGTAATGGCCCGCGCGATGGCGGCGGAGGCAATGGGCGTCGTACTTGCCGCGCAGTCGTTCGTCGCGCTGGCGCTCGTGCTCGCAGCGCTCGGTGTACCCGACGCAGTCGTCCGCTACGTCGGGCGCGACGAAGACGGCCGGAGCGCGCCGAGACGAACCGTGTTCCGCGCGCTCACGATCGTGGCGCCGGTGACGCTGTTGACCGCAATCGCCGCCCTCGCCGGGTTCTGGATCTGGTTCGCTCGTCGCATGCCCGCCGACGCGATGTGGGCGACCGCAATCGTGATTGTCACGCTGCCGCTGCTCGGGATCGGCGACGTGCTGGGTGCGGCCTTCAGAGGTATCAATCGGCTCGCTACGAAGCTCGTGCTCACTGATGTCGCCAGGCCCGCGTTCGTTCTCGTGATGCTCCTCCTCTCGCCCATCGCGCTGACCCAGCATGCATCGTACGTCGCGGGATTGTATGCCACGGGCGCAGCGATCAGTGCGGCGCTCCTCTGGGCGCTGTTTGCCCGCGATGACCGTTGGACCGACACGGGCGGGAGCACCGCGCGCGACCTCCTGCAGTTCGGCATGCCGATCGCCGGCTCGGCCCTCATCGCGGGTCCGGTGGTCAACAGCATCATCCCGTTGATGCTGACCGCCTGGCCCGGCTCCGCGGCCGTTGCGTTGTTTGCGATCGCGCTGTCGCTCCAGGGGATCGTCGCGCTGCCCGTTGCGGCCCTCGAGCAGGCTGCGGTTCCCACCTGGTCCCGCATGGTGGCGCACGACACTGCCGGCGAACTGGGGGCGTCCTACAAACGATGCGCGACGATGGGCTTCACCCTGGCCGCGAGCGGCAGTCTCGTGCTGCTGGCGAACGACCGCGCGCTCCTCACTTCGATGTTCGGCCCGACGTTCGGCGCCGCCCGCGGGGCGCTGCAATGGACGGTCGTCGCGACGCTGTGGGGCGCGTTCACCGGACCGAATGAGGGCATGCTGCGCGCGCTCGGACGGGCCGGTTCCATCTTCCGCGCCAGGACGGCAGCCGCCGTCGCCGGCGTCGTTGCCGGCGCGCTGCTCATTCCGCCGTACGGGCTTGCCGGTGCCGTCGCGGCCTTCGTCGTCGTCGCGCTCCTCATCAACAGCCTCTATGCGGTCACGCTGTACAAGACGTCCCGGATTCACTGGTGGTCGAAGCCGCACGCGATGGTCACCGTCATCGTGCTGGCAGGGTTGGCGGATGTCCTCTGGCTGCGCGAGGTCTGGCCCGTGGGTGCGTGGATCATCGCCCATGTCCTGGCGCTGCTCGTCGTCGTGATGAACGCGGACGTGAGGTCGATAGTCCGCGGGTTCCTCAAGAGCGGTGACGCCCGAGCCCGCAGTGTGACCGAGCGCCCATACCGGCTGGCGGTTGTGACCTCCCATCCGGTGCAGTATCAAGCGCCGCTCTTTCAGCGTCTTGCGGCCGAGGGGGATATCGACCTCCACGTGTTCTACGGCCATGACGGCAGCATCGTGGGCGAAATCGATCGTGATTTCGGCCTGCGCGTGGCCTGGGACCGGCCGCTGCTCGACGGGTACCGGTCCGTGGTCCTCAGACGGAGCGCGGAGCGGCGCGGTTCATGGGGGCGGCTCGCCGCCGAGGCGTGCATCATCGGCCACCTCCGACGCGAACGGTTCGATGCGGTGCTCATCCACAGCTATGCCACTCGCCTTTCGCTGCTCGCGTACGTCGGCGCACTCGCGAGCCGAACGCCCGTCCTCCTGCGAACCGAATCCCATCAGCTGCAGCGGCGCCGGCTGTGGGTCGACGCGGCGAAGCACGTGGCGCTGCATGTGTTGTTGGCGATGACGCGAGCGGTGCTCGTGATTGGCGAGGCCAACCGGCGCTTCTTCGACGCGTACGGGGTGCCACGCACTCGTCAGTTTTTCGTCCCTTACTCGGTGGACAACGAGTACTTCGCCGAGCAGGCGGGGCTCGCCCGCCCCGCGCGCGACAGGCTGCGCCGGCGGCACGGTTGGCCGGAGCACGTGTTCGTGGTCGGCTTCAGCGGAAAGCTGATTCCGCTCAAGCGCGTGGCGGACGTGATCGACGCCATCGGTGCGCTGCAGGCGGAGGGATGGCCGATCGGCCTGATGGTGATCGGTGACGGCCGCGAGCGGTCGAGCCTCGAGGCCCGCGTCCACACGCGCGGCATCAGGTGGACCGCGTTTGCCGGCTTCCAAAATCAATCGGAGCTGGGCCGCTGCTACGTGTGCCTGGATGCGCTCGTGCTCTCCTCGGAGTCTGAGACGTGGGGCCTCGTGCTCAACGAGGCGATGACATTCGGTCTGCCTGTCGTCGCCAGCCGAATGGTGGGTGGCAGCCTGGATCTCATCGAGGAGGGGGGCAACGGGTACACCTATCCCGTGGGCGATGTCGCGGCATTGACCGATGCGCTCCGCCGTCTCGCGGCCTCCTCGGACATGCGCCGGCAGTTCGGTCGTCGTTCATGCGATATCGTCCAGCGGTATTCCTACGACGCGTGCGTGCACGGGATCCTCGCGGCGCTCGCTGACGTGACTGTGGGTAGACGCCCCGAGGCGTTCGACGCTGCCAGATAGTGCGATACCCTGAGCCCGATCGAGGTATGAGACACCCGCAGCGACGGGTGGCACAGGGGCGGACCCTCCGGCCAGTGCTCAGCACCGCCGCGCTGCTCGGCATCCTGTCGGTGATGCCGCTCGTGCTGCGGCCCTCGCAGCCGCAGATCTACTACCTGGCGCTCCTCCTGGGCGGGCTGACGCTCCTGCCGCTGGTGGTCCGAATCGGCGCGGGCACTTTAGACCTGTTCGAGCCGGTCATTCCGATTTCGCTGCTCATCACCTTGGCGTACAGCCTGCGAGCGATGTACGTCGCGTACGTGCCCGGGTCTGTCGCGTTCGGCCGTCTTCCGTACGACGATCGGATCGCCGGCGCTCTCGGACTGACAATCGCCGCCTATATCGCACTGCTGAGCGGGTACTACGTGCTCGCCGGACCGATTCGAGTCAGGCCGTTGGCAGCACGATCGTTTGCCGGCAGACGCTGGGCGCTTCGTGCGGAACTGTGGAAGATCGTCGTGCTCCTCGGCATCGGCGCGTACGCCACTCGAGTCGCGACCGCAACGGACTTCGGCATCGTCACCGGCTCGACCACGGTGATCGGCCTCGCGCTCGGCTTGGTACAACTGACCGCCTGTGTACTTGCGCTGCACATCGCAGCCGGCGACAGGAGGCTGTGGCTCAAGGTGGCGGTGTTGGGGATAGCGCTTCCGCTTGCTGCACTGCAGTCGCTGGCGTTTGGGGGGAAAGTGTACATCCTCGGCTTCGTGTACGTCCTCATCGCCGCGCGGCACTACGTGAGCCGCCGCCTGGACCCCCGCATGGCGTTCGCGATTGGCGCGGTCGCAGCGCTGGCAGTCTTTCCGACGATCAACATCTTTCGCGACGCCGACGTGACGGGCAAAACCTCGTTGCTCGACCGCGCGGCCGACATGCAAAACCAGCTGCGGCAAATGACGGCGCAAGAGTACGTCCAGTTCGCGGGCGAAAACTTGCTGACGCGATCGAACGGCGTCGACGCCCTCGCCCTCTCGATGAAGTACGACGTGTCGAAGGAGCTCGGCAACCCCACGGCATATGCGTATATCCCCATCTACGCCTTCATCCCGAGGGTGATCTGGCCCGACAAGCCGGTCCTCGATCAGGGGGTGCGGTTCGGGCGGCTCTTGCTCGTAGGCGGGCTTGAGGGCGCCAACAGCCTGACCTCGTTCGGCATGTATCACATCGGCGATCTGTACGTCAGCTTCGGCATGATGGGGCTTCTTGTCGGGATGTGTGCGATGGGTTTCATGTTTCGTGTCATGTACAAGTTCCTCGACCCGCTCCACACGCCTGACCTGGGCGTCAAGTTTCTCTACATTCTCGCGCTCTGGGCCATGGTCAGCGGCTTCGAGACCGATGTGCCGACGGTCTACGCAAACCTGCTGAAGGTCCTCTTGGTATGGATCGCGATCAAGATGTGGCTCGCGCCCTCCGCCTCGGCGGTGGTGCTGCATCGGCTCCCGTTCAGGCCGCACCCGAGCCCGGTTCCTCCGGGTCTATCCCGTTAGCTGGCCCGTGGGCCCTCGCGTCCTGATCGTGGGCCGCAGCGGAGCGGCGGGACACATCGGAGGCGTGTTCGCGCGCGCGGCCGCGGCGTCCGGCATTCAGGCGCAGCTCGTCGATGCCGGACGCGACCTCACGACGACGGCCTTCGACCGGATCGCATTCCATCTCCTCAGCCGGCGGCATCCGCGAGAGGGCGCGTTCAACCGCCGGGTCCTCGCCGTCGCCGCTCAGTTCAAGCCGACGGTCGTGCTGGTCACTGGTCTGATGCCAGTTCGCCGCTCCGTGCTCGAGGAGCTGCGGCACTCGCATGGTGCGGCCATCGTCAATTACATGACCGACGATCCGTTCAACCTGCGGCATCGCAGCCCGACGGCGCTGAGCGCGATTGCGGCCTTCGACGTGTACGTGAGCCTCAAGCCGGCCGTCGACGACGATCTCCGGAGAGCCGGAGCGCAGCGAGTCTGCCGGAGCTGGTTCGCGTACGATCCCGCGGAGCATTTCCCTGAGTCCGCGCCGGCAGCGGAGGGCGGACGCTGGTCCGCGGATGTGACATTTGTCGGGGGCGCCGATGCGGACCGCGCGTCGCTCTTCGCACCGGTGCGCCGATGGTCCGTGGAGCGTACGCGCAGCTTCGCCGTATTTGGGGGCTACTGGGAGCGGTTTCCAGACTACCGCCCCTTTTGCCGCGGGTTTGCCAACGGACGCCATTACCGGTACGCACTCACCGGCGCGGGAATCCTGCTGTCCCCGGTGCGTCACGCCAACCGCGACTGGCACACGATGCGGACCTTCGAGGCGGCAGCCGCGCGGGCCTTCATGCTCCTGGAGCGCACGCCCGATCATCTCGAGCTCTTCGAAGAGGGGCGGCACGCGGCATTCTTCGACAACGCGGACGAACTTCGCGACAAGAGCGCATTCTATCTGGACCGGGGCGAGGATCGACGACGGATGGCGACGGCCGCGCACGCGCGGATCACCAGCGGCGGTCATACGTATGCCGATCGACTGCAGCAGATTCTGAAGTGGGTGTCGTAGACCGGCAGCCGTCGGGACGGTGATCGAGGCGTGCCTCCGGACATCCTGTTACTGGCCGGCGCCGTTGTCGATGGACCGAGCATGCACCGCTACGGCCGCGAGCTGCACGACGCGCTGCTGCAACTGCCGAACCAGCACCGCACGATCGTGCTCGATGCTCCGCACGCGGCGGGCCGCTCGCGTCTCGGCCGCGCGTGGCTGCGTTACGTGACATATCCCCAAGCGGTCCGCCGACGCGAGGCGCGTGCGTTTCATATCCTCGATCACGGGTACGCGCACGCGATCAGAGCGCTCGACCCCGCGCGTACAGTGGTGACGTGCCACGACCTCATCCCGCTGCTGGCCGCCGAAGGTGTGATCCCGATGTCGCTTTCTGCGACGGTCGCACGGACGTTTCGGTGGCGCATCGCCCAGCTGCGGCGTGCTCGCGTCGTGATCGCGGTCTCGAACGCCACGAAAACGACGCTCGAGCGCTATGCCGACGTCGCGCCCGCCTGCATTACGGTCGTGCCACAGGGCGTCTCGGCGATCTTCAGGTCCAATCGCAGCGGCGCCGAACCGACGCGTGCCGCAGCAGGTCTGGACGCCGCCACGATCGTGCTGTTGCAGGTCGCGAGCCGCGCCCGCTACAAGAACACGCCCGCGGCGCTGCAGGCGCTCGCGCGGCTGCGCGCGACGCTTGGCGACCGCGTGGTGCTCGTGAGGGTCGGGGCGCCGATGTTTGCTGACGAGGTTGACCTGGCCTCGCGTCTCGGCGTGCGGAGCGCCGTACGGGAGATCGGCTCGGTCGACGACGAGACGCTCGTCGGCTGGTACAACGCCGCTGCTGCCCTGGTGTTTCCGTCCCTCTGGGAGGGGTTCGGTTGGCCCCCGCTCGAGGCAATGGCGTGCGGCACGCCGGTCGTCACGTCGAATACACCGGCGATCGCCGAGGTCGTGGGCGACGCCGGTATCCTCGTACCGCCCGGCGATGCGAACGCGCTCGCCGCGGGCATCGAGCGCGTGGTGACGGACCGGACGTTCGCACAATCGCTCCGACAGAAGGGCCTCGCACGGGCGCGCGAGTTCACCTGGGCGAGAACCGCGGCGGCGACGATGGCGGTCTACGAACGGGTATTGCGGTAGCGGGGAACACTCGTGCGCGTGCTGCAGGTCGTCCCGAGCATCTCACCCAACACCGGCGCACCCGGCAACACGACGACGTTCGTGCGCTACCTCCTGAAGTACGGCATCGACGCGACGGTGGTGACAACGAACGCCGAGATCAACGGCTGCCGGCCGGCGCTGCCCGAGGACAGGGTGTCGCAGGACGGCGTCCCCTGCATCGTTCATCGGGTCGCCCGCCTCGGCCGGCGTTGGAAGTTCGCGCCGTCGCTGGCGACGACCGTGCGGTCGATGGTCCCCAGCTACGATCTGGTTCACATTCATTGGTTGTACGATTTCTCGTCGATTGCGGCGGCACGTGCGGCGCTCGCCGCCGGCGTGCCGTTCGTGCTGCAACCGCGCGGCAGCCTCGATCCGCACCTGTTCCGCACGAACCGCTTCGTCAAGCGTGCGTATCTGGCGACGGTAGGGCGGCCTCTCCTCTCGCGTGCAGCCGCCGTGATCTTCACGGCTGAACAGGAGCGGCAGCGTGCGGCCTATCCGGTACACCGGCCCGCGTGGATCGTGCCGGTCGGCCTCGATATGACGCGGTTCGAAGCACTGCCGCCGCGCGGCACGTTTCGCCGCGCCTGTCCAACAGTCGATGGACCCTTTCTGCTCTTCCTCGGACGCCTGAGCCCGCAGAAGGGCCTCGACCTGCTTCTCCGCGCATTTCGGCGCATCCTGCAAACGCGCGGCAATCTGTGGCTCGTGCTTGCCGGTCCCGACTACCGCGGGTACGAAGCGCAGGTCCGTCGCCTGGCATCCGATCTGGGTGTCACGCATCGCGTCGTGCTGACCGGCCTGGTCGGACACGAGATGAAGCTCGCGGCGTTCGTCGACGCAGAGCTGTTCGTCCTTCCGTCCCATGCGGAAAACTTCGGGGTCGTGATTACGGAGGCACTCGCATGCGGCCTGCCGGTCGTCATCTCCGACCAGGTGAATATTCATCGAGAGCTCTCAGCGGCGGACGCCGCGACCGTCGTCCACTGCACCGTCGACAGCGTCGCCGCCGGCATCGATGCGGCGCTCGGCGACCCGGACCTGCGGCGGCGCATCAGCGTCCGTGGCCCGGACCTGGTACGCGCGTGCTACACGTGGGACGCGGTTGTGCCGATGCTCATTAAGAGGTACAGAGAAGTACTGCATGGGTAATACACGACTGGCGGCAAACGATCTGATCGTCGTCACGGGGGCCGGCGGGTTCATCGGCGGTCACCTGGTCAGCGATCTGTGGCGCAGTGGACACCGCCGTATCCGCGCGGTCGATCTCAAGCCCTTCGAGGAGTGGTATCAGCTGCTGCCTGAGGCGGACAATCGCCGCCTCGACCTCCGGCAGTTCGACGCCTGTGTCCAGGCGGCCGCCGGGGCGCGCGATGTCTACAACCTGGCGGCGGATATGGGCGGTATGGGGTTCATCGAGACCCACAAGGCCGACTGCATGCTCTCGGTGCTCATCAACACGCACATGCTGACAGCGGCCCGCGACGTCCGAGTGGAGCGTTACTTCTATTCGTCGTCGGCCTGCGTGTATGCCGCCGACAAGCAGACGAACGCCGCCGTCACGCCGCTCAAGGAAGAGGATGCCTACCCTGCCATGCCCGAGGACGGCTACGGCTGGGAGAAGCTGTTCAGCGAGCGGATGTGCCGCCACTTCCGCGAAGACTTCGGACTCGAGACGCGTGTGGGCCGCTACCACAACGTCTACGGTCCTCACGGCACCTTCGAAGGCGGCCGCGAGAAGGCCCCCGCCGCCATCTGCCGCAAAGTGATCGCCGCGCAGCTGGCCGGCGCCGACGAGATCGAGATTTGGGGTGACGGCGAACAGACGCGAAGCTTCACCTACATAGACGACTGCATCTACGCGACGCGTGCGCTGATGGCGAGCAACATGCGCGACCCGCTGAACATCGGCAGCGACGAGCTCGTGACGATCAACCAGCTCGTCGCCATCGTCGAGGACATCGCCGGCGTGCGTTTCAAGCACCGCTACAACCTGGGCGCACCGAAGGGCGTCCGCGGACGCTCGAGCGACAACACGTTGATCCAGCGGACACTCGGCTGGGCGCCGTCGATGCGCCTCCGCGACGGGATGGCGAAGACGTACCACTGGATCTACGAACAGATGCAGCTCCCTGCCGACAAACGCCGCGTGTACGCCTGACTGATTGATGAAGGAAGGCATGCGAGCGCTGCTGCCGCGAGGCATCCGGCCGCGCCGGATCCTGGCGGGGCCGCTGCGGGGCACGTGGCTCGTCACGTCGTGGCACGACTATCCAGCGGGACTCACGGGCCGCACCGAACGGCCGCTACTCGCCTGGTTCGACCGGCACGTCCGCACCGGTGAAACCTGGATCGACATCGGCGCGCACTACGGCTACACCGCGTTCGCGCTCGCGCGGCTCGTCGGCACACGCGGTCGCGTCTTTACGTTCGAGCCGGTACCGGCCACGGCTCGCTGTGTGGATCGGGGCGCTCGCCTCAACCGCTTCGACCAGGTTATGGTGCTGCCGCTCGGTCTCGGCGCCGGCCAGACGATCGAGGCGCGCCGGCTCCCGCTCAGGCGCGGCATGGCAGACTCGACCTCGCGCGACGAGGTCCGAACCGTCGCCACGCTCGTGGCGCGGTTCGACTGGCTGTGGCCGATCCTCGGCGGCCCCGCTGCCCCCATCCACGGGATCAAGATCGACATTCAGGGGATGGAACTCGAGGCGCTGGAAGGCATGCGGGGGATGCTCGCCCGCTGGCACCCCCATATCGTCATCGAGCTCCACGCCGGCGTGAGCCGCGAGCGCGTACTGGCGTTGCTTGGCGCGCTCGGCTACTCGACAGCGGCGGAACCGATCGAACCCGCGCGCGGCGAGCGGACACCCCTGTTTCTCGATGACCGCAGCTACGCGTTCACCCCGGCATAGGTTCGTGGCCCGATTCTTCATTCTCACGATCAACTACGCGCCCGAGCCGAGCGGCTTCGCTCCGCACGCGACGCAGCTGGCCGAATACCTGGCGCGGAGCGGGCACGACGTTGCGGTCTTCACTGGGTTTCCCTTTGCGCCGCAGTGGCGGCGGCGGCCCGAGGACCGGGGCCGGCTGTATGCGCGCGAGCGGATTGGTGGCGTCACCGTGCACCGCATCACCCACTTCATCCCGCGCCGTCCCTCGAGCGCACTGCAGCGCATCGCCATGGAGGGGTCGTTTGGTCTGGCGGTGTGTGTGGCGATGCTGGCCGCGATGCTCCGCGTCGGGCGTCCCGATGCATTCCTCTACATTGGCGCACAGCCCGCGGCCGCGATGCTGGCCCGCGTGATGGCGGCGCTCACCCGGCGGCCCTATTTCGTCCGGATCACCGATCTTGCAGCGCAGGCGGCACGGGAGGTCGGCGTCGCCGGCCTGCGAATCTCGCAGATGCTGGAGCGATTCGAGTTTGCGGCGTACCGCCAGGCCGCGGGCGCGAGCGTGCTGTGCCAGAGCTTCGAGGAAGCCCTTGCCGGGCATGACTATCCGCGCGACCGAATCCACGTCCTGCACAACCCGATCGACATCGATGGCATCCGCCCGATCGCGCGGACGGGATCGTTCCGCGCGCGGTACGGGATCCCGTCCGACGCCTTTGCGCTGCTCCACGCGGGCAGTATGGGACGCAAGCAGGCGCTGACAACGGTCGTGAACGCGGCGGCGCTCCTGCGCGACACGCGGATACACTGGGTCTTCGTCGGCGATGGCGAGACAAGAAACGAGCTGCTCCAGGCCGTTCACGATCATCGGCTCGACGGCACGGTCCATTTCGTGCCATTTCAGCCGGAGGACGCGCTGTCCGGGATGTTTGGCGACGCCGACGTCCTGCTCGTCAGCCAGATTGGCTCCGTGAGGGACACGCTCATCCCCGGGAAGCTTCTGACCTACATGGCCGCGGGCCGGCCGGTATTGGCAGCAGTACATCCCGCCAGTCAAGCGGCGCAGCTCATCCGGGACGCCGGTGGGGGCGTGCTCGTGACGCCCGAGGATGCCGGCGCACTCGCATCCGCGGCGCGTCAGCTGGCGGCCAGCGATCGCGCTGTGCTGGATGTGATCGCCGCACGCAACCGCGCGTACGCCGAGCAGCACTTCGATGAACGGCGTGTGCTCGCCGCCCTTGAAGCATTCATGTTGACGGCCTTGCGCGACGACGCACGACGTGCGGCGCCTGCTCCGGGCCGTTCGCGGGGTTGATGAGACCCCAGGATCGACTCACGATTCTGCTGACGCTCCGCGGGCGCCACGCGTACACGCTCCGGTGGCTCGCCTACGCCAGTCAGGTGCGCTTCCCCTTCACGGTGCACATCGCCGACGGGAGTCTCGACGACCGGATGAGTGCGGCGCTGGCCGACCCCGCGCGGTTTCCGCATGTCAGGTACGAGTACCACCGGTACACCCCCGAGGGCAGCCACACCGACTTCTATGCCAAGGTCGCCGATGCGCTCGCGCGCATTCACACGCCGTTCGTGGCGATGGGCGACAACGACGACTTCTTCGTCGCCGCGGGACTCAAGCAGGCGCTGACGTACCTGGCGGCCCACCCCGACTACGCGTCATGCGGCGGACAGATGGCCTCATTCTGGGTCTCGTCGCGAGGCGCGGACGAGGACCCCCTCTACGGCACCAGCGAGTGGAAATGCAGCTGCGACGCGCGCGCGCTCGACGCCGACTCGGCGCACGCACGCCTGCGCAGCGTCGCGCGGTGGCTCCGCGTGCCGATCTATCACCACGTTCGACGCACGGCGGAGCTGGCTGCGCTGTTTCGGTCGCTCCATGCGCTCGACGTCGAGGACGTTTTTCTCCAGGAGCTATTCCTGGCGTTTCTCACGGCAATTAGCGGAAAGGTCCGACAGCTCGACGCCATATGCATGGCCAAGCAGTTGAATTCGCCTGGCAGCGCGGCCAGTGCGCACTCGGCCGCGCACGGCGACTGGCTCGACCGCATGCTCGTGCCGTCGTGGTCCAGCGACTTCGCACGATTTCTCGACGAGACCTCTGCCGCCCTCGCCGATAGAGACCGCATCCCCGTCGCCGACGCGCAGCGGCATCTTGTCGATGCCTATCGAATGGCGGTGGCACCGGTACTCGTTTCCGATCTGACGACGGAACCGACGGTCACCGTGGGAGCGACGATTGCACTCGGGATGACGCGACGGCTGCTCGCGCTGCCGTCCCGGCACCCCGTTCGGCGGTTCGCCACGGCCATGTATCGCCGGTTGCCTTGGATCTCGCCCGACGTCATGCAGGGAACGGAGTGGCGAGGAGTGCCCGTGGCGGGTGCCGTCGACGAGATTGGGCCGATTCACGAATTCCTGACCGGCCGCCGTCCTCCGGTGTGACGGCTACCTCCTGATGTTTCGCCCTCCAACCTGGTGGGCGATCGGCTTGTGTGCCCTTGTGGCGGTCACGAATCGCTACGCAGGGCCGCCCCGTCCCGACGCGATTCCGGGCGATGCGTGGGCGTACTTTCAGCTCGCCGAGGCGGCGCCCGGCCTCCCGGCCGAGCCGCTCTTTCACCATCATGTTCAGCGGCTCGCCCTCCCGTACGTGCTCGGGTTGCTGCACGACGCCTCGGGCATTCCGCTCCATGCGTTGTTCCTCGCCGCCGTGCTGGTCACTGCGTTGACGCTCCTGCTCGTGCTCGCCAGCACGCTGCGACGTCTGCAGGTCGACGACCGGCAGGCCGTACTGGTGCTGGCGATCGTGGCACTGAATCCCTGGACGGTCCGCCTGCATTTGACGTTTCCCGAGATGATTCCCGATCTTGGCTTTGCCCTCGGGACGGCGCTGCTGCTGCGGGGGCTGGTGACAGACTCCAGCGGCGCGGTGCTGGCCGGGCAGGCAATCGCCTCGCTGAGCCGGCAGACGGGGCTAGCCCTCGTACCGGTCGTCCTGGTGTGGATCTGGCGGGATCGGCCGCGCTGGAATGCTTTCGCTCGGATTGGTCTCGGCGCTGGAACGGCGGCCATTGCCGTCGGCCTCTACGCCGGCACCGCGTTGCTCGCCGCCCGCGTGTCGACAGAGAACACGACCCTGCAACACGTCACGGGCCTGTTCACGTGGGCGCGTACGCAGTTCGACGGTCCGACGCTCGTCGCGTTCACGGTGCGGGGATTCCTCCCGACACTCGCCGCCCTTGCGTGTCTGCTCGCGCTGGCACGGACGCGACGACACACGGGCCTCGCATCCGACGTGGTTCCGCTCTTCGTCCTCGCAGCTGTCTGCATCGGCGCGCAGCCGGTGCTCGGCGGGCCGGAGTTGACGGCTGGAAACGGCCCCCGGCTCCTCGTGCTCGGCCTGCCGGCGCTCGCCCTCGCGCTCGGGATCGTGCTGCGCGACGCGGGGACGTTCAGCGGCGCTGCAGGGTGGACGCGGCTTCGGTACGTCATCCTGCTGCTCGTCGTCGGGTCGCTCCACCACTGGTATGTGCTGGCTGCCGAACCAGGGCTCGGACACAAGGTGTTCTTCGGCGCCGCGTACGCCAGCGCGGCGGCCGGCTGTTACTTCCTGCTCGCGCGCGAGCGGCAACGGGACGCGCCGCGGTCGATCGCAGTCCCGTGAACGTCACCCGCACGCCCCTCGACGGACTGCTCGTCGTCGAGCCGGCCTGTTTTCATGACGAGCGCGGGTTTTTTCTCGAGACGTACCGCGACGAGCGGTACGCGGCGGCCGGCATCGGCGAACGCTTTGTGCAGGACAACCACTCGCGTTCCAGCCACGGGATCCTGCGCGGGCTGCACTTTCGCGTCGGAAAGCCCCAGGCGCAGTTGGTCACAGTGGTGCGGGGGCACATCTTCGACGTGTGCGTCGATCTGCGTCGGGGATCGCCGACGTTCGGCCGTTGGTTCGGCGTCGAGCTCTCCGACGATCGGCCACAGCAGCTGTACATGGCGCCTGGATTCGCGCACGGCTTCTGCGTGTTGAGCGACTGGGCCGATGTACACTACAAGGTCACCGAGCGCTATGATCCCAACGATGCAAGCGGGCTGCGCTGGAACGATCCGGACGTGGGCATTCAGTGGCCGATCGCATCGCCCCGACTCGCCCCGCGCGATGCTGCATACCCGCTCCTTCGGGAGCTAACCGCTTCCCAGTTGCCACAGCTCCGGCCCCTCACATGATTTACCTCAGTGCTCGCGCAAGCGCCGTCGCCGGCCACGCGAGCGATGCGCGCAACGCAGGCGCTGTCGATCCGATCGAGTGGCTTCGCGCGGGTCAGCGTCCACATCTCCTTCACGTGCGGCAGGTTCCGCTCGCCGCCCTCTCCGACTGGGCCTTCGAGCCTGCGACGGGCAACCTGCGGCATCGCACGGGTCGGTTCTTCTCGATTGAAGGGGTGCACGTCACGACCAATTACGGCGCGATCGCGCACTGGACGCAGCCGATCATCGACCAACCCGAGGTCGGCATCCTCGGGCTCCTCGTGGCCCGCGAGCGCGGCACGCTGCACGCCCTGGCCCAACGCAAGATCGAACCCGGCAACGTCAACGTTGCACAGATCTCACCGACCCTGCAGGCGACCGAGAGCAACTACACGCGGGTGCACGGCGGCGACCGGCCGCGGTATCTCGAATATTTCGTCGCGCCGCGGCGCGGCACCGTCATCGCCGACCAGCTCCAGGTGGAGCAGGCCGCCCGCTACGGCGGCAAGCGTAATCGCAACATCATCGTCGAGGTCGATCGCGGCGAGGTGCCGCTCGCACCAGACTTTCGGTGGGTCACGCTCGGAGAGCTCTCCGCGTGCGCACGTATGCCGAGCGCGCTGAATCTCGACATGCGCAGCGTCCTGTCCTGCCTCCCGGCGTCGCTTTTCCGGGTGGTCGGCCGCCAGCGGCCCGATGCGCCGTTCTCGATGCGCGTGGCGCATTCGCTCACGTCCGAGTGCACCGGCGAGCGGCTGGCCGACATCCGAGCGTGGCTTCTTGGCCTCCGGCGGCGGTTCTGGATGGAAGCGCCGAGCGTGCCCCTCCGTACGGTGTCCGGATGGCATCACATGGACGGCGTCATCGCCCACGAGAGCGGCCGATTCTTCGAGATCATCGGCGTTGCCGTCGAGGCACCGACCCGAGAAGTGACGCGGTGGGACCAGCCGCTCGTGCGGGGCACCGGGCGCGGGATCACCGGATTGCTGTGTCAGCAGCAGAACGGCGTGCTCCGGTTCTTGGTCCGCGGATTACTCGAGCCGGGCCAGCCGATGGTCCGGGTCGGTCCGACGGTGCAGTGCATTCCGGCGAACCACGCTACGCCGCCGGCGTATCTGGCCGAGATCGCCCACGCGCCGGATTGCCGAGTGCGCCTCCGCACCATCCAGTCGGAAGAGGGCGGGCGCTTCTACCACGACGAGCGCGACCTTGTCGTCGTCGAGCTGCCCCCCGACGCACCAGTCGAAGAGCGCCCTGAATACATGTGGCTGACGCTCCGCGAGTTCAAGGAGCTGGCCGCCCAGGACGGGGTCGTCAACATCGAGGCGCGGTCGCTCATCGCGTGCCTGTCGTTCATCGCCTGACCTGAATGGCGATCAAAGTCTGGGACTATCTCGAGGAGTACCGCGCGCACCGCGACGAGATTCTCGCGGCCGTCGACCGTGTGCTTCAGTCGGGCCGCCTCATCCTGGGGCCCCACGTCCGGCAGTTCGAGGAGAGGTTCGCCGCGTACTGCGGCGCCCGGCACGGCATTGGCGTCGATAACGGCACCAACGCGCTGACGCTCGCCCTGAAGGCGCTCGGCATCACGTCGGGATCCGAGGTCATCACCGTCCCCAACACCGCCGTGCCGACCGTGTCGGCGATCGTGAATGCCGGAGCCGTGCCGCGATTTGTCGACATCGAGCGCGACACGTACCTGATGGACGTCAACCGGCTCGAACACGCGATCACTGAGCGGACGGCGTGCGTCCTGCCCGTTCATCTGTTCGGACAGTGCGCCGACATGACCGCCGTTCGCCGAATCGCGGCGTCGCGCCATCTCCGCGTACTCGAGGATTGCTCGCAGAGTCACGGGGCCACCCAGAGCGGCCGACGGTGTGGATCGTTGGGCGACATTGCCGCGTTCTCCCTGTACCCCACCAAGACGCTTGGCGCGTACGGCGACGGCGGCATCGTGCTGACGAGCGACGACGGCCTGAACGCGCGCATGCGCCGGCTGCGCTTCTATGGCATGCAAGGCTTTGACACAGGCGATCCCGGGGTGCGCGAGGCGAAGCTCGCCTATTCGGCTGTCGAACACGGATACAACTCGCGGCTCGACGAAGTGCAGGCGGCGATCCTCCTCGTAAAGCTCGCGCGCCTGGATGCCGACGTCGCCCGACGCCAGGTGATTGCCCGGCGGTACGACGAGGCGCTCGATGGCACCTCTCTGGTCCTCCCGCGCACGCGTCCCGGCAACACCCACGTGTATTACCTGTACGTCTGCCGCCATCCCGACCGCGACCGCATCCTCTCCGAGATGGCCGCGCGGGGCGTCCTCCTGAACGTCAGCTATCCGCGGCCCATTCACGTGATGCCCGCCTACGAACCGTACGGGTATCACGAGGGCGACTTTCCGGAAGCGGAGCGGGCGGCCTGCGAGATCTTTTCGCTGCCGATGTACCCGACGCTCACCGACGCCGAGCAGGACGAGGTCTGCCGTGCGCTCGGCGCGATCCTCGGTGAAGCGGTAACCGTCTAGCGACCTGGAATCCGTGCCGTCCTGCCTCGTCTGCGAGCGTCCGATCGAGCCATTCCTCTCCTTCGGCCAGATGCCGCTCGCCGATGCCTTCGTCGATCCGGCACGGCCGGCCGACGAGTTCTTTTTCGATCTCGCGATCGGATTGTGCGAGGGATGTGGCACGGTCCAGCTCTGCGAGCGCGTGCCCGACGCGTACATGTTCCACGACGCCTACGCCTACTATTCATCGACGTCGGTCGGCATGCGGCGCCATTTCACCGCCTATGCCGCCGATGTACGACGTCGGCTCCACGCCGTCCGGGCACCCTTCGTCGTCGAGATCGGCTGCAATGACGGCATCTTGCTCGAGAGCTTCGCTGCGGCCGGCATCCGCCACCTCGGTATCGATCCTGCCGGCAACGTCGTCGCGGAGGCGGTGCGCAAGGGCCTTCACGTGCAGCAGGCGTTCTTCAGCGCCCGCATGGCTGCCAACGTCGCCTCCGCCCACGGGCGAGCCGACGCGATCGTGGCCGCGAACGTCATCTGTCATGTTGCGGATATTCATTCGGTGTTCGACGGCGTTCAACGCCTGCTTGGACCGGCTGGCATCTTCGTCTTCGAAGACCCCTACATCGGTGCAATTCTCGACAGCACCGCGGTCGACCAGATCTACGACGAGCACGTGTTCTACTTCTCGGTGTCGGCCGTGCGGCGGATCGCGGAGATGCACGGGCTGGAGCTTGTCGACGTCGCCCCGCAGGCCGTTCACGGGGGTGAGCTCCGGTACTACTTAAGGCATCGAGGCGCACAGACGCCGAGCGCTGCCGTTGCGGATTGGATCGAGCGCGAGCAGGCGACCGGGCTGGCGGGGCCTAGGGCATACCGGCAATTTGCCGATCGCGCCGGCCGCATCCGTGACGAGCTCCGCGCGACCATCGTGCGGAGGGTGGCGAGCGGGCAACGGATCGCCGGCTACGGCGCCACCGCGAAAAGCTCCACGATCATCAACTATGCCGGGCTCGGTCCCGGTGAGATCGAATTCATCGCCGACGTCACGCCGACCAAGCAGGGCAAGCTCACCCCGGGGGCGCACATCCCCGTGCGGCCGCCCGAGCACTTTCGATCGCACTACCCCGACTATGCCGTGCTCTTCGCGTGGAACCACGAGCGCGAAATCCGGGAGAAGGAAGCCGCGTTCGAGACGCAAGGAGGGCGCTGGATTACCTACGTGCCGGCGGTGACAGTTGGGCCGCCGGCGTGCTCCGCCAGCCAGGCCTGAAACATCAGGACCGTCCACAGGCGCTTGCGCCAGTTGCGGCGGCCGGCCAGGTGCTCCGCCCACGCATGCCGGATCGGCACCGGATCGAGCAAGCCGTGCGATCGAAGCGCCGACTCGTCAAGCAGATCCTCGGCCCACGAGCGGAGCGGTCCGCGCAGCCATGCGTCAATCGGCACGTCGAAGGGCGTCTTCGGCCGATCGACGAGCGACGCCGGCACGTAGCGTTCCAGCAGCCGCCGCAAGATCCACTTGCCGGATCCGTCGCGGACTTTCAGGTGGAGCGGCAGCCGCCAGGCCAGTTCCGCCACGCGATGATCCAGGAACGGCGCCCGCGTCTCGAGGCTTACCGCCATCGCCGCGCGGTCGACCTTGTGGAGGACCTCATCGGGCAGGTAGGTCATGGCGTCCCAGTAGATGACGCGGTGCGCCGCGTCGATATCCGGACACCAGCACAGGGCGTCATCGAGTACAGTCGGCAGCCGCGCGGCACCCGGCACCACCGCTGCTGCATCGGGCCAGGCCGCAATCAGCACGCGATACAACTGGTCGATGCTGCCGGCGCGCTCCAGATACTCGGCAAGGCGGTGCGCCTTGTCGCCGGCGTCGGCGATGGCTCGCGTTCGCGGCGTCGCACGTGCGAGGCTGTCCCACGCGCGTGTCGGAATCGCGCCGATGATGCCGGCCGCGGCATGGCGAAGCGGCGCGGGGACGAGGGCGAGCCGCGCACCGAGGCGCGGCCACCAGTAGTGCCGCGGGTAGCCCCCGAACAGCTCGTCGCCGCCGTCACCCGACAGCGCAACCGTCACGTGGCGGCGGGCGAGGCGCGCAACCAGGTGCGTGGGAATCTGCGACGCGTCGGCAAGGGGCTCCGTGTAGATCCGCGGCAGCGAGGGAACCAGATCGAGCGTTTCCTTCCCGGACAGGTACAGCTCGGTGTGGTCGGTGCCGAGGTGACGGGCGACCGCCGCGGCGTACGGGGCCTCGTTGAACCGTGGGGTATCGAAGCCGATGGTGAACGTCTTGACGCGCCGCCCCACTTCCGCTTGCATCAGCGCGACGATGAGCGACGAATCGATGCCGCCGGAGAGGAACGCCCCCAGCGGGACGTCGGCAATCAGCTGGCCCCGCACCGCCTCCTGCAATGCGGTGTGCAGGGCATCGGCCGCGGCGCCTTCGTCCGCCAGCGGCGACGCGAGGCCGCGCTCGGCCACATCCGACAGCGCCCAATATCGATCGAGGACGAGTCCGTCCCGGCGCGCCGGGGCGAACAGTGCACCGGCCGGACGTGTCCGTGCCTCGGCGACAGACAGCGACAGCAGACAGCCCGGCTGCAACTTGTAGACGTCGCGGAAGATCGTGTACGGCGCCGGAATGTGCGCGTACTTCATGAACAAATCCACGACATTCCGGTCGATGGCGTTGTCGAAGCCCGGGTAGCGCCGCAGCGCGCCGAGCTCGGAGCCGAACACGAACCCTCCGCCCGTCCAACCGTAGTACAGCGGCTTCTCGCCGAATCGATCGCGCGCGAGGTAGAGGCGCCGGGCTGCGCGGTCCCACAGCGCGACGGCGAACATGCCGACGGCCGCCCGCAGCGCCTGCTCCGGGCCCCACACGGCGCAGCATTCGAGCAGCACTTCCGTATCAGAGTGCCCAGCCCACTGGACGATCCCCGCGTCCTGCGAGACCCGCGATCGCAGGTCCGCGTGGTTGTAGATCTCACCGTTGAACATCAGTACCAAACGGCCGTCGTGCGACGTCATCGGCTGATGCCCGGCACCGGTCAGATCGAGGACCGCCAGCCGGCGAAATCCAAACGCGATGCCGGCGACGTCGTCGGCCCACGCGCCGCGATCATCGGGGCCGCGGTGGCCGAGGCAGTCGGCCATCGCTTCGGCAACGTGGCACAGCCCGTCGCCGCGAGGCCGATCGGGTACGGTGAGACACCCCGCAATGCCGCACATGCGCTCGTACATCTATACCAGACGCACCGCGGCGGCATGCCCTACAATCGGCACACGTGGTCGGCCTCGTTGTCGCGCTGATTGCGATCGCCACGCTCGCGTTCGGGGCCGTGTACCCGTGGGCGTACCTGCCGTTGTATGCGGCCGTCGCCCTGCTGGGCATCGCCACGCTCGCCCGTGGCGGAGTTCGCCCGGAGCTGCGGCCATTCGGGGCGGCGCTGCTGCTGGTCTGGGTGGCCGTCGTGGCGCAGCTCGCACCGATGCCGCGTGGCCTGCTCGATCTCGTGAGCCCACGCGCATCGGCGCTCCTCAACGCATTCAGCGTTCCGTTCGCCACCGGGGCCGTCACGGCATGGCCTCTGTCGATCGATCCGCGAGACACGCGCGTCGCGGCGCTGGCGCTCGCAGCATTCGCGCTGTATCTCATTGGTCTGAGTGGCCGGCTCGGCGGCGAGCGTCTGCGGCGGCTTCCCACAGCGCTGGCACTCTTTGCAGTACCGCTGGCGCTTTTCGGCATCCTCAGCCGGGAATCCGACACCAACCATCGGCTGTACTGGTTCTGGCAGCCGGAGCAGGGCGGAGCCGACCTGTTCGGCCCGTTCGTCAATCGCAATCACTTCGCCGGCTGGATGCTGATGACCGCGTCGGTGCTGATGGGTGGGCTGCTCGGGCACCTCGAGCGCGCGCTCCAGGAGCGCACGCGACGGCCGGCTCGCCGGATCGAGTGGCTCTCGTCTCAGGATGCGAACGCCCTGATCCGCATGGGGGTAGCGGTCGCGGTGACGGTCATTGCCCTGTTCTGGACGCTGTCACGATCCGCGATGATCGGCTTCGCCGTCGCCGTCATGACCTTCGCCTGGTTGACGCTGCGTCGGCGGGCGTTCGGCGAGACGCGCCGCGCGCCGGCCCTGGCCGCGCTCGGCGCGATCGCCCTGGCAGGCGTCGCCTGGCGCGGCCCCGTGCGGCTCGTCGAGTGGTTCCAGTTTCCGAGCGAGCTGAGCGTGGTGGGCCGTCTCGATGCCTGGCGGGACACATGGCAGATCGTCCGGAGTTTTCCGCTCACCGGCACCGGGCTGAACACGTATTCAGATGCGATGCTGTTCTACCAGACGAGCAACCGCGACTATCACCTCGCGCAGGCGCACAACGATTACTTGCAGCTGCTGGCCGAAGGCGGGCTTCTCGTGGCCATTCCAGCGGCACTCGCCCTCGCCCTGCTGGTGCGCGCGGTGCGGCGCAACCTGCGCGCCGCGGAGGGTGCGACGCGAGGCTACTGGATCCGGGCCGGTGCGGCGGTTGGGATGCTGGCGATGGGCGTACAGGAGCTCGTGGAATTCAGCCTCCAGATGCCGGCCAATACCCTGCTGTTCTGCACGCTCGCGGCAGTGGCGCTGGCGCCGGTGCGATCCGACGTCCGTCGAAAGGTGCGTGGTAACATCGAGCGCAGCCCCTCTGAGGGCGAAGCGTGACGCACTGTCCCAACTGCCATTCCAAGAACCTTCGTCGCTCTCGGACACGCAACCGCTGGGAGCGGTGGCGCAAGGAGATCACGAGCAAGCGCCCGTATCGGTGCCGCGACTGTCAGTGGCGTGGTTGGCTGTCGGTCAGCGTCGACGTCGAAGAGACAATGCCGAACCTTCCCACCGCGGCCGACCCACCGAATCTCCGCGGCACGAGGCTGGCGCGATCCGACGCGCGGCAGAAGCTGGACTTGAAGGCGCTCGACGAGTTCCACACGGCCGCCCACAAGGACGACACCTAACCGCTCATGCCGCTCCGCATCGGGTTCGATCTCGATGGCGTCCTCGCCGACATGGAGCTCGCGCTGGTGCGCGAGGCGCGGACGCTCTTCGGCATGCGTCAAACGACGCCAAAGGGCGAGGAGCCTCAGACGCCGCACGCCGTGATGTCGGACCTGGTGCCGTCGGACGTCGCGGAGAACGCGCCGCTGCGCCACGAGATGCACCTGACGACGCGCCAGCGCCGCCAGCTGTGGCGCCATGTGTCGGCCATCGACGGGTTCTGGGAATCGCTCGAGGAGATCGAACCGGGATCGGTCGCACGGCTCGCCGCGCTCGCCACCGAGCGACGCTGGGAAATCATCTTTCTCACGCGTCGCCCGCGGACGGCGGGCGCGACGGCACAAGTGCAGTCACAGCGGTGGCTGGAGTGCAAGGGGTTCCGCCTGCCGAGCGTCTACGTCGTGACCGCCTCGCGGGGGCTCATCGCCTCCGGGTTGACGCTCGACATCGTGGTCGACGACACGCCTGAGAACTGCGTCGACGTCGCTTCCGACTCCAAAGCACGCACGATTGCCATCTTCCGCAATCAGGAGCCTCCACCGCCGTTTCTGCAGGCGATGGGCATTCATCTGGTCCGATCCACCGAGGAGTGTCTCAAACTTCTCGTCGACATCGACGTGAGCCTCGAGCACAAGGCAGAGGGCGCTCTGGAACGTGTTATGCGGACGCTCGGCCTCAAGCAGTCGGCCTCCGCATGAAGGGAGGTCACCATGACTGAGATAGCGAAGGCCCTGGTCGGGTTGTCGGCGCTCTCGTTCGTCCTCGCCGTGATCAGCAATTACGGCGACGTGATGCCCTTCCCCCTCACGACATCTGTGGGATTCTCTCGCGCGAGCGCCAACCTCGCGCTGCTCGCCATCGCATTGGTGGTGTGTTTTCGGAACGGCCGTCCGGTGTAAGTGATCGTTCCCAGCCTTCTCGTTTCCACTTGGTGACCAGCCTGTCACGACAGGTCGGTCTCACCGTTGGACTGCAGGCGTTCGCCGCCACAGTACTCGGCGGGCCGCTCCTCGTCACCGGCGCGCTCGTCAACGATCGCGCCGCCGACTTCTATTTCTTCCGTGACACGCTGCATTCGCTGAACGCGTTTGGGGAGTACCCGTGGTGGAATCCGTCGATCTGGGCTGGGTTTCCGTCGTACTACATCAACCTGTTGTACTCGCCCGGCCGCGAGCCGCTGTTTTCAATTATCGCGCTCGTCGTATGGGTGTTCGGCCGCGTGGGGATCACCATCGAGTCGTATCACGCGTGGTACGTCGCATATCTGGCGTTCTTCGTCCCGCTGCTCCTCAGCCTGAGCATCCTGGCACTTGCCAGGCAGGTCCTCCGCCGGCCGGTGGCCGTCTACTTCGTCATCGTTGTGACGGCGTTCTCGCCTGGCGTCGTGCTCAGCCTCAGCGATCTCGGGGCCGAGGTCAGCGCGTACGGGTTTCTATGGGCCGCGGCGTGGCTGCACTATCTGCGCAGGCCCAGTGGCGACCGTTTTGCGCTTCTGGTGCTGGCGTCGGTCACGGTGATGTCGGCGCTTGCCTTCTTCGCGCTGATCTGGACGGTATTCTTCGTCCCGGCGTTCGCGATTGCGGTCTGCATCGGACGCCGGGGGATCACGAGGCGGGCCACCTGGGCTTTCCGGCAGGTGCATCCCCGCTGGTGGGCTGCAGCGGCCGCCGCCGTGATCGTCTGCGCCATGCCGTCGATCGTTGCGTACAGCCATGGCGGCGACATCCTCTCGACGCGCACCGACGGTCAACGATACTACGCGTACGAGGCGTTGCGGCCGGGCACCCCGCTCGAAGCGCTGGCCATCAGCACGCCCGGAGTCGGCTTCGAATGGACCGAATATTACGATCCCACGGCGGCGTACGAAGCGCGCGCGCTCTCCAGTGCCGGTCAATACACCTCGTTCGGATACATGGGCATGCTCACGTTGCCGTTGGCGGGCCTGGGACTCGTCCTCGGACGATCGTACTGGGCCGTCAGGCTTTGGGTCGGGATCGGCGCCGTGATGACCATTGCCATGCTGTCGGCCTACAGCCCGATTTTCTCGCTCCTGCTCGGGCCACCCTCGCCGCTGCGCGGCGTCAATCACTACAGCGACCTCGTCCTGCGGCTGGGACTGTTCGCACTGCTCGCGTTGGCCGCCGGCCTGGGGGTGGACACGATTCTCCGATCACGGCCGGCATCGCGATGGACGCTGCTGGGCCTATTTGCGGCGACCGCCACCGCGTCCGTTGGTTGGTTGATCGCCCTCCAGGGTGCGGCCGCCACGCAGAACTTTCTCTTCGGCCTCGGCCTCGCGCTCGCGCTGCTGTACGGTATTGGCCTGTGCCGGTTGGCGGTCGCCCGTACGCCCGCCGCGATTCACGCAGTGGTGCTCATGCTTCTGCCCCTCGTACTCGTCGATACGTCGGCGTTCGCCTTCGCGCACCTGCGTCTCTCGCTCAGTCGCGCCGCATTGGACGCTGCCGAACCTGGGCCCGGCACGATTGGCAGCGTGATCGGACGGGAGGAGACGGATTTCTTGTATCTGCGCGGCATACGCGACGAGACGGCGCTCGTGGACGCGCAGGAGCCGGTGGTGACGCTGCTCACCGCCTCCGGACACGAACGCGCCCCTGTGCAGGACATCTCAATCGTCGAGAGGACGTATAACCGCCTTACGATGCGCGTCCGGACGGCCGAGCCCGCACGCCTCGAATGGCGGGATGCCTTTTTCCCGTTCTGGCGCGCATCGGTCAACGGCCTGGACACGCCCGTCGAGCGCACGTCCGCCGGCATGAAAGCCGTCCGCGTGCCGGCCGGCGAGGCGACCGTCACCTTCCGCTTCTCCCCGACGGGGCTCCGCGCCAGCGTTGCACTCAGCTATCTCGTCATGCTGGGCGCGCTCGTCGTGTGGATGCGGACTCGCATGCTCGCGGATGTCTGACCTGGGACCGGAGCTCTCAGTCGTCATTTCCTTCCGCAACGAGGAAGATGTCATCATCGAGCTGCTGCGTCGACTGGGCGACAGCCTGACGAAGACCGGTGCACCATACGAAGTGATCTTCGTCAACGACGCATCGACTGACGACTCGCTGCCGTTACTCGCCGATGCCGCGGGTGCGGATCGACGCATCAAGGTGCTGTCGACCTCGCGTCCGTTCGGGCCGGCCGAATGCGCGCTCGCCGGCCTGGCATTCGCGAGCGGCCGCGCGATGATCATCATGGACGCCGACCTGCAGGATCCGCCAGAGCTCATTCCCACGTTGGTCGAGCGCTGGCGTGAGGGCGCTGATGTCGTCTACACCGTGCGCACCGCACGCCATGGCGAGCCGTTCCTGAAGCCGTTCTTCACGCGCGTCGCCTATCGTCTGATCGGGGCCGGCGCCGAGATTCCTCTGCCCGTCGAGGCCGGCGACTTCCGTCTGATGAGCCGCCGGGTCGTCGACGAGCTGATCAGACTGCCGGAACGAAGCCCCTACCTACGCGGGCTCGTCGCCTGGATCGGTTTTCGGCAAGTGTCCGTGCCATACGAACGGCAGCCGCGATTTGCCGGCCGGACGCACAGCGGGTGGTTCCACAGCCGGAATCCGTGGCGCACGCTGGTCGCCGGCCTCACGTTCTCGTCGGGCCCCCTCATGCTGCTCCTGACTGTCGGCGTGCTCGTCCTTGCAGGATCGGTGGCCGCTGCCGCAGCGCTGTGGATCGCGACCGGCACCATGCCGCTGGCGACGTTTATTGCACTCTCGCTCGCGCTCGTGGTGGGTGTGCAGCTCCTTGGCCTTGGCGTGCTCGGGCTGTACATCGGCCGGATCTCCCAAGAAGTGCGGGCCCGGCCCCGCTACATCATCGAGAGCGCGATTGGATTCGGCGATGCGGGCGATCGCCGTCCATAGTGCCGCGACGCACCAGTCCGTCGATGAACGGCGCGTGCCGTCGCGTGACGCGGCGCTGGCGCCCGTAAGACAGCGTTCGAGATGAATTCCGATCATGAGGTCACAATCCTCCTGGCGCTGAAGGACCGGTTTCCCTTCACCGTGCGATGGATGTCGTATGCGGAACGCGTCCGCCTTCCCTTTCCGGTGTTGATTGCCGATGGGAGCGCCGGCGATGAAACGGAGACCCTGCTGGGTCGCGGCGCGAGCTTTGCCGGCGTGCGCTACCAGTACGTGCGGTCGGGCCAAGACACGACGTATGCGGACTATTGGCGAAAAGTAGCCGACGGGTGCGCACGCATTCAGACTCCGTTCGTGGCGCTCGCCGATAACGACGACTTCTTTCTCGTGCCGGGAATGCGTGCGGGGGTCGAGTTCATGCGCACGCACTCCGACCATGTGACGTGCGGCGGGCAGTGCGCAGTGTTCTGGGTCACGTCGGGCGGCCGGCGGCCCAGGATTTCCAATCCGCACGTGCCGGAGGCGCTCTACGGCAACCGCGTCGAGTGGAAGTGCAGCCTCGATGCCCGATCGCTGGAAGATTCCTCGGCCCGGCAGCGCATCCGCAACCATTCACTGAACGCCGCGCATCCGGCCTACTATCACGTCCGGCGGACGGCCGAGCTGCGGCATCACGCCGAGGTCTTGCGCGATGCCAACATCCGGGATCCTTTTCTCATCGAGCGGCTGCTGTTGTTTCTGACCGCAATTGCCGGCAAGACCCGGCAGCTCGACACCCTGTACCTCGCGAGGCAATGGAACGCTCCGGGCAGCAGCGGCCTCGCCCATGAACGCGAGCACGGTGATTGGTTCGGCCGCATGCTGGCGGCATCGTGGTCCCGTGATTTCACGATATTCGTCGAGGTGGCCTCGCGCGCACTGGCCGCGCACGACCGGCTCGCCGAGGACGAGGCACGGCGATCGGTCGTCGAGCTGTACCGGTTGTGGCTCGCACCCCAGATGCTCGGCGACGTGCTCGCGGAGCCGACCATCACGCTGCCGATGACGATTACAGTGGCTGGGATGCGCCGGTTGCTGGCGCGGTCGCCGGGCAGTGCCGTCCGCCGCCTCGCGCGCACGCTCTATCGCCGCAGCCGATGGATTTCCGTCGACGCGGTTCACGGCACTCAGCTGCGCGCCCGGCGCGTCCGGGCTGCGGAGAAGGCCTTCCAGCCGATCTATCAGTTCCTCACACGCGGTGCGGCGGAGGCCCGGTGACCGGACGGCACGTGCGCACCGACGCGCGCTCACCATCTTGCTGACGCTGAGGGCGTGCGGCCGAGGCGTTCGGTCGATGAGTGTGCGTCAGCCCTCCGGATCACAATGGCCCTGAAGGCCGCCATCAGGAAAATCGTCCCGCCATTGATCATGGACGCCTATCGAGCACTGCGCCCGCGGCCGATCTGGGCGGGGGTGTACCCCTGTTTCAGCGCCGTCCCCACCACCGAGATCAGCCGGCAAGGTAACGCGTGGTTGACGGCGGCGGTCGATCCCGCCGGGTACAGCACGCTGCCAGCGGACGTGCTGCAGGAACACGGCTACCTGGCGATGCTGGCGGCGCACTTGTGCCGGCAAAACGACGGGCACCTGCGCATCCTCGACGTCGGCGGCGCGCTCGGCGTCTCGTACGTTCACCTGCTGCACACGCTGACCGACTGCGGCGGGATCGACTATCACATCGTGGAGCTGGAGTGGGCCTGCCGCGAAGGCGCGCGGCGTTTCGCGGACGACCGCCGTCTCCATTACCACCGGACGCTGCCCGAGAGTCTCTCGGACCTGGACATCATCCACCTCACCGAGGCGCTGGAGTATGTCGAAGACTACGCAGGTCTGCTTCGGCGCCTGTGCGCGTACCGTCCCCAGTACCTCCTGCTGGTCGGGCTCCATGCGGGGTCCTTTCCCACCTACGCAACTGCGCAGCTGAACATCCCCGGCGCGATCATCCCGCATTGGTTCTTCAACCTGGACGAAATCCTGGAAATCCTGCGCGCCTGCGGGTACGGGCCCGTGTTCAAGGGAGCGGACGGTAGCCTCGTCGATCAGGGCGGTTTCCCCGAGGCGTATCGCCTGCCCGGCGGCCGTGCCCTCGTTCTATTGTTCGCGCGCGTGGAACGCTGATCGGACTGCGGTCAATCTCTGGTCTGCAACGCGGCCGCGGAGTGCGTCAGGAACTCGCGCACTGGCGCGAACGCGCGGTCCGCGCCTGCGACACGCCGCGCCCGCAGCTCGGTGCCGCGCACGGCGTCGGCAGCAATCCACGGCACCCGTCGGTACGCCGCGCGGCCGGCGCGGCGCAATAGATGTGCCTCAGGCAGTCGCAGGAGCCGGCGCGCCACGCCGGCGACGACGGTCATCGGCACGCTCGTGGTCGGCTCGGCGAGCAGATCCGCTAGGAGCGCCGGCGCCACCAGCATGCGGTACGACTCGATGATCGCCCGTCGCGCCTCGTCGGCGCTGAGGCCGTCCCGCGCCGCGAGCGCGGCTGAGGTGATCGCGACGAACCGGGCGAAATCGTCCGACCACGACGGCACCAGCATCCGTCCGAGCCAGTCGCCGAACTGCTCGACGTGCGCGAGGCCGGAGCTGCCGGGCGAGTTCCACTGCCTCGCCACGAACAGCGTGTCGAGCTGATGCGTCTTGCCGTCGATCGCCGTCAGGAACCACAGAAGATATTCGACGAGAAACAGATCCTGCAGGTTCGCCTCGCGCACGAGCCGAAAGCGATGGCGAAGCCGCTCGGCGCGGTGCACATGGTAGAAGATCGGATAGGTGGCCCGCAGCGACTGGGTGCGGATGCGCTCGCGCGCGGTGTCAGCGGTCACCGACTGCGCATCGAGACTGATCTTCCATTCGACGCCTCGGCCGTAGAGCGCTTCTTCGTCCGCTTCCGGCTCCACCCAGAAGACAGCGCATTGTCCGCCGCAGCTGGTATAGTCGGGGTGCTGCAGCAGGAAGTCAGCGGCTTGCTGCACGCCCTCCGGTGCGAGGAAGTCGTCGTTATCGGCCAGTGCCACCAGCGGCGTCCCGACATGTTCGAGCGCCTGATGGACCTTCGCGTAGTAGTCCGCGTAGGTCGCGTCGTACGGAAAGCGAAGGTACTCGCAATCGAGGCGCGAAAACACCGCATCGGTCGAGACCATCGTGGCGATCGTCTCGTCTGCCCCGCCGTCCGCGATCACGACCTTGAAAGGCAAACCGCTGGCGCTCGCGTACGCCAGCCAGCGTCGCGTAAAGGTCGCCCGATCCTTCACGGGCAGCACGATCGTCAGATCACCGGTCACCCTGTGATTATCCCCACGTTCGCAAGCTCGATCACATGACTCCGAAGCGCACGGCGGCGAACTCCCCGCGCGCCGGCGGGATCTCCCAAGAAGTGCGGGCCGAGCCCCGCTCCATCATCGAGAGCGCGATTGGATTCGGCGATGCGGGCGATCGCCGTCCATAGCGTCGCGACGTACCCGTCCGTCGATGAAGAGCGCGTGCCGTCGCGCGCCCAGATTGCCGCCGTGCTCGCCGGAAGCGGGGCGATTGGCGTGTTCGCGGGCACCGTGTGGCAGCCGACCTGGCAGGACGGCGTGGAGCCGGCCCAGGTGCTGGCCGGCCTGGTGTCCTATCCCCAGGGCAATCCCGTATACATCTACTCCGTTCGCACGTGGACCGTGGTCCACCAGCTTGCGGCCGCCCTCCTCTCCGCCGGGCTGTCGGAACGCGCCATCTCGATTCTGCTGAGCGGGTTGATGGGAATGGTGTCATTCCAGGCGCTCGGCTTGATCGTGCTCGCGCTGAGTGGCGACGTTCTGTTTGCGGTCGTGTCGCCGTTCTTCATCCTCCTCACTCACACGGCCTCGGGTGGCGTCACGTACCCGATCGAGTTGGTCGGCGTGAGATGGACCTACGGCATCATCGGGCTTTCGTACGCCTTGTTGACAATGGCGCTGTATGGTGTGCGACGGCCGCGGGCCGCTGCGCTGCTGCTCGGGTTCGCGCCGGCCCTCCACGTGACGATCGGGGTTTCGGCAATTGCGGTGACGATGGCTGCAGCGTCGCTCGACCGGTCGTTCCGCGCGTCGACGATGGCTGCCGCGCCGTGGCTGCTCGTCGGTGCGGCGGCGGCGCTGGCGAGCGCGACCTTCCACGTCCTCAATCAGGCACCCCTCGCGGGTGCGGTGCCGCTGCCGTGGCTCTCCGTGCATTGGGATGAGCATCGCCAGCCGTTCCCCCTCGTTGGCCCGCGCGCCCTGGCTGCATACCTCGCCGGGGCTGTGCCGGCATGGTGGCTGTGGCGGTTCGCGGATGACGTACCCGCCCACGCGCGTCTGCTCCTCCGCCTTCTGATCGTGTCGACGGCGGTCGGCGCCGTGTTGTCAAGCTCGT
>Ga0187893_10001837_pt1 | contig 48955 bp, 36 predicted proteins | sample MA1701074metaG_FD_139574 | JGI IMG/M metagenome (GOLD analysis project Ga0187893, IMG submission 139574) | White microbial mat communities from a basaltic lava cave in the Kipuka Kanohina Cave System on the Island of Hawaii, USA - MA170107-4 metaG ... | reverse complement strand
GCCTACGCCTACGATGCCGGCGAGACCGACGAGGGGCGGGCGTACGTCTACTACGGAACCGCCGGCGGGCTGGCCTCGGGGCCGGGATGGGTGGGCGAGGTCAGCCAGGCGAACGCCCATTTCGGCGCTGCGGTCGGCACGGCCGGGGACGTGAACGGGGACGGCTACTCGGACGTGATCGTGGGGGCGCCGAGGTTCGACACCGCACCCCTTGCCGACGAAGGACAGGCCTTCGTCTACCACGGCTCGGCCGCGGGGCTGGCGGCGACCCCGGCCTGGACAGCGCAAAGCACCCAGGTCAACGCTCGACTCGGCAGGTCGGTCGGGGCGGCCGGGGACGTCAATGGGGACGGCTACTCGGACGTGATCGTGGGCGGCCCCGGGGGCTTCCCCACGGGCCCTCCGGTGAACGGGTGGGCCTACGTGTACTACGGGAACCGCGGCCCGGGCCTCGCCTTGCGTCCCGAGCAGCGCCGGGCCGACGACACGGGTCTCGTCTCCCGGCTCGGCCACATGCGGTCGGCCGAAGGCTTCCGCCTGGCGGCGATCGGCCGTTCGCCGTTCGGCCGCGCGAACGTCAGGCTCGAGTGGGAGGTCGAGCCCCTCGGCCAGCTCCTGGACGGCGCGGGAACCCACGCGGCGGCGACCTGGTCGGACGGCGGCACCGCCGGCGCGCAGCTCGACGAGTTCGTCGCCGTGGCGGAGACCGGTGCGTACCACTGGCGGATGCGCCTGCGCTACGACCCGGTGTCGTCCCCGTTCCTCGCCGCGAGCCGGTGGTTCACGATTCCGTGGGCGAGCCAGGAGGAGACCGATCTCGTCCAGTCCTGCATCCTGCCGCAGGCTGCGCTCTTCGTCTTCGGCGCATCGAAGGATGCCCTCGGCCAGCCGACGCTGCACTTCGAGGATCCGAACCCGCCGGAGCGGGTCACCGGCTACAACGTCTACCGCTCTTCGAACGCGTCGCTTCCGCCCGAGAGCTGGACGCTCGTCGGGAGCAACGTGCAGGACGCGGCGCCGGCGGTCCCGGGTGTCCAGTGGACCGACCTCACGCCCGGCGGCTCGCCCACCGGCATCTGGTTCTACGCGGTCTTCGCCTACAACACGAACTGCGGAGCGGAGGGTCCGTGACCCGCCGGCGCGGAACGCGGGTCTCCAGCCGGAGGGGGATCACGCCGGCGAGTCCGTCGGTGCGACCGAAGGGATCGTTGGAACGGCACCGGGTCGGCTCCGGCGTCGAGCGCGCGCGCGGCGATCCACCTATCGTTCCACGCCCTGTGCGCGGCGAGGGCGGCGTGGCCTGCGCCTGTAGATCGTCGGGATCGGTGTCCCGCGCCGACGGAGCGCCACTCGCGATCCGCGCGAGGCGATCCGACATCACGTAGGTCACGCGCAGGAACGAGACCTGCGGCGCTTTGGAGCGCGGCCTCGTCCACCGGGCCGCCCCCCCGTGCGCAGTCAGCGGCACCCGGTCTCGTCCGCGCGATCGGCACCGGGCCGAACCGGAAGCCAGGTCTCGGGCGACAGCGGGAGGTGCAGCCTCACGGAATCCGAGTCGCCGCCAGCCCCTGGTTGGTGGCTCGGTCCTCCGATCCGGCCCTAGGCGGATGGGGTCACGACGGCGAGCCCGTCGATGCGACCGCCTCGCCTCCCGGGATCAGGCCGCGGGGCGGAACGTGACGCTGAAGCGGGAGCCGCCCTCGGCCACGTGGGCGTAGTCGGCCGACGCGCCCTGCGCGCGGGCCAGCGCCTGGACCAGCGCCAGCCCCAGCCCGAGCCCGGCCGGTGCGTCGGCGGCCGAGTTGCGGACGAACGGCCGGAACAGCGAGCGGCGCACCGCGGGGTCGACGCCCGGCCCGCGATCGACCACCGACAGGCGCGCGCCCTCGGCGCAGCGCACGAGCTCGATGCGGATCGTGCGGTCGGTGGCCGAGCGCCCGTACTTCTCCGCGTTGTCCAGCAGGTTCTGCACGATCTGGTGCAGCGCGTCGCGGTTGAACCGGACCGGCGGCAGGTCCGCGTCGATCACCAGCTCGACGCGGGCGCCGCCGGCCTCGAGCAGCGGGCGGAGCTGCTCGATCGACGAGCGGAGCGCCGCCGCCAGCTCCTCGCTCGTCGAGTCGAAGGTCAGCTCTCCGCGCTCGAGGCGCGAGAAGCCGAGCAGGTTCGAGACCACCCGGCCGAGCCGCTCGGCCTCGCCCGCGACCCGTTGCCCGTAGAGCTGCCGCCGCGCGGGCTCGACGCGGCCGTCGGCCAGCATCTCGCCGTACATCCGCAGCCCCGCGAGCGGGGTCCGCAGCTCGTGCGCGGCGGAGGCGGCGAAGCCCGCGCGCTGCTGCGCCAGCCGGTCGGACTGCCAGACCATGACGACGACCAGCGCCCCGGCGAACAGCGCCGCGGCGACCCCGCCGGCGAAGCTGCGGCGGAAGCCGGCGACGATCACGCTCGCCTGCTCGTCGGCCGTCGCCGCCGCCGCCGACTCGTCGACGACGACCGTCCACTCGGTGCCCGCGAGCGGGATCCCCGCCTCGAGCGGCGAAGCCGGCTTGCCCGGACGGAGCGAGGACGGCAGGGTGGAGTCCTGGACGAAGACCCGCAGCGCGTCGGGGCGGACGGCGAAGCCCTGGCTGAGCGTCGCGTTCGGCAGCCGCACGCCGCGCACGGCGACGAGCGCGGGCTGGCCGTCGAGGTCGACGGTGTGCCAGCGGAACCCGCCGACCGTCACGACCCAGTCGCGGCCGAGGCCGCGCACGGACTGGGCCTGCCCCTCGTCGACCGACGTCGGAGCCGCCAGCAGCCGGTCCGGCGCGGCGCATTCGAGGGTCTCGAGGATCGCCTGCTGGGCGCGCAACGCCTGGCGTGCGGCCTCCGATCCGTCGCCGGCGGCGAGCGTGGGCAGTGCGAGGCGCCCCAGCTCGTCGATCTGGAAGTGGGCCCACACCATCGGGTCGGCCGGCCCTTGCGCCAGCGGCGAGACGAGCCGCGCCTCGCACGCCGCGCCGGGGAGCGGCTCGTCGGCGGTGCGGTAGTCGAGGAACGAGCGGCGCGTTTCGCTCAGACGCAGCGCCTCGAGCCGCGCGCCGATCCGCTCGGCGATGCGCCGGGCCTCGAGCTGCGCCTGCAGCCGCGGCGCGCGCCGCAGCCGTTCGGCTCGCTCGTGCGTCGCGCGGCTTCCCGTCACGTACCACGCGGCACAGGGAAGGCCGAGCGCGGCCAGCGTGAGGATCCCGGCGACCGCCGCCGGCGACACGCGCCGCCTCACGGCTGGCCCCAGGCGTAGCCGACGCCCTTGACGGTGACGACGATCCGCGGCTCGGCCGGGTCGCGCTCGATCTTGTGGCGCAGGTTGGCCATCGTCATGTCCACCGTCCGGGTCTTCAGGTCGCCGCGCTTGCCCCAGACGCGCTCCAGCAGCTCGGAGCGTCCCACGGCCCGCGTCCGGTGCTGGAACAGACAGCGCAGGATCTGCGCCTCGCGCGCGGTCAGCGCGCGACGGGACTCGCCGCGCCGCGCCTCGCACCGCCCGAGATCGATGCGGCACCCGTCGGCCTCGAGCAGCAGCGGCGGCTCCGCGCCGCTCCGGACCCGCCGCGCGAGCGCCTCGATCCGCGCGAGCAGCTCGCGCGTGCCGAAGGGCTTGGTCACGTAGTCGTCGGCCCCCGCCTCGAGGCCACGGACCTTGTCCTCCTCGGCGCCGCGGGCGGTCAGGATCAGGATCGGCAAGGTGGGGCGCAGCTCGCGCAGGCGGCGGCAGACCTCGAGACCGTTCAGTCCGGGCAGCATCTGATCGAGCACGATCAGGTCGTAGCCGGGCTCGGTGCCGCGCTCCAGCGCTTCGACGCCGTCCGCGACCCCGTCCACGCGGTGCCCGTCACCGTGCAGCAGGTCCACGAGCCCGTCGCGCAGCACGGGCTCGTCCTCGACGACCAGGATCTTCACGTGAGCGTCCAGCCCTTCCCGATCATGGTCGGCCGCCGGCGCCCTCCTGTCAAAACGCGGGTGCTCCGGCGGCGAAAACGACCCGCCGGGCGATCCGGCCCGGCAGCACCGATCGCGCCTAGGCCCGGCGCTGCTTCAGGACGTTGAGCGCGGATCCGGCCCGGAACCAGTCGATCTGCTCGGGGTTCAGCGAGTGACGGGCCGGCAGCCGCTCCTCGCTCCCGTCGGCGTGGTGCAGCACGACGGTCAGCGGGGCTCCCGGCGCCAGCCGGTCGAGCCCGACGACGCTGACGAAGTCGGTCTCGCGCACCTTATCGTAGTCGGCCGCGTCGGCGAAGGTCAGCGCCAGCACGCCCTGCTTCTTGAGGTTGGCCTCGTGGATCCGGGCGAAGGAGCGGGCCAACACCACGGCGGCGCCCAGCAGCCGTGGCGACATCGCCGCATGCTCCCGGCTCGAGCCCTCGCCGTAGTTCTCGTCGCCGACGACGAGCCACCTCAGGCCGGCGGCCCTGTAGGCCCGAGCGACCGCGGGAACGGGGCGGTCGCCCTCTCCGCTCGTGAGGTCGCGCGTCGTCCCCGTCTTGCCGGTGAACGCGTTGGTCGCGCCCGTGAACATGTTGTCCGAGATGTTGTCGAGGTGGCCGCGGAAGCGCAGCCAGGGTCCGGCCGGCGAGATATGGTCGGTCGTCGTCTTGCCCCGGGTCTTGAGCAACAGCGGCAGCCGCTCGAAGTCGCGGCCGTCCCACGCCGGAAACGGCGCGAGCTTCTGCAGGCGCTGGCTCGCAGGGTCGATGCGGACCTCGACTGCGGCGCCGTCCTCGGGTGGGGCGACGTACCCGCCTTCGTCCGCGACGAATCCAGCGGCGGGGATGTCGGGCGCCGGCGCCGGCGGCTCGAGCCGGAACGCCGGTCCGCCGGGGGGCGCGAGCGCGTCGGCCAGCGGGTTGAACGACAGCCGGCCGGCGAGCGCGTAGGCGGCGACGATCTCCGGGCTGCCGATGAAGGCCAGCGTCTCGGCGTTGCCGTCGTTGCGCCGCGGGAAGTTGCGGTTGAACGAGGTGACGATCGTGTTGCGCGTGCCCGGCTGCAGCTCGTCGCGGCGCCACTGGCCGATGCACGGGCCACAGGCGTTGGCCAGCACCGTGGCGCCGAACGACGCCAGCTCCGCGAGCTGGCCGTCGCGCTCGATCGTCGCGCGGATCTGCTCGGAGCCGGGCGTCACCATGAACGGGACCGCGGCCCGCGTGATGCCGTGGCGTCGCGCCTGGCGCACCACGTCGACCACGCGCGCGATGTCCTCGTACGACGAGTTCGTGCACGATCCGATGAGCGCGACCGCGATCGCGTCGGGGTAGTCGTCGCTCTCGACGGCGGCGGCCATCGCGGAGACCGGCCGAGCCAGGTCGGGCGTGTGGGGCCCGACCAGGTGCGGCTCCAGCCGCGACAGGTCGATCTCGATCACGCGGTCGTAGCAGCGCTCGGGGTCCCGGGCCGCCTCCGGATCGGGCCGCAGCAGGTCGGCGTGCCGCTCGGCGAGATCCGCGAGCGCGGCGCGGCCCGTCGCGCGCAGGTAGCGCGCCATCGGCTCGTCGAACGGGAACAGCGAGGTCGTGGCTCCGACCTCCGCTCCCATGTTCGCGATCGTCGCCTTGCCGGTGCAGGAGATGGTCGCCGTACCGGGCCCGAAGTACTCGATCACGGCGTTCGTTCCGCCATCGACCGTCAGGATGCCGGCCAGCTTGAGGATGATGTCCTTGGGCGCGGTCCAGCCGCCGAGCCTGCCGCTCAGCCGGACGCCGATGCGCCGGGGCAGCTTGACCTCCCAGGGGAAGCCGGCCATCACGTCCACCGCGTCCGCCCCGCCCACGCCGGAGGCGAACATCCCGAGGCCACCCGCGTTCGGGGTGTGCGAATCGGTCCCGATCATCAGGCCGCCGGGGAACGCGTAGTTCTCGAGCAGCACCTGGTGGATGATCCCGGCACCCGGCTTCCAGAAGCCGATGCCGAACCGCGCGCACGCGCTGCGCAGGAAGGTGTAGACCTCGTCGTTCTCGCCGATCGCGGTCGCGAGGTCAGCGTTCGCGCCTTGGTGCGCCCGGATCAGGTGGTCGCAGTGCACGGTCGTCGGCTTGAGGACGCGTGGGATCTCCGCCTGCGCGAACTGCAGCAGCGCCATCTGCGCCGTCGCGTCCTGGAGCGCCACGCGGTCCGGGTCGAGCTGCACGTAGTCCAGGCCCGGCCGGAGCGCCGCCGCATCCGGATCGCGCGCATGGCCGAGCAGGATCTTCTCGGCGAGGCCGAGCGGGCGCGCCAGGCGGCGGCGGGCGGCCGCGAGTCGCTCGGCCGTTGCCCGGTAGCAACGGGCGACCTGCTCGGGAGTGGTGTCGATCGGTTGCACGGCGATCGCCGGATTGCGGGACCAGGATACGTCATCGAGCGCGGCGTGTCCCGGGGCGGTGATCGCGTTCGACGAGCCCGAGAGCCACACGGGCCGCAGCACGCGCCAAAAAAAGAAAGCGCTCGCCGGTCGGGGGGGGACCGGCGAACGCCGGGGGGCCGCGACATCCCTTGGGGGGGGAAACGATGCCGCGACCACAGTGCGACCCTCGTACGAGGCCGCACGTTCCAATATAGTTCCCCCGGACTCCGGGGCAAGCCCGGTCCGGGAGGCGCTCCGTGCACCGAGAAGGCGAGGGCAGCGACCCCGGCGAGACCCCGAGCGAGCCGCGCCCCAGGCCGCCCGCGGCCTGGATGACCGCGCTCCGCGGGACGGCGGAGCCGGCCTTCGCGGTGATCTTCGCCAGCACGCTGACGCTCGCGCTGACCGTGCCGCTGCTGCCGACGGCGGTCGAGGCCGAGATGCCGCTGCGGGCTGCCGGCGGGCCGGGAACCGTGCTCCCCGCGACGGAGCTGGCGTCGCGCGTCGCGGCGCTCGGCCTGGCGCGTCGCGTCGAGGTCGTGCTCAAGGACGGGACCGACCATCTCGTGCTGTACGAAGCCGAAGAGGGAGTCGATCGGCGCCTGGCGCAAGCCGCGCGCGAGGCCGGTTACCTCGAGCGCGACGTCGTCGAGCGCCGCGTCCTCAGCCTGGAGCGGCTGCTCGAGCGCGATCCCCGGGCGCTGTCGGCGCTGCTCAGCATCCAGACCGTGGTCTTCCTCGTGACCGGGCTGCTGCTGGCCCGGCTGCGAGCGAGAGTCGTGCCCGTGCGCAAGGCGACCGCGCTCGGAGCGATCGCCACCGGCGTCGTCGGCGGGCTGATCGCGCTCGCGGCGAGCGCGGCCATCAGCGGCCTGTTGGAGCTGGCCGGGCTGCCCGTCCAGGAGCAGGAATGGTTGCGGCAGCTGTTCGCCGACGGCGAGGCGGTGGTCTGGCTCGCACCGTGGATCCTGCTGTTCGGTCCGATCGCCGAGGAGGTGTTCTTCCGTCGCTACGCCTTCCGCGCCATCGCCGGGCGCGCGGGGCTGCCCGCCGGACTGGTCGCGTCGTCGGTGCTGTTCGCGCTGATCCACTTCAACCCGTCCGGCTTCCTGATCTACCTCGCGATCGGCGTGGTGCTGGCGGCGGTCTACCAGCGGACGGGGAGCCTGCTGGCGCCGGTGGCGGGGCACGTCACGGTCAACGCCGTCGTGCTGGTCGCGGCCATGGTGGTCGGCCCGAGTGCCGTGTAGCGCGGACGACGACTGGCCGCGGCGCGGCGTTCGACGTAGCCTTGTCGGGGTGTTCCCCGACCCGCGACGGCGCCGATGAACGAGCACGGCCCACCGCTCCCGCCGCGACCGGGCGGCCGCCAGGCGTACGTCCCGGCGGTCGGCCCCCGGCTGCGGAAGCTCTTGTTCGTGGTCTTCGGCCTGTTCGCGCTGCTCGGCGTGAACTCGGTCTACCTCGCGAGCATCACCGTCGCCGAGAGCCTCAGCGGCGCGGTCTACCAGAACTGGTTCTACCTCTACATGTTCCTGGTGCACCTCGTCCTGGGGACGGCGATCGTCCTCCCGGTCGTGGTCTTCGGCCTGGCGCACATGCGCAACGCGCGCCACCGGCGCAACCGGCGCGCCGTGCGCGTCGGCTACGCGCTGTTCACGACGGCGCTCTTGCTGCTCGGCTCGGGGATCGTGCTGACGCGGCTCGAGGGCGTGATCGAGGTCAAGGACCCGACGACGCGCTCGATCGCCTACTGGGTGCACGTCGTCACGCCGCTCGCGGCAGCCTGGCTGTTCGTGCTGCACCGGCTGGCGGGCAAGCGCATCCGCTGGAAGGTCGGGCTGGCCTGGGCCGGCGTCGCGGCGGGCTTCGCGCTGGCGATGCTGATCGTCCAGGCGCAGGACCCGCGCCGCTGGAACGTCGAGGGCAACCCGGAGGGCGAGAAGTACTTCTTCCCCTCGCTGGCCCGCACGCGCAGCGGGGACTTCATCCCGGCGGCGACGCTGATGGACGAGGCCTACTGCCGGCAGTGCCACGGCGACATCCACGAAAGCTGGACGCGCAGCGTCCACCGCTTCAGCTCGTTCAACAACCCGGCCTACCTGTTCAGCGTGCGCGAGACGCGGGAGGTCTCGCTGCGCCGCGACGGCAGCGTGACGCGCTCGCGCTTCTGCGCCGGCTGCCACGACCCGGTTCCGTTCTTCAGCGGGCAGTTCAACGACCCCGAGTACGACGACGTCAACGATCCCACCGCGCACGCCGGGATCACCTGCAGCGTGTGCCACAGCATCACGCACATCAACTCGGTGCGCGGCAACGGCGACTACACGATCGACGTGCCGCTGCACTATCCGTTCACCACGTCCGAGCGCGCCTCGCTGCGCTGGCTCAACCGCCAGCTGGTGCGCTCCAAGCCCGCCTTCCACAAGAAGACGTTCCTCAAGCCGCTGCATCGCACGCCCGAGTTCTGCGGCAGCTGTCACAAGGTCCATCTGCCGCCGGAGCTGAACGACTACAAGTGGCTGCGCGGGCAGAACCACTACGACGCCTTCCTGCTCAGCGGCGTCTCGGGGCACGGCGTGGCCAGCTTCTACTACCCGCCGCAGGCGCAGGCGAACTGCAACGGCTGCCACATGCCGCTCTTCGAATCGGAGGATTTCGGCGCGCGTGAGCGGGACGATTCGGGCCGGCTCAAGGTACACGACCACATGTTCCCGTCGGCCAACACGGCGGTCGCCGTGCTCGTCGGCGACGAGCGCGCGGGGGAGATCGTCGCCGCGCACGCCAAGTTCCTCGAGGGCGTGATGCGCGTCGATCTGTTCGGCCTGCGCGAGGCCGGCCGGATCGACGGCGCGCTGACGGCGCCGCTGCGCCCCGCGCTGCCGGTGCTCGAGCCGGGCCGCAGCTACCTGCTCGAAACCGTGGTCCGCACGGTCAAGATGGGACACCTGTTCACCCAGGGAACCGCCGACTCGAACGAGGTCTGGCTCGACGTGGCGGTGACGAGCGGCGGGCGCCCCCTCGGCCGCAGCGGCGGGCGGGCGGGGGACGGTGGCGTCGACCCCTGGTCGCACTTCGTCAACGCCTTCGTCATCGACCGCGAGGGCTATCGCATCGACCGCCGCAACGCGCAGGACATCTTCCTCCCGCTCTACAACCACCAGATCCCGCCCGGCGCCGCCGACACCGTGCACTACCTGCTCGAGCTGCCGCCGGACGTCCGCGACCCGATCGAGGTCGAGATCCGGCTGCAGTACCGCAAGTTCGACACGACCTACATGCAGCACGTCCACGGCTTCGACCACGTCAACCGGCTGCCGGTGCTGACCCTGGCCAGCGATCGAGTCGTGTTCGCGGTGCGGGGCGGCGCGGCGCCGGAGCCGATCGCGCCGCCGACGCCGCCCGCCTGGGAGCGCTGGAACGACTACGGCATCGGCCTGCTGCGCCAGGGCGCGCTGCGCCAGGCCGAGCAGGCGTTCCGCGAGGTCGAGGCGCTGGGCCGTGCCGACGGCCCGCTCAACCTGGCGCGGGTCTACCTCGAGGAAGGGCGCGTGACGCAGGAGGCGCCCGAGGCGCTGCGCCGTGCGGCGAGCTTCGACCCGGCGCCACCGCAGTGGACGCTGCTGTGGCTCGCCGGCCGCGTCAACGAGCAGAACGGCCGCTTCGACGAGGCGATCGCGAACTACCGCCAGATCGTCGAGGGCGGCTTCGAGCAGGCGGCCGGCCGCGGCTTCGACTTCGCGCTCGACTACAACCTGCTCAACCGGCTCGGCCAGTCGCTGTACGAGCGCGCGAAGCAGGAGCGGGGCGCGGCGCGGGCCGCCGAGCGAAGGCGCTTGCTCGAGGAGGCGCTCGCGGTGTTCCGGCGCGTGCTCGAGATCGACCCGGAGAACGTGACGGGCCACTACAACGCCCGGCTGCTGTACGCGGAGCTGGGCGACGCCGAGGCGGCGGCCGCGCACGCCGAGCTGCACGCGCGCTACAAGCCCGACGACAACGCGGGCGATCGGGCGATCGCCGCAGCCCGCCGGCGTTACCCCGCGGCCAACCACGCCGCCGAGGCGGTCAAGATCTACGACCTGCGCCGCACGGGAGCCTACGAGCTTGCACGCGCCGGCGGAGCGCTCGCAACCGGGCCCGCGACCGGCGGCGACGGCCGGAGCGGACTGTCGGCCCGCCTCGCCGCTGGGGCCGGCAGCTCGCCGGACGGGGGCTGAGCCCGCGGTGCGCGCCGGGGCACGACGGGGTTCGGCAGCGGGGATTCTCGGCGGGCTCCGTGTCGGGTCGAGAACGTCACCGGCCAGCGCGTCCACCCGTCGCCCTCGGTCGGCGTCGGCTCACCAGGCTCGAGTCGCTCGTCGCCGTCGGCCACGGCACGGCCACGGCGCCACCACGGCCACGGCCGCGGCCGGTGACGTAGCGATGACGTCCGCGGCACGAGTAGGAGGGCGTGCGTGAGCGATCACGAGCGCACGCCGCCGCCACCGCCGGAAGAGACCGTCCCCGAGGACGACGCGATCATCGGGCGCGTCCTGCGGAGGTCGCTGGCGGTGATCGCCGCGGTCGGCGCCATCGTCGTGCTGGGCGTCGCCGTCCGCCGCGGCGCGGCTCCCGAGGAGCGCGTGCTCGAGAAGCAGGTCGGGGCGATCGCCGCTCTCGAGCGCGGCTCGGCGGCGATGCCGGCGGTGCGCTTCACCGACGTCACGCGCGCCGCGGGCATCGACTTCGTCCACGAGAGCGGGGCGCGCGGCGAGCGCCTGCTGCCGGAGACGATGGGCGGCGGCGTCGCGTGGCTCGACTTCGACACCGACGGCGACAGCGACCTGCTGCTCGTCAATTCGCGGCCGTGGCCCGGGGACGAGCGGCCCGGGCCGCCGCCGATCTCGGCGCTGTACCGCAACGACGGCGGCGGGCGGTTCTCGGACGTGGCGCGCGCGGCCGGCTTGACGGCGTCGCTCTACGGCATGGGGGCGGCGGCGGGGGATTACGACAACGACGGCGACCCCGACCTGTTCCTGACGGCGCTGGGGCCGAACCGCCTGTACCGCAACGACGGCGGCACGTTCGTCGACGTCACCGCCCGCGCCGGCGTCGGCGGCGGCGAGAACGACTGGAGCACCGGCGCGGGGTTCCTCGACTACGACGCCGACGGCGATCTCGACCTGTTCGTCTGCACCTACGTCGCCTGGTCGAAGGAGATCGACCTCGAGCTGAACTTCACGCTCAACGGCCGCGACCGCGCCTACGGTCCGCCGACCAGCTACCAGGGCACGCACTCCTACCTGTACCGCAACGACGGCGGGGACCGCTTCACGGACGTCTCGGCCGCGGCGGGGATCCAGGTGCTGAATCCGCTGACCGGGCTCCCCGCCGGGAAGGCGCTGGCGGCGACCTTCGGCGATCTCGATCGCGACGGCTGGATCGACATCGTCGTCGCCAACGACACCGTGCAGAACTTCCTGTTCCACAACCGTGGCGACGGGACGTTCGAGGAGATCGGTGCCGTCGCCGGCGTCGGCTTCGACAGCGAGGGGAACGCCACCGGCGCGATGGGCATCGACCTCGCCCACTACCGCGGCGACGACCACGTGGCGATCGGCATCGGCAACTTCGCCAACGAGATGACGTCGTTCTACGTCGGACGGATCGGCGAGCTGCGCTACACCGACGAGGCGACGGGCGAGGGCATCGGCGCGCCGAGCCGGCTGTTCCTCAAGTTCGGGCTGTTCTTCTTCGACTACGACCTCGACGGGCGCCTCGACCTGCTCCAGGCCAACGGCCATCTGGAGAGCGAGATCGCCGAGGTCCAGGCGAGCCAGAGCTATCGCCAGCCGGCGCAGCTCTTCTGGAACGCCGGCGAGGAGGCGCGCTCGTGCTACGCCGAGGTGCCGCGCGAGAGCACGGGGGACCTGGGGCGGCCGATCGTCGGGCGCGGCGCGGCGTTTGCCGACATCGACGCCGACGGCGACCTCGACGTCGTGCTGACCCAGACCGGCGGTCCGCCGCTGCTGTTGCGCAACGAGCAGGCGCTCGGCCACCACTGGCTGCGCGTGAGGCCGGTCGGCCGCCGCACCAATCGCGACGCGATCGGCGCCTGGATCGAGGTCGAATCCGGCGGGCGCGTGCAGCGCCGGCAGGTGATGCCGACCCGCAGCTACCTGTCCCAGGTCGAGCTGCCGGTCACCTTCGGCCTCGGCCGGGACACGCGCGTCGATCGCCTGACCGTCTTCTGGCCCGACGGCACGCTGCAGGAGCTGCGCGACCCGGGGATCGACCGGCCGATCGAGATCCGCGAGCAGGGCTGACGCCGGACGGGGCTCGGCCTCGGGCACCCTCAGGACGCACCAGGACGGAGCACCCCGGCCCGCGGGCCAGGTAGTGGATACGATCGGCGTTCCCGCTCTCCTCGAACGGCAGTGGCAGGGCCGAGGCCTCGATCCGCGAGCCGGTCGCGCGTCCGTTCGAGTGACGATCGGCGTCTGGGTACCCAGAAGCCCGAGCGACGCGACCAACCCGCCGCTCCACCGCACGCCGATCCGGCTCATCGTCGCCCGCCCGTGACCTTGCCGCGGACCCGTCGCTGTGACCCGGCCCGCACCCTGTCGTGAAGGAAACGGCCGGGCGCGGTTACCGACGATCCCCCGAGCGGCCGGGAGCGAGTTCCCGCCGCAGCCGCACGCGAGAGGTCGTGTCGTGCTCGCCGTTCCACCGCGCGCGCTCGATTCGCGGCCGGATGGCGGCGACGCCCGGCCCGCCGCAGCACGATCGAGGCGACGCCAGTTCAGACGGCGCGCCAGAGCTGGTAGGCCCAGCCGGCGGCGAGCACGATCGCGGCGCCGATCAGGAGCGCACGGCGCGTCCGTGAGCCCGGCGCCGTCGCCTGCACACGGCTGCCGCCGGGGGCCAGGATCGACGTCCCGAGCGACCAGGCCGCGAGAGCGGCGAGCACCGCGAACGTCATCGGATTGAGCGCGATCGCTTCCGCCAGGTCGCCGGCGAGTAGCGCCCGCAGCATCCGCGTCGTCCCACAGGTCGCGCAGGGCATGCCCGTCCATTCGCGGAGTCGACAATCCGGGACGGGCAGACCGGCCCGCAACCAGACGGCGGCGGCCACGCCACTCGAGAGCAAGACCGCCCCGACCCACAACCCCGCCTCGCGCGAGGCGCCGGAGGCGCGGAACGAAACGCCGCGGATCACGCCGGAGCCTCCCCGCCGGGAGTCGCGGCGCTCGTCGGTGGGGGCACGTCGGCGCGGCTTGCGAGTGCCGCGTAGTCGGGACCGAGCTGACTCAGAAAGTGCAGCGAATAGCTGCGCCCGAAGACGTAGAGCGGCAGCAGGATCACGGTTCCGATGTAGGGCAGCCCCGCGATGCAGCAGGTGACGCAGACCAGGCAGCAGCTGATGAAGACGATCACGAGCGCCAGCAGGAGCTTCAGCAAGGCGTAGCGCACGAAGGTCCCGGCATGGCGCGCGATCAGGCCGCAGGCCTCGGTCCATGCCGCCGTCGCACGACACCCGCGCACCCACTGGATCGGCACCACGAGATCGTTGATCGCGACCCCGACGAGGCCCATCAGCACGAGGACCGGGAGGAGCAGCACGAGCACGAACCCTGAGATCGCGAGGATCGTGGCGAGCCCCGGATCGTGGTCGAAGTCGAGAGCGACCAGCAGCGCAACCATCGAGCCGATCAGGATTCCGAGCACGACCAGGCAGATCGACCCCACGACGACGCGGAAGCCGAACAGCGAGTCGCCCTGCTCGCGGTAGCGGTGCCACGGCTCGACGACCGCTCCGCGATCGTGGACGACGCCGTCGAGGAACATCAGCTTGCCGCGGCTCGAAAGCCAGGTGCACAGCAGGGTGAAGGCGATGGCGACGATGAGCGCCAGGGCGACCAGGACCACGAACAGCGCCAAGTGATCCTGGACCCACTGGCTGGCGCGGGAGAGTCCCCCGTCGGCGCCGGAGGGCACGCGCCAGTTGGCGCCCACCCCTCCGCCATGCTGACCGATCCACGCGAGCCAGGCGCAGAAGCCGAGCGCGAACCACTTGCCGAGATCGAACGGCCGAAACAGCACGCGGCCCGTCCAGTCCAGCGCCGTCGAGACCGGAGCCGTGACCGAGAAGCGAGCGGAGCCGGAAGGGGGCGGGTGTGAGTCCAACGTTCCTCCCCAAGTTCCGCGGATTCGGTTCGCCGTCGCGCCGCGCCAGGCTAGGCCGACGAGGCCCTCGAGTCAATCGACGAACCCCACAGCGGAGCCGCCTCTTGCCCGGTGCGGAGAGCGACGCGGGTCGTACGCTCGAGCCCCCTTCCGGCGGTAGGATCGTCGCCGGCGGCCGGCTCGCGCCGGCCCGGGAACCACGGGGCGAGTGAGGTGTCCTATCGGCTGGCGATCCGGGACCCCCACGAGCGTGAACGAAGCTGAGAGCCGAAGGACACGGTGCAGCCGGCGACGTGGTGCGGGCTGCAGCAGATTCACCGGCGAGCTACGGTTGGGCGCTCGCCTGTTGCGCCGGAAGCCGGCACGAGGCCGAGGAGGTGCTGCGGACCTCCACCTCGAGGCCACTGCGGGCAACGGCCGCTCGGCGAGCGCTGGCTCTGTCGCGAGTCGATCGAAGAGGATCGGCGCGCACGTCGCCGCCTTCCCTGCACGTCGCAGGCTGCGCACGTAGCGGCAGGCGGCGAGCTGCGCACGCAGCGTCGAGCGAGCGCCCGCGCGCTCGCTCAGCGCGGGGCCGGAACGAGGAGCACGGGGCATTGCGCGGTCTGGATCACGCGATCGGCGACGCTGCCGAGGGGCACGGGGCGCCGGGGCCCCCCGCGGCCGTGCGACACGAGCAGCACGAGGTCGATCGCCTCCGCTTCGCTCGTGGCCACGATCGTCCGGGCGGGACCCGAGCCGCCGACGGACGAGCGCACACGCAGGCCCTCCGCGCGCAGCGCGGCCTCGACCCGCCCGATGTAGTCCTCGAGGCCCGCTTGCTCGGTGTCCGCTTCCGGGACCGCCAGCAGCAGGATCTCGCCGTCGAACTCACGGGCGAGCCGGCGGGCGTAACGCAACGCGCGCTCGGCGCTCGTCGACCCGTCGAGGTTGACGAGCAGACGCCGGAAGCGGGTTCGCCGGCTGCGCCACTCGTCGAGCGGACGGATCAGCAGGACCGCACACGGGGCGACCCGCACGATCCGGTCCGCGACCGCGCTCACGAACAGCCGCTCGACATCTCTCCGTCCATGCGTCGTCATCACGATCAGGTCGGCGCCGACGTCGCGGGCCAGGCGCGGGACGACCGCGTCGGGCCGGCCGGAGCCCACCAGCAGATCGACCGTGAGGCCGGACTTGCGCAGCCCGGAGGCGGTCTGGTCGAGATAGTCCTCGAGGTTGTCCTGGAGTTCCTCCGCGGAGTCGCGCTCCGCCGGCCGCGGCCGCGCCGCGATCAGCGTCAGCGTGCAGCCGAAGGCATGGCACAGCGCCTCGGCCGGCGGAAGAGCCGTCTCCGCCAGCGGCGTTCCGCTGAGCGGAACCACGATGTCCTTGAAGATCGGCTCGTCGCTCGGGCGTCCCTCGCGCTGGTAGGGCAGGAGGTACTGCCCGGTGAAGATGCGTCCCAGGTGCTCGCCGAGCGCGACCGGCTCGCCCAGGCGCCGGCGAAAATAACTGAACGCCGCGTACAGCAGCGGGATGAACAGCAGGTAGGTCCAGGCACCCTCGGCGAAGCGCTCGACGAAGATCACGACGGTCGCGATGGTGGTGAGCAGGGCCGCGAGCGCCGTCCCGGCGAGCGCCGCCAGCCGCCCGAGCGAGACGCCCGGGCGGCACTCGCGCGCGAGCCGTTTGGCCGCCGCCCAGCCGGTCATGCTCAGCAGGATGAACACGCCCGCCGCATACAGCGCGAGGTAGGTCTCCTCGTGGGTGCCGAAGGCCAGGTAGCAGACGCAGACGATCCCGACTTCGATCCAGACCGGCTTGTCGGCGACGTCGAAGCGGTTCCGTTGCCCGAGGATCGCGGGGATGTAGTGGCGGTAGCGGAGGCCGAGCGCGAGGTTCTGCAGCCCCTGCGCGCTCGCGGCCGCAGCCGACGCGAGCACGATGATGCCGATGGCGGTGCCGAGGTGCGGCAGCGGGGCGGGCAGCAGCCGGTCCATCGTCTGGGTGAAGACGGACACGTGCGGATCCAGCGGATCGGCGAAGCGCAGGATCGCGGGCCCGACCACCAGCATCGTGACGGAGGTCGTACCCATGATGATCAGCAGGCTGCCGAAGGCCCGGCGGCTCTTCTCCCGCGGCGTGCCCTGGTAGGCGGCCACGAGATTGGCGAAGATCTCGATTCCCGTCATCAGGGCGAGCAGCCGCGCGTAGCCGCCCAGCGTGACGTGGAGGTTCTCCGGCGACAGCGCACGCAGGTCGAACCCGGGAAGCCTCAGGCCCGTCTTCCACACGGTCGCGATCACCATCGTCCACAGCAGGACGAGCACGCCGAGCGTCGCCGGCCCGAAAGCGCGAGCCGCCGTCCTCGGCCCGCGGTTGACGAGCCAGCCGGTGAGCAGGCTCAAGCCCACGGCGATCAGCGTGCGGTGCTGGATCCCCGCCGTCCTTTCGTTGAGCAGCGGGTAGCGGTCGGCGAGCAGCGTCACGAGCGCGGCCATGCTCACGAGGAACGTGAGCGTGTACTCGACGAACGTGATCCCGGCGTTGACCCGCACCGCCCAGCCGCCGAATTCCTCCTCGCTCAACCCGCTTCCGCCGCTGCCGTCGGTCACCCAGCCCATCACCTGGCGATACATCGCGGAGACGAGCACGACCGTCACGACGACGAGCCACAGGCTGGCCCCGAACACGACCTCCACCATGCCGGCGGCGAGGATCAGCTTCAGGAACGGACCGAAGACGTAGAGCGGCGAGGTCGCGGGGTCTCCCCCGCCGGCGAGTGCGCCCTGGAAGGAGTTCCGGAGTCGATGCGATACGTGCGCCACGCAGGTCGACCGGGTCGCTCAGCCCGAGCGACGCGTGAGACACCGTCGTAAGACGGCGAACGCGCGCCCGGCCGCTCTCCGGTTCGCGGCTGCGACGACGCGCCGGAGCGTCGCCGGCCTACACTCGAGCGACGAGGACGGCGGCGGCACGGCGACCCCGGGACGGGACGCCGGCGGGGTTTCACGTCCCTCGGGCATCGAACCTCTCGTGTTCCGCGTCGAGCGGAACGGGTGCTTCCTTCCGTCGCTCGACCGGATACTACGCCACGCGATGCGTGCGCGTCACGCGTCCGCCCGGCCGGTTCGTTGCACCGCCCGAGAGAGGATCGCGGCTTCCCGACCCGACCCACGACACCACGGGAGCCGGGCTCGCCTGCGCGACACGATGTATGATGCGGGAGTGTCCGACCAGCAGGATGACGCCAGGCGATCGCGTGCCACGGCTCGCGGGTCGTGGCCCGTACGCAGGTTCCACCTCGGTGCGGAGCCGCCCGACGACCTGAGCGATTCCACCACGGCCGAGCAGCGGCTGGCGATGATGTGGCCGCTGGCGGTGGAGGCCTGGTTGCTCGCCGGCAGGCCGTTGCCCGACTATCCGCGAAGCCGCGCGCCGATCCGGCGGTTCCGGCGCGAGCTGCCCTGAGGCCGCTTGAACGAGGACTTCCGCGACGTGCTCCACGCGCTGCTCGATGCCGGCGCGCGGTTCCTGGTCGTCGGCGCGCACGCGATGGCCGTTCACGGAGTCCCGCGGGCCACCGGCGATCTCGACCTGTGGATCGATCCGGAGCCGCTCAATGCGGCACGCGTCTGGCAGGCGCTGCTGGACTTCGGAGCGCCGGCCGGCAGCAAGGGCATCGCGCAGGAGGATCTCGCGACTCCGGGAATCGTGGTGCAGATCGGACTGCCGCCGCGACGCATCGACATCCTGACGCGAGTCAGCGGCCTCGACTTCGAGCGCGCCTGGGGCAACCGGGTGCTGCATGCCCTCGGTTCGCGGGACGTGCCCTACTTGAGCCGCGCGGATCTCGTGAGCAACAAGCGGGCGAGCGCCAGGTCCAAGGACCTCGTCGATCTCGAGATCCTGGAACGGTCCGAACCGTAGCCCCGGCCCCGGCGGGGAGCGACCGTCGCACCGCGAGCCCGTGATGCGAGCGCTCTCTGCTGCGGTCCTCCTCGATGAGCGGACGATGTCCGTCATCGGTCGGTCCACAGCGATCGACTCCGAGTGCGACCGCGTCACGGTCGGGGGAACCGTGGCGCACACGGCCCGCGGCTCGCGCCTCCGGCGCGGACGCTCGCCGGCTGCGCGCCCGTCGAACGCGAGGCGCCGGAGATGCGCGCCACGCGGAAACCGCGGCATGCGGCCAGGTTTGCCGCCGGCTCCGCGCGCACCTATGTTTGCCCGTGACCACGGGAATCGAGGCGCGGGGCGGCTCGGACCTGAAGCCGCCGCATGCGTCCGCGGAGCGGGAGGGACGTCGTGCGCCAGGGCCAGTGCTGGGTGGTCGTGCTGGCGGCCGGCTCGGGGGATCGAGTCCGGCACCTGACGCGAGACCCGTGCGGCGCCCCGGTGCCGAAGCAGTTCTTCGCACCCGAAGGCTCGCGCTCGATGTTGCGCTGCACGATCGAACGGGCCGCGCGTCTCGTGCCTCTCTCTCGCGTCGTGGTGATCGTCGCGCGGGAGCACCGCAGATGGTGGGAAGCCGAGCTGGCGGACCTGCCGCCCGACAACGTGGTCGTGCAGCCCGCCAACCGCGGGACCGCCGCCGGGATCCTGCTCCCGTTCCTCACGGTCTTGCGGCGCGATCCGCTGGCGACGATCCTCACGCTGCCGTCCGATCACCACGTGGAGCGGCCGGAGGTCCTGGACGAGGCGGTGCTCGACGCGATCGAGGCCGCCCGGACGGACGAGAGCCGGATCGTGCTGCTCGGGGTTCCGCCCGAGGAGTTCGATCGCGAGTACGGGTGGCTCGTCCCCGTTCCTCCGGCGACGACCGGGAAGATCGCGCGGGTCGCGGCGTTCGTCGAGAAACCGGCCGCGGCGATCGCGCGGGGCCTGTCGCGGCGCGGTGCCCTGGTCAACACGCTGATCTTCGCCGCTTCTTCCGCGGCCCTGTCGCGCCTGTTCGAGAGCGCCGCGCCCGAGCTGCTGGCGCGGTTCGGGGACGCGGAGCGCAGCTCGTCGGCGTCGGCGCTGGAGCGGCTGTACCAGACGATTCCGGCGGCGGATTTCAGCCGCGAGCTCCTGGAGTGCTCGCCCGAGATGCTGGCCGTGCTGCCCGTGGCGCGCTGCGGGTGGATCGACCTCGGAACGCCGGCGCGTCTGCAGCACCACCGCGCTCGCCGCGATCCCGCCGCGGACGCCGAGCCGGCGGGCAGCACGCCGCGCGTCGCTCCTCGCGACGTGAATTGACCCGTCGTCCGCGCCCCGCACCGCGTCGTGGGGGCGGCCCCCGACCACGGTCCGCGTGCCGGCGGCTCCGCGACGCGTCGCTGGGCGAGCCGGGCTAGCGGGGAGCGGGACGGGCGTGGAACCGGGCGTCAGCGTCGCTTGCCCGTACTGCGGCGAGCCCACGTGGGTCGCCGTCGATCCGGACGGTGGCTCGCGCCAGCGATTCGTCTCCGACTGCGAGGTCTGCTGTCGGCCGATCCACGCCCGGGTGACGCTCCACCCGGACGGGTCGATCCTCGCTCACGCGCGCACGGAAGACGACGCCGGGTGAGGTCGCTCGCTCGGGAACGCCGCGCCACGCCACGCGGGACGGAACCTCGGTCGGATCCCACCGCGTGCTTCGCGGTGACGCCCGCCGCGGGAGCCCTTCATGCGTCGTCCGTTAGCGGATCCCGTTCGGGGCGGCTAAGCTAGGTCGCTCCGGAGGGAGGCGATGACGGGCGGACGGCTGTCGGAGACGGGCGCGACGTGGCTGGCCTTCGCGCTGCTGACCGTGGTGAACTGGGGACTGTACGGAGTCCTGCTGCACACCGGGCAGACCGCGATGAGCGACCCGGCCCACGGCCGGTACAAGGCGTTCCTGCTGGTCGGCGTGGCCTACGTGCTGACGGCCGTGCTCGCTCCGCTCGCGGTGCTGGCGACGGTCGGCGCCTCGTGGAGCTTCCCCGCGCGCGGCGTGCTCTGGTCCTTGGCCGCGGGCGTCACCGGAGCCGCCGGCGCCTTCTTCGTGCTGCTGGCTTTCGCGGCCAAGGGCTCGCCCGCGGTCGTGATGTCGATCGTCTTCGCCGGCGCGCCGATCGTCAACGCGTTCGTCGCCACCGCGCTGCACCCGCCGGCAGGCGGGTGGTCGGCGCTGCGCTGGCAGTTCGTCGCCGGCATCCTGCTCGCCGCGGCGGGCGGTTACCTCGTCGTGTCGTACAAGCCAGGCACTTGACTCGCTCCGGGCGGCGGCAGCCCGCGCTCCGCCGCGCGCGCAGCGCTCGGGAGAACGGCGCATGAAACCGTCGCGAACACGCTCCGCCCTGACCGTGGCCGCGGCCCTGACGCTCGCGCCGCTGTCGGCCGAGGAGTGGCCGTTGTGGCGCGGTCCGTCGCAGGACGGGACGTCGGCCGAGACCGGGCTGCCGTCGAGCTGGTCGCCTGAAGGCGAGAACCTGCTGTGGAAGGCGCCGTTCATCGGGCGCTCGACCCCGGTCGTGTCCCACGGCCGGGTCACGGTCGTCGGTCGCGTCGGGGACGGGATCACGAAGCAGGAGGTCGTCGCCGGCTTCGACGCCGAGTCGGGCCGCAAGCTGTGGGAGCACCGGCACAACGTCTACAACACGACGGTGGCGTTCAACCGCCTGGGCTGGGCCAGCCCCGCGGCCGACGCCGAGACCGGGAACGTCTACGTCCACGGCGCCGGCGGCCAGCTGATCGCCTTCGACAAGGATGGCCGCGTGCTGTGGCAGCGGATGCTCAACGAGGAGTTCGGCCGAGCCTCGGGCTACGGCGGGAGGACGCAAACGCCGATCGTGTGGGGTGACCAACTGCTGCTCAGCTCGATCACGATGGGCTGGGGCGACCAGTCGCCGCCGCGCCACCGCTACTTCTCGTTCGACAAGCACACGGGCCAGGTGTTGTGGGTCTCGGCGCCGGGCGGCATGCCGCAGGACATGAACACGCAGTCGGGAGCCGTCGTCGCCGAGATCGGCGGGCGACACCTGATCGTCGCCGGGGACGCCGACGGGTCGGTCTACGGCCTCGACCTCTTGACCGGCAACAAGCTGTGGTGGTTCCGGCTGAGCCTGCGCTCGCTCAACAGCACGCCGCTCGTCGCCGGCGACGTGGTCTTCGCGTCGCACAGCGAGGAGAACGCGGACGGGCCGACGATGGGCCGGCTGGTGGCGTTCAAGGGCAGCGGGAGCGGCGACCTGGCGGGGCAGGAGCTGTGGCGGATCGACGAGCTGGCCGCCGGCTTTCCGTCGCCGGCGTTCCGCGGCGGCAAGCTGTTCGTGGTCGACAACGCGGCCGACCTCCACCGCATCGACGCCGCGAGCGGCAAGATCGACTGGACCTACGGTCTCGGCACCGTGGGCAAGGCCTCGCCCGTGCTGGCCGACGGCAAGATCTACGTGCCGGAGGAGAACGGCCGCTTCCACATCCTGAAGGACGCCGACCGCGCCCCCGTGCCGCTCGACCTGGACGAGCTGAAGTCCGAGGGCGAGCGCTACGCGGAGCTGTACGGCTCGCCCGCCGTGGCGCGCGGGCGGATCTACCTCGCGACCGAGGGCTGGCTGTACGCGATCGGTGCGCCGGCGAAGGGCCCGCGCCCGCCGGAGGTCTACCGCGGCCCGCTGGTGCCGGCCGGGGAGGGCGCGGCCGCCCACCTGCAGGTCACCCCGGCCGAGGTCGAGCTGCTGCCGGGAGAGTCCGCGACGTTCCGCGCCCGGCTGTACGACGCGCGCGGCCGTCCGCTGGGCGAGGCGAGCCCGGCGTGGAAGATCGAGGGGCTCGGCGGCGAGATCGGGCCGGGCGGTACGCTGCGGATCGAGGCCGCGAACCGCGTCCAGGGCGGAGCCGTCGTCGCCACGGTGGGCGAGCTGCGCGGCAAGGCCCGCGTGCGCGTCGTGCGGCGGCTGCCCTGGAGCGAGGACTTCGAGCAGCACGCGGCGGGTGCCGTGCCCGTGAGCTGGGTCGGGGCACGCGGCAAGTACGAGGTCGCCGAGCGCGACGGCGGCAAGGTCCTGTTGCAGCCGGTCCGCACGAGCGGCCTGCAGCGGGCGGAGACCTTCTTCGGCGGCAGCTTCTCGAACGCCACGCTCGAGGCCGACGTGCTGGGCCGCCGCGACCGGCGCCGCGTTCCGGACATCGGCCTGATCAACGGCGGCTACACGCTGCAGCTGATGGGCGCGCACCAGCGGCTCGAGCTGAAGTCGTGGGAGGCCGAGAAGCGCATGGCGCGCAGCGTGGACTTCGCGTGGGAGACGGACGTCTGGTACCGGATGAAGCTCAGGGTCGAGGTCGCCGCGGAGCGGGCCACGGTCCGCGGCAAGGTCTGGAAGCGCGGCGAGCCGGAGCCCGAGGCGTGGACGATCGTGGCCGAGGACCCGCTGCCGATCGCCGGCGGAAGCCCCGGCCTCACCGGCTACGCCCCCGCCGAGATCGCCTTCGACAACCTGGCGATCGCGCCCAACGGCTGAGCAAGGAGCGAACGATGATCAGAACGCAAGTGATCGCGCTCGTCGCGGCGCTCGCCGCCGGGTGGGTCGCCGCCGCCGAGCGCGAGGTCGCGATGTTCGGCAACACGCCGTCGCGCAACATGGTCTCGGCGGAGAAGGGCCTGCCGACGAAGTTCGACGCCAAGAGCGGGCTGAACGTGCGCTGGGTCGCCGAGCTGGGCACGCAGAGCTACGCCGGCCCGGTCGTCGCCGGCGGCAAGGTCTTCGTCGGCTCGAACAACCAGCGGCGCTACGACCCCGAGCTCGACGGCGACCGCGGCAACCTGCTCGCCTTCGACGCGGCGACCGGCAAGTTCCTGTGGCAGGCGGCGCACCCCAAGCTGCCGCAGGGCCGGGTCAACGACTGGCCGATGCAGGGGATCTGCTCGACGCCGTACATCGAGGGCGACCGGCTGTACTACGTGTCGAACCGCGCCGAGGTGATCTGCGCCGACACCGAGGGATTCCACGACGGCGAGAACGACGGGCCGTACGCGGACGAGAGCGAGACGCTGCCGGGCGCGGGCGAGCAGGGGCCGAAGAAGCTGGCCAAGACCGGCCTCGACGACGAGGACGTCGTCTGGCGCTACGACCTGATCGGCGAGCTGGACGTCTTCCCGCACAACCTGGCCGCGGGCAACCCGCTGGTCGTCGGCAACATCCTGTACACCGTCACCGGGCAGGGCGTGGACGAGGGTCACATCAACGTCCCGTCGCCGCTCGCGCCGACGTTCGTGGCGCTGAACAAGCTGACGGGCGAGCTGGTGTGGGAGGACAGCAGCCCCGGCGAGCGGATCTTCCACGGCAGCTGGTCGAACCCGGCCTACGGCGAGTTCGCGGGCAAGGGGCAGATCCTGATCCCCGGCGGCGACGGCTGGCTGTACGCGTTCGAGCCCAAGACCGGCGCGATCCTGTGGAAGTTCAACCTCAACCCGCCGGGAACGAAGTGGATCCTCGGCGGCCGCGGCACGGCGAACAACGTGATCTCGACGCCGGTGGTCCACGACGGCGTGGTCTACGTCGCGGTCGGCCAGGACCCCGAGCACGGCGAGGGCCCGGGGAACCTGTGGGCGATCGAGCCCGCGGGCAAGTCGGGCGACGTGACGGGCCAGGCGCTGTGGCACGTCGGCGGCGACGCCTTCCACCGCACGCTCTCGACCGCCGCGGTCCACGACGGGCTGTTGTACATCGCCGACCTGAGCGGCTTCGTCTACTGCTTCGAGGCCCGGACCGGCAAGCTGGTGTGGACCTACGACGCGCTGGCCGCGATCTGGGGCTCGACCTTCGTCGCCGACGGCAAGGTCTACATCGGCGACGAGGACGGCGACCTGGCCGTGCTGCGCGCCGGGCGCGAGCTGGAGCTGCTGCACGAGGCCAACCTCGGGGCCGCGGTCTACACGACACCGGTGGCCAAGGACGGCACGCTGTACGTGGTGAGCAACACGCGGCTGTTCGCGCTGAAGGAGGGGATCGCGCCGAAGGCGCCCGCGCCGCCGGCCAAGCCCGCGCCCGCCGCCCCCGAGGCGGGGAGGTAGCGTCCGATGGAGGTCCTGCGCACGCCGCTCGCCGCCGAGGTCGCGGCGGCTCGTGCCCGGCTCGACGAGCACGTGCGCGAGATCGTGCGCTGGCACTTCGACCCGGCGAGCGGCTGCCCGTTCTGGCTCGACTTCGCGGCCCGGCTCGGCTGCGACCCGCGGCGCGAGGTCTCCGGCTACGCCGACCTGCGCCTGTTCGGTCCGTTCCAGGACGAGTGGCTGCGTGGCGGGCCGGTGCGCCGCTGGATTCCCCGCGCGCTCGCCGCCGAGCCGTGGTACGTGTTCGAGACCGGCGGCTCGACCGGCGTGCCCAAGAGCCGGATGAACCACCGCGACTTCCAGACCGACTACGAGCTGTTCGCGGCCGGGCTGTCCGACGCCTCGTTCCCGCCGGGCTCGGACTGGCTGATGCTCGGCCCGACCGGCCCGCGCCGGCTGCGCCTGGCGATCGAGCACCTGTGCCAGCATCGCGGCGGGATCTGCTTCCACGTCGATCTCGACCCGCGCTGGGTCACGAAGCTGGTGCGCGACCAGCGCTGGCGCGAGCTCGAGGCGTACAAGGCGCATTGCATCGATCAGGCGCTGACGATCCTGCGCGCACACGACACGATCCGCTGCCTGTTCACGACGCCCAAGCTGCTCGAGGCGCTGTGCGAAAAGATCTCGCTCGTCAAGCAGGGGATCCGCGGCATCTTCTGCGGCGGGACCGAGATGACGGCGCAGTTCCACCGCTTCGCGCGCGAGGAGCTGGTGCCGGGCATCGACTTCGTGCCGACCTACGGCAACACGCTGATGGGCCTCGCGCGGCCCAAGCCGTTCGATCCCACGGACGGCTACGCGATCACCTACTACCCGCCGCTGCCCCGCGCGGTGTTCGAGATCGTCGACCCCGCCGACCTCGACCGCAGCGTCGGCTACGGCGAGCGCGGGCGGGTGCTGCTGACGACCCTCACGCGCGAGTTCTTCATGCCGCGCTTTCCCGAGCGTGACGAGGGGGTGCGAGCCGAGCCGTGCCGCGCGTTTCCCTGGGACGGCGTGCGCGACCTCGGCCTCCTGTCTTCGCTGCGCGAGACGGTGTCGGTCGGGGTCTACTGATGCTCCACGTGCCGATCCTGCGAGGCGGCCGCGCCTACCGCAGTCTCGACGTGGTGGAGCTGGGTCACGTGCGCGGGGGCGAGCCCGTGGCTGCGGTCAGCCAGGCCAACCGCGGGCTGATCGCGCGCGATCTGGCCGGGATGCGCGAGTGCCGGCGCGCGCTCGAGCTGCCTGTGCGCGAGCTGCTCGCGATCTGCAGCCGCGCGGCGCAGCTCGTGGCAACGGCCGAGCTGCCGCTCGATCCGCTCGACGGCGTGAAGCAGGGACCCGAGGAGTACGTGCAGACGCTCACGGCGACGACCGGTCTGCCGCACACGCTGGCCCGGACGAACCTGGAGAAGATCCGCACGGTGCTGGCCGAGATGGAAGCGGTGCTCGCCGGGCTGACACGCGGGCTCGAGCTCGAGGTGCTCGACTCCGGGCGACCCGCGCAGCACGGACCCGTCGTCAGTTACTTGGCCGAGGCCGACAGCCTGGGCGTCGTGCTGCCCAGCAACTCTCCGGGCGTCCACGCGCTGTGGCTTCCGGCGCTGCCGCTCAAGGTCGGCCTCGTGCTCAAGCCGGGATCGCGCGAGCCGTGGACCCCGTTGCGCGTGCTGCACGCGCTGCTCGCCGCCGGCTGCCCCGCGCCAGCGCTCGGCTTCTATCCGACCGACTACGCGGGCGCCGCCGAGATCCTGCTGCGCGCCGACCGCTCGATGCTGTTCGGCGACGAGACCACGGTGCGCGCCTGGCGCGACGACCGGCGGATCCAGATCCACGGGCCCGGCTGGAGCAAGGTCCTGCTCGGCCGGGATCGGGCGGATGCGTGGGAGGAATCGATCGACGTGATGGTGGCGTCCGTCGCGGACAACGGTGGGCGGTCGTGCCTCAACGCCTCGGGCGTGTGGGTGCCGGCGCACGGGTGCGAGGTCGCCGCCGAGCTGGCGGCGCGGCTCGTGCGGATCGAGGCGCTGCCGCTCGACCATCCCCAGGCGGCGCTCGCCGCCTTCCCCGACCCGGCGGCCGCGCGCCGGATCTCGGCGTTCATCGACCGCCAGCTTTCGATCCCCGGAGCCGAGGAGGTGACCGCCGGATTGCGACCCGGCGGCCGGCTGGCCGAGGTCGACGGCTGCACCTTCCTGCTGCCGACCGTGATCCGCTGCGACGATCCGGGCCACCCGCTCGCCGCCGCGGAGTTCCTGTTCCCGTTCGTCAGCGTGGTCGAGCTGCCGCAGGAGGAGATGCTCGAGCGCATCGGTCCCACGCTCGTCGCCACGGCCCTGACCGAGGATCGGCGCTTCGCCGCGGAGCTGCTCGGCTCGCGCGCCATCGACCGGCTGAACCTGGGCCCGATCCCGACGAGCCGGATCTCGTGGGACCAGCCGCACGAGGGCAACCTGTTCGAGCACCTCTACCGCCGCCGCGCGCTGCAAGCCGCGCATGGGTGAGCCGGGCTTCGCCGCCGCCGACTCCTGGGAGTGCGACCTCGGCCCGTCGCGGATCATCTTCGCGCGCGGCGCACTCGAGCGGCTCGGCGAAGCCGTCCGCCGCGCCGGCGGACGGCGCGTGCTCGTGGTGACGGACCGCGGCGTGCGCCGGGCCGGCCACCTGGACGCCGCCGCCGACTCGCTGCTGCGGGCGCACGCGGAGGTCGTGGTGCACGACGCCGTCGAGGAGAGTCCGACGACGCGCCACGTCGAGGAGACGGCGGCGGTGGCGCGGCGCGAGCAAGTGGACGCGTTCGTCGCCCTCGGCGGCGGCAGCGCGATGGACTGCGCCAAGGGCGCGAACTTCCTCGTGACCAACGGCGGCCGCATGGAGGACTACTGGGGAACGGGAAAGGCGACGCGGCCGATGCTGCCCGCGGTGGGCGTCCCGACGACCGCCGGCACGGGCAGCGAGGCTCAGTCCTACGCGCTGATCGCTCAGGCGGGGAGCGGCAGAAAGATGGCGTGCGGCGACCGGAAGGCGATGTTCCGCGCCGTGCTGCTCGATCCCCGCCTGCCCGCGACCGCGCCGCGGGCCGTGACGGCGGCGGCCGGGATCGACGCCGTCGCGCACGCCGTCGAGAGCTACGTCACGCGCGTGCGCAACCCGATCGCGCAGCTCTACGCCCTCGAGGCCTGGCGGCTGCTGGAGCGCAGCTTCGCCGGCGTGCTGGCAAAGCCGGCGGACGAGGCCGCGCTCGGCGGGATGTTGCTCGGCGCGTTCCTCGCCGGTGCGGCGATCGAGCGTTCGATGCTCGGCGCCGCCCACGCCTGCGCCAACCCGCTGACCGCGCGCTGGCCGATCGCCCACGGCGCGGCGGTGGGGCTGATGCTGCCGCACGTCGTGCGCTTCAACGCAGCGCAGATCGGCGACCTGTACGAGCGGCTCCTCGCGGCGGCCGGCGAGCCGCCGGCCCCAGGGCCCGGCCCGCGGGAGGCGACGAACGGGGCGCCGGCGAGCGGGCCGGCCGCCGGGCCGGCGCCCGCGGAGCGACTGGAGCGGCGCCTCGTCGATTTGCGCCGCATGGCGGGCCTGCCGGAAACTCTCGAGGAATGCTCGATCCCGAAGCACCGCCTGCCGGAGCTGGCCGAGGACGCGAGCCGTCAGTGGACGGCGGGCTTCAACCCGCGTCCGGTCGCGACGGCCGACCTGCTGGCGCTGTATGAAGCGGCGTACGCACCGGCCTGAGGCGCCGGCCCGTGCCGGGGCGGCGCTCGTGGCGCTGGCCGCGGCCGGCTGCCTTCCGGCGCTCGGCGGCGACTGGCCGTTGTTCCGCGGCGACACGCGCTCGACCGGCGTCAGCGCCGAGAAGCTCCCCGCCCAGCCCGTGCCGCTGTGGAGCTTCGCCACCGAGGAGGAGGGGTTCGAGTCGACGGCGACGGTCGCCGGCTCGACGGTCTACGCCGGATCGCTCGACGGCAAGCTCTACGCGCTCGCCCTGTCGGACGGCAAGCTGCGCTGGACCTACGCCGCCGGCGCCGCGATCAAGTCCGCTCCTTCGGTCCGTGACGGATCGGTCTATTTCGGCGACGAGGCGGGGGTGTTCCACGCCGTCGACGCCGCGCGCGGAAGCGGGCGCTGGCGCTTCGAGACCGGCGGCGAGGTCGTCTCCTCGGCCAACTTCGCCGGCCCCTGCGTCGTCTTCGGCTCGAACGACGAGTCGCTCTACTGCCTGGCGCCGGCCGACGGCAAGCTGCGCTGGAAGGTCGAGACCGAGGGCTTCGTCTACGGCATGCCCGCGGTCGCGGGCGAGCAGGTGATCTCCGCGGGCTGCGACGGCGTGCTGCGCACCGTGCGCGCGGGCGACGGCGCCGTGATCCGCAAGTCCCCGATCGGAGCCTACGTCGGCGCGAGCCCGGCGCTGCACGGCACGCACGCCTATTTCGGCACCTTCGACAACAGCGTGCTCGCCGTCGATCTCGCCAGCGGCAAGATCGCCTGGACCTACCGCCACCCGGAGCGGCAGTTCCCGTTCCTGTCGTCGGCGGCGGTCGACGGGAGGCTGGTGGTGCTCGGCGGCCGCGACAAGACGGTGGTGGCGCTCGAGATCGCGAGCGGCGCCGTCGCCTGGAGCTACGCGGCCGGCGCGCGGGTCGACTCGTCGCCGGTCATCGCCGATGGCCGGGTGTGGGTCGGGGTGACGAGCGGCGAGATCGTCGGACTGGCACTAGAATCGGGAGAGCCGCGCTGGCGCTTCGACACCGGCTCGCCGGTCGTCGCCTCGCCGAGCGTGGCCGCGGGCCGGCTGGTCGTCGGAACGGTCGACGGACGGCTGCACTGCTTCGGAGCCCAGGAGCGACGCGAGGAATGACGACCCGCAGCGATCCCGCGACGACCGTCGCCGACCCGACGGAAACCGAGGTCGGCAGCGTCTTCGTCTCGAACTACCCGCCCTACTCGTTCTGGGAGATGGACCAGGTGCCGCGGGCGCTGGAGGCGCTCGGCCGCCCGGCGCAGCCCGGCACGCCCCTCGGCCTGTATCTCCACATCCCGTTTTGCCGCAAGCGCTGCAAGTTCTGCTACTTCAAGGTCTACACCGACAAGACGGGCGACGACGTGCGGCGCTACGCCGCCGCGCTGACGCGTGAGGTCGAGCTGCTCGCGGCGCTGCCGGCGATCGCGGGCCGGCCGCTGAAGTTCGTCTACTTCGGCGGCGGCACGCCGTCGTTCCTCGCGGCCAAGCAGCTGCGGGCGCTGGTCAAGCGGATCCGCACCCTGCTGCCGTGGCAGGGTGCCGAGGAGGTCACCTTCGAGTGCGAGCCCGGGACGCTGACCCGCCCCAAGGTCGAGGCGATCCGCGAGGTCGGCGTGACGCGGCTGTCCTTGGGCGTCGAGAGCTTCGACGATCGCGTGCTCGAGGAGAACGGCCGGGCCCACCGCTCGGCCGAGATCCATCGCGTGGCGCCGTGGATCCGCGCCGCCGGCTTCGCCCAGGTCAACATCGACCTGATCGCCGGCATGGTCGGCGAGACGTGGGAGACGTGGCGGGAGAACGTGCGCCGGACGCTCGAGCTGGCGCCGGACAGCGTCACGGTCTACCAGATGGAGCTGCCGTTCAACACCGTCTACTCGCGCCAGATCCTCGACGGCTCGGGATCGGTCGCGGTCGCCGACTGGGAGACCAAGCGCGCCTGGCACGACCACGCGTTCCGCGAGTTCGAGAGCGCCGGCTACCGCGTCTCGAGCGCCTACACCGTGGTCCGGCCGGGCCCGGGCGGGCGGTTCGTCTACCGCGACTCGGTCTGGCGCGGCTGCGACCTGCTCGGCACCGGCGTGGCCTCGTTCTCGCACGTCGGCGGCGTGCACTTCCAGAACGAGGCCGACTGGGGGCCGTATCTCGGCCGGGTCGAGGCCGGCGAGATCCCGATCGCGCGCGCCTTCGTCACCGACCCGGCCGAGCGCCTCACGCGCGAGATGATCCTGCAGCTGAAGCTGGGCCGCGTGGAGCGCGAGCCGTTCCGCCGCAAGTTCGGCGTCGACATCCTGGAGCGGTTCGCGCCCGCGTGGGACCGGCTCGCCGCGCGCCGGATGGTCGAGGTCGAGGACGGGACGATCCGCCTCACGCGTCCGGGACTGCTGCGCGTGGACAGCCTGCTGCCCGAGTTCTACGCCGGGCGGTACCGCGGAGCGCGCTACACCTGAGCGGCGCGACCGCCCGGGTCCCGTCGCGGGGGAGACGATCGTCCGGGCGCAGCCCGGGCGCGTCGAGCTTGACATGTGCTCCACATGAAAGTAAGCTCATGACATGTCGAAGATGATCCAGATCCGGAACGTCCCGGACGAGCTGCATCGCGAGCTGAAGGCGCGGGCCGCGGTCGAGGGGCTCGCGCTGTCCGAGTACCTGCTGCGAGAGGTGCGACGCGCCGCGCAGCGGCCGACGCTCGCGGAGCTGAGGCGACGGATCGTCCAGCGCACACGGCCGCGGCTCCGAGTCCCGCCCGCCCGCGCGGTGCGTGCCGAGCGGGACCGGCGTTGATCGTCGTCGACGCGTCGGCGGTGCTCGAGGTCCTGCTGAACACGAGTGCCGGAGCGCGCATCGGCGACCGGATCTTGAGTGGCGACGAGACGTTGCACGCGCCGCACCTGCTCGATCTCGAGGTGGCCCAGGTGCTGAGGCGGTACGCGGCAAGCGGAGAGCTGGCGGCGGACCGCGGGGCCGAAGCGCTGGAGGATCTCGCCGGGTTTCCCCTGCAGCGTTACCCGCACGACTTATTGCTGTCGCGCAGCTGGGAGCTGAGGGGCAACGCCACGGCTTGCGATGCCGCCTACGTCGCTCTGGCCGAGGTCCTGGGTGCCGTGCTCCTCACCCGGGACGCGCGACTGGCACGGATGGCGGGGCACGCGGCGCGGATCGAGCTGGTGTGATGGACCCCGGGGGTAAAGACTTGTAAACCGGGTCTTTGCGTTCGAACTCCTCCTGCGGCTATCCTCGTCGGCCCACACCTCGGTCGAGGAGAGCCGCATGCGTACAACCTGGCGCGCCGCCGGCCCGCGGCCCGAGCGGCGCTTCCCACGGGCAGCGGCGCTGCCGCTCGCGGCTTGCGTGGTCGCCGGGCCGGCCGCCGCCGGCGACTGGCCGCAGTTCCGCGGACCGAATCGCGACGGCATCTCCGCCGAGAGCGGCCTGCTCGAGACGTGGCCGGAGGGCGGACCGAAGGTGCTGTGGCGCGCCGCGCTGGGGGACGGCTTCTCGGCGCTCGCCGTCACGGCCGGGCGCGTCTATACGCTGTTCTCCCGCGGTGACGACGAGTTCGCAGGGTGCTTCGACGCCGCCAGCGGCGCCGAGCTGTGGCGCACGCGCCTGGACCGGGCGTGGCGCGACGAGTTCGGCGACGGGCCGCGGTCCACGCCGACCGTGGACGGCGATCAGCTCTACGCGTTCAGCTCCCGCGGCAAGCTGTACGCGCTGGCCGCCGCCGACGGCGCGGTGCGCTGGACGCGCGACACCGCGAGCGACTTCTCGGCCGAGCCGCCGCAGTGGGGCGTCGCCACCTCGCCGCTCGTCGAGGGCGACCGGCTGCTGGTCGACGTCGGCGGCGCGGGGGGCAGCTCGCTCGTCGCCTTCGACAAGCAGACCGGCAAGGAGCTGTGGCGCTCGCAGGACGACAAGCCCGGCTACGCGGCGCCCGTCGCCTTCACGGCCGGCGGCGTGCGCCAGGCCGTGTTCTTCACCGGCACCGGGCTGGTCGCCGTGGCGCCGGCGGACGGCAAGCTGCTGTGGCGGCTGCCGTGGGAGACGGCGTGGGACGTCAACGCCGCCACGCCGGTGTTCATCCCGCCCGATCGGGTCTTCGTCTCGTCGGGCTACGACGTCGGGGCCGCGGTCTACCGTCTCACGGCGGCCGAGGGCGCGGTCTCACCCGCCGAGATCTGGAAGAACCGCGAGATGAAGAACAAGTTCTCCAGCTCGCTGCTGCACGCCGGGCACCTCTACGGCTTCGACGAGAAGACGCTGAAGTGCATCGACGCCGCGAGCGGCGAGACGCGGTGGCAGGCGCGCGGGCTCGGCCATGGATCGCTGCTGTACGCCGACGGTCGGCTGGTCGTGCTCGGCGAGCAGGGCGAGCTGGCGCTGGTCGACGCGACGCCCGAGGCGTATCGCGAGCGGGCGCGGGTCCGGGTGTTCGAGGGCAAGACCTGGACCGCGCCGGCGCTCGCGTCGGGCCGCCTGTACCTGCGCGATCAGAAGGAGCTGGTGGCGCTCGACCTCGCGGCCCGGAAGGCCGCGGAGCGCCCCGCCGAGGGGACTCCGTAGCAACGCTTGCCGGCGAAGGCGCTCGCGGCCTGAGCCGTGCGTGGGGGAAGCATTGTCACGTCAGCGGCTCGAGCGCGTGGCCCTGTCCCTGATCCTGTCGGCCGCCGCGGCGCCGATCCTGGCCCGGCCGACCGAGCCGGCGCGGTCGGCCGCTCCCGACCGCTCCGCCGCGGGCGGCGCCGCCGCCGGCGACGGGCGGGGCGACCTCGTCGAGTACGTCGAGGTCAACGTCTCGGAGCTGCCGACCTCGAACACGATCGCCACCAAGCTGCCGACGCCGCAGCAGCAGACGCCGGCCAACGTCGGCACGGTGGGCGGCGCCCTGCTGCGCGAGCAGGATGCCGAGGTGCTGGGCGACGCGCTGCGCAACATCAGCGGCGTCAACGTCCAGGCCGGCCCGGCGGTGCACGACTTCTTCGCGATCCGCGGCTTCGACTCGCTGTCGAGCGCGCTCGTGATGGTCGACGGCGTGTCGGAGCCGGAGGCGACGTTCTACGAACTCTACAACTTCGAGGGGGTCGAGGTGCTGAAGGGGCCCGGCGGCTTCCTCTACGGGAGCAGCGCGGCCGGGAACAACGCCCTGGGAGGGGCGGTCAACATGGTGCGCAAGCAGCCGCTGCCCGGTGATTTCGCCGTCGTCGGCGCGAGTTTCGGCAGCCACGCGAGCCGCGAGGGCACGCTCGACTGGAACCTCGCCTCGGCCGGCGGCGAGCGGGCGTTCCGGCTCAACGCGATCTTCGACGAGGCGGACGGCTACCGCGACGACCACGACCGCGAGTTCTTCGGCGTCAATCCCGGCTTGAGCTGGAAGGCCGGCGAGCGGACGAGCTTCAATCTCAACGTCGAGGTCGCCGGCGCCGAGTCGCGGCCCGACAGCGGGCTGCCGCTGCACGACGCCGACGGGCCGGGGCCCGGGTCCGCGGGCATCCCCGCCGTGTCGCGCCGCACCTCGTACCAGTCGCCGGTCGAGTTCTCGGAGCAGGACATCGTGCGCCTGCAGTTCAACTGGGAGTCACAGTTGAGCGACAAGCTGCGACTGCGCAACAAGCTCTACCACCGCTCGCTCGACTGGAACTCGGCCGGGTCGCTGCTGCACGGCACCGTCGACCTCGGCTCCGGTCCGCTCGTGCTGCGCACGCTGACGACGCTCGACGACGAGCAGCGGTTTTCCGGCAACCAGTTCGAGGCCGTGCTCGGCGTGGAGACCGGCTCGGTGCGGCACGAGATCTTGGCCGGCGTCGAGCTGGCGCGCTACGCGGACGAGTTCACGCTGGCCTACCTGCCGCCGCAGCTGTCGTTCACGCCGTTCGGGCCGTTTCCCTGCGACCCGTCGGCGCCGGGGATGCCGTGCATCGAGCTGTTCGATCCGCACGAGACCTTCACCGCGATCCCGGCCGACGCCGCGTTCGTGCCGCTCGGGGCGGGGGACTCGACGAGCGACGTCGTCGCTCCCTACGTCGTCGATCAGATGCGGATCTCGCCGCGAATCCACCTGTCGCTCGGGGCGCGCTACGACTCGATCGACTTCGAGGACGACGTCTCCGGCCGGTCGCGCCACGACGCCGAGCTGAGCCCGATGCTCGGCCTGGTCGTGGCACCCGACGAGGCGCTGTCGCTGTACGGCAACGTCGGCCGCTCGCATGCGCCGGCGATCTCGTCCCGCGGGGTGACGGGCGAACTCGAGCCGGAGCGCGGGACGCAGGCCGAGATCGGCGTCAAGCAGCGGTTCCTCGACGGGCGGCTGCAGACGACGGTCGCCGTCTACCACATCGAGCGCGAGAACATCCCGATCCCGGACGAGACGGGCTTCCTGCTGCAGAACGGCGACCAGGAGTCGCGGGGCGTCGAGATCGAGGCCGCGGCCGAGCCGCTGCCGCGGCTGAGGACGCTGTTCTCGTACGCGTTCAACGACTCCGAGCTGACGCGCTTCCGCGATACGGATCCGGCGACCGGCACGACGCGCGACCTGTCGGGCAACACGGCTCCCTACGCGCCGGAGCACGTGGCCAATCTGTGGGTCAGCAAGAGCTTCGCGAGCGGCTTCGGCGTGGCCGGCGGCGCGCGCTACTGGAGCGGCCAGTTCTTCAGCGCCGACAACGCGTTCGAAGTCGACGGCGCGCTCGTGCTCGACGCGGCCGCGTTCTACGACCTCGAGGCCTGGCGCTTCAAGCTGAACGTCAAGAACCTGACGGACGAGGAGTACGAGAGCGGGAGCTTCGCCTCGACCTCGGTCGTCCCGGCCAACCCGCTCTCGGTCTACGGCAGCCTCGACTACCGCTTCTGATGGGCGGGGCACCGCGCGGCGCCGCAGCCGGCGGTACCGCGTCCTCGACGGCGGGCCTGAGCGGCATGAGGATCGCCTACATCTCGGCGGGCGCCGCGGGCATGTACTGCGGGAGCTGCCTGCACGACAACACGCTGGCCCGGGCGCTGATCCGCCGCGGCCACGACGTCGCGCTGGTGCCGCTGTACACCCCGATCCGCACCGACGAGGAGGACGTCAGCCTCGACCGGGTGTTCTACGGCGCGGTCGGCGTCTACCTCGAGCAGCGCTCGGCGCTGTTCCGGCGCATGCCGCGCTGGCTCGACCGTCTGCTGAGCCGCCCCGGCCTCCTGCGCTGGGTCTCCCGCCGCGGCGCCGCGACGGTCGACGCCCCGCGGCTCGGCGCGCTCACGCTGTCCGTGCTGCGCGGCGAGGAGGGCAACCAGCGCGCGGACCTGGAGCGCCTCGTCGCCTGGCTGCGCGCGGAGTTCCGGCCCGAGATCGTGCACCTCTCGAACTCGATGATGGCCGGCCTGGCGCGCCGCATCCGCGCCGAGCTGCGCGTGCCGGTGGTCTGCTCGGTGCAGGGCGAGGACCTGTTCCTCGATCAGCTCGCGGAGCCGTACCTCGCACCGGTGCACGCGGAGCTGCGTGAGCGCGCGGCGGACGTCGATGGATTCATCGCGACGAATCGATCGTACGCGGAGCAGATGGCGAAGGTGCTCGGCGTGCCGGCGGGGCGCATGCACCGCGTGCGCCTGGGGATCGACGTCGAGAGCTTCGCCCAAAGCGGTGCCGCCCCGGCCGAGCGCCCGTTCGTGATCGGCTACCTCGCGCGGCTGTGCCCGGAAAAAGGGCTGCACCTGCTGGTCGACGCCGTCCGCAGCCTGGTCGAGCGCCGCGGCGCGGACGCCTTGCGGCTGCGCATCGCCGGCTACCTCGGCGCGCGGGACCGCGACTACGTCTCCGGCGTGATGCGCCGGATCCGGGAGTGGGGGCTCGAGCAGGTCGTCGAGTCCTGCGGCGAGGTCGACCGGCGGCAGAAGATCGACTTTCTGGGCTCGCTCCACGTCCTGTCCGTGCCGACGACCTACCGTGAGCCGAAGGGGCTGTTCGCGCTCGAGGCCCTCGCCGCCGGCGTGCCGGTCGTGCTGCCGCGGCACGGCTCGTTCCCCGAGATCGTCGAGGAGACGGGCGGGGGCGTGCTGTTCGAGCCGGCGTCGGCCGCGGCGCTGGCGCGGACCCTGGAATCGCTGATCGACGATCCCGCGCGGCGGGCGGAGCTGGGCCGGCGCGGCCGGGAGGCGGTCCGCCGGGTGCACGACGATGCGACGATGGCGGCCGAGACCGAGCGGGTCTACGCGCTGCATCTCGCGCGGCGTGCCGCGGCCGCCGGAGGGGGCTAGATGCACGAGTTCACGACGCGCCGGCGCATCGAGTTCGCCGACACCGACATGGGCGGGATCGTCCACTTCTCGCGTTACTTCGTCTTCATGGAGACGGCCGAGCACCGGTTCCTCGACGCGCTCGGGACGAGCGTCTGCGCCGAGCACGAAGGGCGCGCCCTCGGCTGGCCGCGCGTCGCGGCCGCCTGCGAGTACCGCAGCCCGGCGCGCTTCGGCGACGAACTCGAGATCCGCGTGCGCGTGCGGCGCAAAGGGGAGAAGTCGATGACCTACGAGTTCTCCTTCCGCTGCGGCGAGCGCGAGGTGGCGAGCGGCTCGATGACCGCGGTCTGCTGCCAGATGCTGCCGGGAGGCGAGATGCGCTCGATCCCGATCCCGCGGGCGATCGCGGCCCGGCTCGACGAGCCGCCGCCGTAAGTCGAGCCCCGGAGCGGCGACGGTCCGCCGGGCCGCCGCCCCGGCGGGAGCCGGCTCCCGCCCGACGCGTTCCGGTCGGAACGCCGGTGCTCGGGCCCTCGGGCCGGCGGCGCTCGCGGGAGACGTCCGGTTTGCGTCGATGCGCCGCCGAGCCGGTGTCCGGGCTCGCCGGTCGGTGGTCGCGCCCGCTCAGGGGGCGCAGATCGGACCCGGGGCCACGCAGCTCCAGGCCAGCGCCAGGATCGCCAGGTCTTCCCCGTCGATGCAGCCGTCGCCGGTGTAGTCCACCGGACCCCACCACTCGAACGGCGTCCCGCACGCGCCGAACGCGCGCCCGAGCCAGGCCAGCTCCGCCCCCCCCACCTCCTGGTCCGCGTCCACGTCGAACTGCTCGCAGCGCGCCTCGTCCGCGGCGTGGTCGCAGTCGTTGTCGATCGCGTCACAGATCTCCGGGGCGTTGGGGTGGACCGCGGCGGAGGCATCGTCGCAGTCGAACGCCCAGCCGTTCGGGCACTGCGGCGTGCCCGGGGCGCCGTAGCCGTCGTCGTCACCATCGGCGCACGGGTCGCAGGCGTCTCCGATCCCGTCGCCGTCCGCGTCCGCCTGGTCGGGGTTGAAGACCGTGGGGCAGTTGTCGGTCGGGCCGAGGCCGTCGCCGTCCACGTCCTCGCAGGCGTCGCCGGTCCCGTTGCCGTCGAGGTCCTCCTGGCCGGCGTTGGCGACGAGCGGACAGTTGTCGATGCCGTCCTGCACGCCGTCGCCGTCGCCGTCCGTGCAGGCTCCGACGTCGACCGGGTCGGCCCCGGCGCCGGGAGGCGGGTCGTGGTAGGCGTCGCACTGCGCCTGCGTCAGGCCGTCGTTGAGCCCGTCGTCCTGGCCGAACATGATCGCCCGGGGGTCGGACACGTGCGCCAGGCCGGCGTTGTGTCCGTACTCGTGGATCCACAGCACCGCCTCGAACGCGGGGTCGCTCAGACGAACGAGCGCCATGCCCTTTCCGCCGAGGAGCGCGCAGCCGATGATGTTCATGCCCGGACTGCCGCACCAGTTGATGGCCCGGACGACCTTGACCCGCGCGGCGGAGACCTCGAACACGGCGAGCGCTTCCTCGGAGCTGTCGATCACGTCGAGCCCGTCGCCCGGGCTGCCGAAGCTCTTGGCGCTGCCGGAGCGCTCCAGCCGGACGCAGCACGCGATGTCCTCGTCGTAGTCGTCGCGGCCCGCGCGCAGCGAGGCGTCGCGCAGGATCGCGTCGAGCCGTCCGTTCGTCATCGGGCTGTTCAGGGCGACGTGGTTCGCGTAGTCGAGCGACGTGCGATGCTCGCGCAGCATCGCGTCGAGGTCCGCGTCCGCCGAGCCCTGCGGCACGCGGGCCGGGGCCGAGGAGGTCGCGGGGGCCGGCCCCCGATCGAACGCGGGCGCGGCGCCGGAGCGGGGGACCGCTTCGGAGCCTGCCCCGTCCAGCAGGCGCAGGGCGAGCGCCGCTGCCTCGGCGAGGTCCCGCCCTTCCAGCGCGGGACGAACGCGGCCGTCGCGGATCTCCACCAGCCGGCGCCGGGCCGCATCGCTCCCCGCGAGGCCGAGGCCGCGCAGCGCCTGCTCGATCAGATCGTCGCGAAACGCAGGGGAGGTGCCGGCCGAGAGCGCCGCGCGCCGCAGCACGCCGCCTTCGCTTGCCGCCGCGGTCATCTCGAGCAGCGCGTGCTCGGCGCCGGGCGCCCCGGCGTGCGCCAGGTGGCCCAGCGCCAGCGGGGCGAGCAACAGCGCCCGCTCCTCCTCGGGAACGGCACCGTCGCCGACCGGTGCGTCGAGCAGCCCGAGCAGCGCGTCGACGGACTGTCCCGCGCCGAGGAACGCCAGGAAGGCGACCACGTTGTCCCGTCGCGGAAAGCCGGCGTCTCGCAGCAGCGAGAGCAGCGACGGCAAGCCCTCGTCGCCGATCGCCTCCGCCGCCAGCTCGGGCGTGACGCCGTGGACGTACGTGGCGAGCGCGGCTCGGCGCACCCGATCGGCCGCGACCGCCGGGGGCTCAGCGGATCCGACCGCGGCGCAAGAGCCGGCGCAGAGCGCGATCGCCACGCAGCGCCGGAGATGGCTGTGATCCAACGATCCGCTCCCGCCGTATCGGGCTCCCCGCTCCAAACATCACGCGCGGTCGCCGGCGGCGCAAGGCCGACAGCGGGAGGCGTCTCGGTACCGAGGAGCCGCGATGCGCCCTGCCGGCCGGAGCGCCGCGCTCAGCCCTTCCAGCGCCGCAGCGCCGAGATCTCCCGGACGAGCCCGTCGATCGTCCCCGCCGGCAAGTCGAGCTGCCGCAACCTGCCGCCGATCCGACCGAGCCTAGCACGGGGCGCCGCACACACCAACCGGATCGTGCGCCCGGGTCGGCCTCGGTCCGAAGGCCAGGGCCCTGCCCGCGCCCGGGACGCCCGGCCGATCCCGTCGCGCCGGCGGCAGCGGTCGGGTCCGGGATCTGCCCCGGCGTGCGCTCGCTCGGCGTCAGTCGAGGTAGCCCAGGCCTCGCAGCCGCTCGAGCACCTCCGGTGGGACCTCGGCATCGCGCCGCTCCGGCGTCGCCGCGCCGGCGGTCGCAGCGAGGTGGGCCGACAGCAGGGCGCGAAGCTCGGCGACCGTTTCGCTTTCGGCGGCGGCGAGGTTCTCGTGCTCGCCCGGATCCGCGACGACGTCGTAGAGCGCCACCTCGTCCGTCTCGAGATCGACGATCAGCTTGAAGCGCGGCGAGCGCAGCGCGTGCAGGCCGGGCCGGTCGACGACCGCGGTCGAAAAGAAGACCGACGGCCGAGCTTCGCCACCTCCTTCCGAGAACACGGCCGAGCGATCGGTGCCCTGGAGCGCCGGAGGCGCGTCGACCTCGAGCACGGACAGCAGCGTCGGCATCAGGTCGACGAGGCCCGCCGGCTCCCGCACGAGCCGCCCGCCCCCGACGCCGCTCGGGGGGCGCACCAGCAGCGGAACCCGAAGCTGGTGCTCGTGCAGGCTCTCGCCGTGCCCCCAGCCCGCGTGCTCGAACAGTTCCTCCCCGTGGTCCGAGGTCAGCACGAGGTAGCTGCGGTCGAGCAGGCCCGACTCGCGCAGCTCGTCGAGGAAGGTCCCGAGACGCCGGTCGAGCGCCCTCACGCCGGCCGCGTAGCGCGTCCTCCAGTAGTCGAGCCGGTTCCGTCGATCGTCGGCCGGACGAAGCCCCGGCGGGTCCATCGCATCCGGCGGCAGCTCCGCCTGGCCGAGCACCCGCCCGGCGGGAGCCTCGAGCGCCGGCCACAGGGCGTCGAAGTCCTCCTGCGGCGCGTCGTACGGCTCGTGGACGTCCATCAAGTGCAGGTAGAGGAAGAACGGCGCGCCGCTCGGGCGCGTGTGGAGCCAGTCACGCGCCGCGAGCAGCAGGAGCGTCGCCGGGACGCGGTTCGACAGGTCGCGGTCCTCGTAGACGTCGAAGCCCTGGGCCAGGCCGAGCGTCCGGTCGAGCCATGGATTTCCGACGAACCCCGCCGTCGTGTAGCCCGCGGCGCGCAACGACTCGGCCAGCGTCGAGGCTGATTCGGGCAGGACGGCGACGCGCGGGGCGCCGCCGCCGGGATCGGCGAAGCGGTGGTCCGCGAAGCGGTTCAGGCCGTGGACCTCGAGGTGCAGCGACGTGAACAGCGTGGCGATCGACGGCGGGGTCCAGGGCGCCTGGGCGAAGCAGCTCTCGAAGACCAGCGACTCGGCGGCGAGCCGGTCGAGATTCGGCGAGACGTCCGCAGGAAAGCCGTACGCGCCCAGATGGTCGGCGCGTAGCGTGTCGATCAAGAGCAGGATCAGGTTCGGCTGCCGCGACGGACGCGGGCCGCAGCCGGCGGCCGGCAGCAGCCAGGCGACCGTGATGCTGCAGGCGAGGATCGCGCGGCGCCGTCGCACGCCACGAGTCTACTCGCCGCGCCGCGGCACGGGCAGGCGCCACCCGCGCATCCGAGCGGATCGCGCGGGGGCGGCCGGCGGGTTCAGGCGGCCCGGCTGTCCAGGGCGGAGCGCACCAGCTCGACGAGCTGGCTTCCGCGGAACGGCTTGGCCAGGAAGCAGAACGCCCCGTGCTCCATCGCGGTCGTGCGCAGTTGGTCGTCCGGAAACGCCGTGACGAAGATCACGGGAATCTCGGGGGAGCAGCGGCGCACCGCGTCCAGGAGCGCGACGCCGTCCATCGCCGGCATCCTCCAGTCGGTGACGATCGCGTCCACGCCGTTGCCGAACAGCGCGAACACGGCGCTCAAGGGATCGCCCGCGCTCGTGGTCACGTAGCCGGCCTCACGCAGGGTTTCCTCGAGCCAGGCCCGCATCTCCTCGTCGTCCTCGACGACGAGCACCCGGGGCGGCGTCGTCACGACACGCAACGGCAACACCGGGCGCACCGAGAACTCGTCGGGGACCGTCACCGCGGTCAGGTCGCGTTTCATCTCTCTTCCTCCGTCACTGGACGCACCAGCGGGAGAGCAAGGATCCTGCCACCCGCGGGATCGAGCCTTCTTGCGGCTGCGGCGGGGGAACGGGGGCAGGCCGCAGGCGGACCGGGGCATCCCGCCCCAGTCCTGTGGCGTCTCGGGATACCGCGGATGAGGGGTGCGGCGCGCCCGCCCGGGCCGGAATCAGTGGAACCGGCGGAGCAGGGACACGACCTCGGCGCGCCTCACGACCAGCACAACAGTGCTCAGCACGGCCACCGCCAGGGCCAGGACGAACAGCAGGCCGCCGTCGCCCTTGCCGGTCTCGGGGTCGACGACCTGGATGCCGATCACGAACAGGTGCGTGCCGATCGCCCCGGCGATCACGCCGAGCGAGAGCAGCGCGCCCCACACGGCGGTGCGCGGAACGAGGAGCAGCAGCGCGCACACCAGCTCGGCCACGCCGGCGACCGTCGCCGCCGGGCGGCCCCCGAGCTGCGCGAAGATGATCCGCGTCTCGGGCGCATAGGTGAACTTGAAGAACAGCGTCTGGGCGAGGATCGCCGCCGCGCCGATCTGGCACGACCAGGTGACGACGCCGGGAACGCGGCTCGCTGCCGGCAGCGACTGCAGCGTGGTTTCGTAGTGCATCGGGATCCGCCTCCGTTGCCTGGGATGCCGCACGCCGCGGCAGCTTTCAGGCGTCGATCGGCCGCACGCCGCGGTCGAGGCGGCCCTCGCGCGCCGGCAGCGGGCGGCGCACCTCCCGTTCGACACCCGCCGCAGTCTGGACCAGGACCTGCCGCGATAGACGCAGGTACTCCCCGAGCGACCAGGCCTGGAACGGGCAGCCGCGGGGCGTATGCGGGGGCTCGGCGTCGGTGATCTCCGAGATGTGTCCGAGCCCGGCGACCCGCAGGTGCTCGTCCAGCGGGGCCAGGAAGCGTCGCGCGGCCTCGCGCCGGACCCGTGCGCCGCCGCCCCGGACCCGGACCCACGCTTCGACGAACGGTCCGAGCAGCCACGGCCAGACGGTGCCCTGGTGGTACACGCTGTCGCGCTCGCGGACTCCGCCCTCGTAGCGCGGGGCGTATCCGGACGCGCCGGGGTCGAGCGAGCGCAACCCCAGCGGCGTGAGCAGGCGCTCGCCGACGATGTCGACGACGCGCTGGGCGCGCTCGCCCGACAGCAGCGCCAGCGGCAGCCCGCCCACGGCGAAGATCTGGTTCGGACGCAGCCGCGCGTCCACCGTACCCGGCACGTGATCGACGTCGACGACGTCGTGGAGATGGCCTCCGGCCTCGTTCCAGAACCGGCCGGCGAAGCTCTCGCGAGCGGTGTCGAGCGCACGCTGCCAGCGCGGATTCCACGCCGACGCGATCCGCAGCGCGTTGATCCACAGCGCCTGGATCTCCACCGGCTTCCCGCAGCGGGGCGTGACGACCCAGTCGCCGATCTTGGCATCCATCCACGTGAGCTGCGCCCCCGGCTCTCCCGCGGCCACGAGGCCGTCGCCGTCGACGCGGATGCCGTGGCGCGTGCCACGGGAGAACCCCTCGAGGATCTCGTCCACGGCGTGGTGCAGCGCGGTCGCCCGTTGCAGCGGCGCCGGTCGGCCCGCAGCCTCCGCGGCCGCCAGGTAGTCGTGCACCGCGATCGCGTACCACAGCGACGCGTCGACCGAGTTGTACTCGGGCTGCTCGCCGCGGTCGGGCAGCCGGTTCGGCATCATCCCGGCGGAGACGAAGCCCGCCCACTCCTCGAGGATGCGGCCCGCTTCCTCGATCCGGCCGGTCGCCAGGCACAGCCCGCGGAGCGCGATGAAGGTGTCCCGTCCCCAGTCGCCGAACCACGGGTAGCCGGCGACGATCGACGCCCCCGAGCCGCGCCGCACGAGATAGGCCTCGGCCGCTCGATCGAGCGGCGAACGGAGCAGCGAGCGCCGCCGGCGCTCGGCCGCGCGCAGCGCCCGTGCCAGGGAGGCCCCGTCGCGGGGCGGCTCCGCCGGCTCTGTGCTCTCCGCCTCGAAGACCACGAACGCCTGGCCGCGGGGCCTCAGCTCCCAGCGAAAGACGCCGGGCGAGGCGAGGTCCTCGACGTGATCGAGGCCGCGCCGCCGCTCCTCGTCGTAGACGAAGCTGCGATACCAGTCGGGGCGGTGGTCGTAGGCGCCGTCGCTCGAGGCCAGCACCGCCGGCAGCCCGGCGTACGGCCGCCAGCGGATCGCGCCGGCCGACGTGCCGGCCGCGTCGAAGGCGAACGCCGGGTTCTCGCGCTGCAGCGCGTGGGGATCGCGTCCCGACAACAGCGGGCGCACGAACAGCTCGACCGGGCCGCGCGCCGCCTCGACGCTCCACGAGAGCACGACCGCGGCGCGGTGGCGCGGCACGAACAGTTCGTGCCGGACGCGGGTCCCGTCCTCCGTCTCGTAGGTCCACGCCGGCCAGGGCTCCGACTCGAAGCCCACGACCCGCCGAGCCCCATCCGGGTGCGTCACGTCCGGCGCGTAGCGCTGCGACGAGAGAGCGTACTGTCCGGCCGCGGTTCGCACCCAGACCTCGAGCCCGTTGACCAGCACGTAACGATCGGCGGGCGGGCGGGTCGCCGCGAGCAGCAGGGCGTGGTAGCGGCGCGTGCGCGCGCCGTGGACGGTGCCCGAGGCGAAGCCTCCGAGCCCGTCGGCCTCGAGCCATTCCAGCGTCGGATCTTCCCAGGGTTTCATTCGGCCGGTACCTCCCGCGACGCGATCGCGCCGCGCGCCGGGCGTTCCACGAATCTCAACGCGTGTCCATCCGGATCCCGGGCCAAAAGCGCCGCGGGAAACCCGAGCGCGACGTCGTCCACCGCGACCGAGCCGGGAGAGATCCACCGCACGCCCTGCTCGCGCAGCCGTCCCTCCGCGACCGCGGCCTCGGAGATCGCGAGGTCGGTCTGCCAGTGAACCAGGTCGTTGGCGCGGGCATCCTCGGGGTAGGGGCGGCCGTCGCGCGGTGCGAGGTACTCGAGCAGCTCGATCCCGGGACCGCCGGCGGCACGCAGCGCGGTGATGCGCAGCCGCGCGCCGAAGACGTTGTTCAGCCGCTCCTGCTCCGGCCCGTAGTTCTCGCTCGCCCCGGCCACGCGCAGCCCGAGCAGGTCGCGGTAGAAGCGCAGGCTCGAGTCGGTGTCGCGCACGACGATCGCCGTGTGATCGATCCCGAGGAACAGATCGGGGCCCGGGACGTGCCAGCGCGGATCGCCCTTGCCCGGCGGGAACGCCAGGACCTCGAGCGCGTGGCCGTCGGGGTCCTTGAAGTAGAAGGCCTCGATCCCGCCGGCGTTCGGGTTCCAGTCGGGCAGGCGCTGCGGGCCGGGGGAGGCGTGCCGCACGCGGTGCTCGCGCAGGTGGCGGTAGGCCGGCTCCATCTCGCGGACGATGATCGCGATGTGCTGGAACCAGCGGTCGTTGCTGCGGGAGTCGAGCGGGAGCGGCCGGCCCTCGGGCGCCAGGTACTGCGTCAGCTCGATCTCCTCCTGGCCCAAGCGCAGCCGCGCCACGCGCGCGCGCACGCCGAAGACGCCGTGGAGCCGCTCGACGTCGTCTCCGGCGACCTCCTGCTCCGAGACGCGCTCGAAGGCCAGGACCTCGGTGAAGAACCCGACCGACCGCTCGAGGTCCGAGACGGTCAGCCCGACCGGCCCGACGGAGTCGACGAGCGACCGCCGGCCGCCCGCGGCGACGGACGCGAGCGCCAGCAGGAAGGCCAGGCCGACGACGAGGCGGCGCACGAGGAGCTGTCGCATGGATCGCTCTCCCGAACCGGCGATCACGCCGCGGCGTCCGCCGCCGCGGCTCCCGGCTCGACGTGGTACCCGCAGCGGAAGATGCAGCGGTGGACCTGGTCGTGATGGAACTTGGCGCAATGCACGACGGCCGTACGGTGCGACCGGAGGTAGACCTCGGCCGCGAGCAGCATGCCGGCGAGAGGCGCGACGACGTAGACCCAGTAGCTGGACCAGGAGGCCGCCGGCACGGCCGAGGCGAAGGTGCGCGCGGGGTTCATGCTCATGCCCGAGAACGGCGCCTCGAGCGTGATGTAGACGGCGACGAGCGCGCCGGCGAGCCAGCCCGTGCTTCCGGCCCAGCGCGGCGAGTTCGTGCTCCACAGCACCGCGAGCATCAGCCCGAACGAGATCGAGAGCTCGGCGACGAACGCGACGTCCGCCCCGCGCCAACCGGGCACGGTCGCGACGAAGCCGACCTCCGGCGCCGCGAGTGCCGGCGCGAGCAGCGCTTCCATGGCGAGCAATCCGGCGAGGCCGCCCGCGAACTGGGCGACGACGTAGCCCGCCGCGTCCGGCCCCGTCAGCTTGCCGAGCCGCAGGAAGGTGAGCGTCACCGCGGGGTTGAGGTGCGCGCCCGATCGCCGTCCCCACGGGGAGTAGATCAGGCCGACCGCGGTCAGCCCCATCGCGGCACCCATCAGCGCGCGGCGCAGCAGGCCGCTCTCGATCGCCTGCCGCGCCGGGGAGGCGGGGTGCTCGAGCAGCGTGCCGAACCCGGCGGCCGCGACCATGAACAGGCCGAGCCCCGCCGCCTCCATCAGGTACTCCGGCCAGTGCCGGCGCAGGGAGCCGAGCGCGTCAGCCACCGTTGCGCTCCACGAGGCCGGGCCAGTTGCGGTCGGCCTTGGACAGGCTCGCGGCCGTGTCCTGGTTGAACAGGTCGTACGCCTTCTGCGTGTGCTGCAAGAGCAGGCGGCCGTCCGTGATCTGCCAGAAGCGCGGGTCGATCGGGGACACCTTGTTGATCGACGCGGCGTAGGCGCAGTACCCGCCGAACTGCGGCGCGTACCGGGCCGGCTCGCGCTCGAACGCGTCGCGATGCTCCTTCGAGGCGAAGCGGTAGCGCGCCCCGCCGAAGACCGACTCGTGCTCGGGCTTTCCCGGCAGCGGCTTGCCGTCGGTGAAGTAGGCGACGACGTCGTAGCCCTGCACCGCCACGCCGGCGGAGTCGGTGTTGACCAGGATCTTCTCGGCGGTGCCGTTGCGCGCCACGAGGCCGGGCCAGTTGGCGTCGGCCTTGACCAGGTTGCCCGCCGCGTCCGCGTGCCACAGGTCCCAGGCGCGCTGGTTGTGCTGGAGGATCAGCCGGCCGTCCTGGATCTCCCAGAACTGCGGGTCGATCGGCGAGACCTTGTCGATCGACGCCGCGTAAGCGCAGTAGCCGCCGAACTGGGGCTCGTAGCGGGACGGATCGGCCTCGAACGTCGCCTTGTGCCCGGCCGACGCGAACTGGTAGACGGCACCGTTCCACGCCGTCCGCCAGCGCGAGTCTCCCTTCACCGGCTTGCCGTCGGTGAAGTAGGCGACCACGTCGTAGCCCTGGACGGCGAGGCCGTCCCGGTCGCGGTTGACGAGGACTCGCGGGCGGTTCTCCCCGCCGACGACGGTGCCCGTCGGACCGAAGCAACCGGCGAGGACGAGCGTGACGAGTGCGGCGAAGAGCGGCTTCTTGGTGCGCATCGGGTGACCTCCTCCACCTCCGGCGTGCCCGCCCCGGGCACGCGCGTCCAGTTGGATGCGGCCGGCGCCGCGGAATGTCGGCGCGAGCGGCCGCGCTCAGCGCGCTCGGGGAAACCCCGCGCCGCGGGTCGCCGTCCGGACGCGCAGGATCCAGTGGTTGGCGGCGACGTAGAGCGTGCCGCCGTCGTCGCCCCACGCGACGTTGCCGGTCTTGACCCCGGTGACGATGCGCCCGAGCCGCGTGCCGTCCGGGGCGAGCACGTGGACCCCGCCGGGGCCGGCGGCGAACAGGTTCCCCCGCTCGTCGAGCTTCAGCCCGTCGGGCACGCCCTCGCCGTCGCGCACGTAGGCGGCGGCGTCGGCGAAGCGCCGGCCGGCGCCGACGCCGCCGCCGGGCAGGACCTCGTAGACCATCCACACGGGATGGCGGCTGACGGCGTTGCTCACGTAGAGCCGCGTCCCGTCCGGCGAGAAGCCCAGTCCGTTCGGCGCCTCGAGGTCCCGCACCGCGACCGACAGATCGCCCGCGGCCGTCAGCCGGAACACGCCCTGGAACGGCAGCTCCTTCGCCGGGTCGTCGAAGGCGCGCGGCAGCCCGAACGGGGGATCGGTGAAGTACAGGTCGCCGCCCGGCCCCACGACCAGGTCGTTCGGGCTGTTGAGGCGCCTGCCCTCGAAGCGCTCGGCGAGCACGCTGCGGCTCCCGTCCGGCTCCAGGCGCACGATGCGGCGGTCGCCGTGCTGGCACAGCAGGAGCCGGCCCTCGCGGTCGAAGGTCAGGCCGTTCGATCCGGGCTCCGCCCCGGCGAAGGGCGCCGGTCCCGTGTAGCCGCTGCGCTCGAGGAACGGAACGGGCGCGGCACCCGGCTTCCAGCGGAGCACGACGTTCCGCGGCACGTCCGAGAACAGCAGCGAGCCGTCGCGGACGTCCCACACGGGCCCTTCGCTCCAGTCGTTGCCGTCCACGACGCGCTCGATCGGGGCTCCCGCCGGCAGCAGGGCGTCGAGCCGCGGGTCGAGCCGCTCGACGCGCACGTCCCCGTCGGGCGCCGGGCCGGCGCTCGCGCCCGGACTTCCGGCGGCGAGACCGACGAGCAGCGCGAGCGCCGCGCCGCAGCGAGGGCGGCGCACGCGGCCGCTCATTCGGCGCGCTGGAAGACGAGGATCTCCGTCGTCCAGCCCTCGCGCTCGCGCTTCTCGAAGGACGCGCGCAGGTGGGGGGTGCGCTTGTGGGCTTCGAGGTGCGCGGTGCTCTCCCACACCTCGAGCCGCATGAACTCGTGGGGCGCGGCCCCCGACTGGTAGAGGTCGTACTGCAGGCAGCCCGCCTCGCGGCGCGTGGGCCCGGAGAGGGCGAGCAGGTGGTCCCGCAGGTCCGCCTCTCGCCCCGGAATCCCGTGGATCAGCGTGACCGCGGTGATCTGCCCGGGACGCGGCGCGGGCGGCGCGATCCCGGTGTCGATCGGCACCGGCGCGAGGAGGGTGCCCGCCGCCGGCTGCTTCAGCTCGACGAGGATCCCGTGGGCGTCCGCCGCCCCGACGTTCTCCGAGGCGTGGGCCGTCGGCTCGCTGAACGCGACCTCGCCGGCCCGGGACTCGCGCATGCGGATCTCGCCGTCCGGCAGCGTGAAGCGGATCTTCACGTCCGTGAGGAACACGGCCACGTGCCGCGGGTGCTCGTGGGTCGTCTCGCGCGCGCCGCGCGCCAGGCGGAAATCGAGCACGCGCACGTGGTCGTTCTCGAACAGGATCCGGTAATTCTCGGGGTAGAGCAGGAGCGGATCGCGGCCGAGGTCGCGCGACCCGGGGCTCGCACCCCAGCCCGAGAGGCTCGCCAGGAACAGGGTCGCGCCGAGGACGAGGGTTCGCATGGGCAGCTCTCCCGCCGGTGCGGGACGCCGGAGCGGCCGACGTCCCGCGGCCAAAGCGCTCACTTCACCGGACGCTCGAACGTCGCCTCGCCGAGCATCGTCTCGGCCCAGGCGCACCAGATCTGCACCCGGGCGACGTCCTGGATGTAGTCCGGCAGCGTGATCGAGCGGTTGTAGCCGTCGTTCTTGATCGTCAGCCGGTTCAGCAGGAAGACGTTG
>Ga0187893_10001836_pt1 | contig 48979 bp, 37 predicted proteins | sample MA1701074metaG_FD_139574 | JGI IMG/M metagenome (GOLD analysis project Ga0187893, IMG submission 139574) | White microbial mat communities from a basaltic lava cave in the Kipuka Kanohina Cave System on the Island of Hawaii, USA - MA170107-4 metaG ... | reverse complement strand
TGCCGCCCGGCTGCAGCTCGAGACGATCGCGCCGCCCCGTTCCGTCGTGCAGGACGAGGTCCTCGCCGCACGGCGTGACGTAGACGTGGCAGGAGTGCGTCCATCCCGGTCCGAGCGGCCCCCCCGCGGCGGCCTGCGCCGACCGCCGGACGCCGAGCGGCGGGTCGTCCTCCCACGATCGCGACCGGTAAGTGCGCGTGAAGCTGAAGTCGAGGCCGCGCCCGGGGATCACGAGGTCGACCGCGCGCTCGAAGAACTCACCCGTCGCCTCGTTCACCATGCGCGCGGGCTCGGCGGCGCCGCAGGGCGCCGGAGTCATCGGCGAGGCGGGCGGGCAGGCGGGCGGCTCGAAGCCCGATCGCAGCGCCATCGGAACGCGCAGCGTCGTGCCTCCGGCGCCGGGGGGCGCAGTCTGGGCGGACGCCGCCGCCGCCAGGGAGAGCGCGCTCAGGGCGAGTCGGGTCGGGAGCATGGCCGGACTCCAGATCGCGGGACCTGCGCCCGTCGCCCGGCGCGGGGCCGTCCACCGGAGGGCGCCCGCCGCGGCGCGAAGTTGCCAGCGCCGCCTTCCGCGGGTGCCGTGGCCGCGGTTCCGGCGCCCCCGCAGGTCGGATACCGTTCCCGGTCCGATGCAGCCCCGCCTGCTCTCCGTGGTCGCTCCCGCCTGGAACGAGCGGGAGAACGTCCAGCGCCTGGTCGAATCGGTCGAGGCGGCCCTCGGCGGGGCCGGGCCGTTCGAGCTGCTGGTCGTCGACGACGGCTCGATCGACGGGACGCGCGAGGCGCTCCTCGAGCTGGCGCGCGCCCACCCGTCGCTGCGCGTGATCGCGCTCGACGCGCACCGCGGCCAGACCTGCGCGACGGCGGCCGGCATCCGGGAGGCGCGCGGCGACGTGCTGGTCACGATCGACGCCGACCTGCAGAACCCGCCGGGCGAGATCGTCAAGCTCCTCGCCCAGCTCGATCGCGCCGACGCGGCGGTCGGCTACCGGGTCAGGCGCGAGGACTCGCCGCTGCGAAGGTTCTCGTCGCGCGTCGCCAATGCGATCCGCAACGCGATCACGCGCGAGACGATCCGCGACACCGGCTGCTCGCTCAAGGCGTTCCGCACCGGCCCGCTGCGCGAGGTGGCGCTCTTCGAGGGGATGCATCGCTTCCTCCCCACCCTGCTGCGGATGCACGGGCGGACGGTGGTCGAGGTGCCGGTCGACCACCGGCCGCGCACGGCCGGCCGTTCGAAGTACGGGGTGTGGAACCGGGCGTTTTGCGCCTTCGCCGACTGCCTCGCCGTGCGCTGGATGCAGCGACGCGCGCTCCGTTTCTCGTGCAGCGACGTGACGCCCGCGCGCGCGCACGACGCGGCCGCGGGCGTCCATGAGCGCTCCTGAATCGCCGGACGGCGTGCGCCTCGCGCGCCTGCGCATCGCGCTCCTCCTGTTCGCGGCGCTCACGTCGGTCCCGCTGCTCGGCGTGCGCGATCTCTGGCAGTCGGACGAGCCGCGCTACGCGCTGGTGGGACGGGAGATCGTGCGGGACGGCGACTGGATCGTGATGCACCTCAACCGGGAGATCTACACCGAGAAGCCGCCGCTCTACTTCTGGTGCGAGGCGCTGCTCGGGAGCCTCACCGGCGACGTCGGCCCGTTCACCGCGCGCCTGCCCTCGTCGCTCAGCGGCGCGATCGGCGTGCTGCTCTGCTTCGAGCTCGGGCGGCGTCTGCTCGGCGCGCGCATCGCGTTCGCCGGCGCGCTGATGCTGGCGACGGCCGTGCAGTGGTGGTGGCTGTCGCAGCGCTGCGCGCTCGACGTGATGCTGGCCGCGTTCGTGCTCGCGGCGATGCTGCTGGTGGAGATGGGGCGCGCGGCCTCCGGGGCGCGCGCCGACCGCTGGTTCGTCGCGGCGTTCGTCGCCGCGGGGGGCGGGTTCCTGGTGAAGGGGCCGCCCGTGCTGGTCTTCTTCGCCGGGGCGCTCCTCGCCCGGGCCTGGGCGGCGCGCGAGTGGCGGTTCCTCGCGCGCCTGCCGTGGCTGCGCGGTTTGCTCGCGCTCGCCGCGGTCGTCGCGCTGTGGGCGGCGCCGTGGGCGGCGCGGCTCGGGCTCGACGAGGTGGAGCGGATCCTCGTGCGCCAGACGGCGGGCCGGATCAGTCGCTCGATCGCGCACGCGGAACCGTGGCACTTCTTCCTGCGCACCGTCCCGGGCACCTTCGCCCCCTGGAGCCTGGCCTGGATCGGTCTGGCGTGGGTGGCGTGGAAGCGGCGGCGCCGCGCGCCTCCGGGACGCGCCGGCCTCCCCGACGGCGCGCGCTACCTGCTGGCGTGGTCGGCGTGGTGCCTGGTCGCGTTCTCGTGCTTCAGCGGGAAGCGGACGCTCTACCTGCTGCCGATCCTGCCCGCGCTCGCGCTGTGCACCGCGTTCGCGCTCGACCGGCTGGCGCCGGCCGGGCGCGACCTCCTGCTCCCGGTGCGCCGCGTTGCGGTCGGCGCCGGACTGCTGATGCTGGTCCTGGCGCTGGTCTGGATGCCGCTCGCCGACCGCGGCTTCGAGCTCGGGCCGCTGCGCGTGCCGAGCCAGTCGTCGCGCCGGATCGGCGAGCGCGTCCGCCGCGAGGCCGACGCCGGCGCCACCGTCGCCCTGATCGATCTCCACTACGCCGAGAGCGTGATCTACTTCAGCGGCCTCGATCGCGTCGCGACCATCGACCTGCCGTGGCTCGACCCGACCGACGGCGGTCACCCGGACGTGCGTCGGATCCGCGAGCTCGCGGACCGGTTGCGCGACCGGCTCGTGCTCGTGCTCGAGACCACCGAGGCGGAGCGCCTCCTGCAGGCGCTGCCCCGCGGCGCCGACCCGATCGACGAGACCTCCTGCGACGGGCGCACCTATGCGCTCCTGCGCGCGCGCTGACTTGAGCGGCGCGTCGCGCCGGCCTACTCTCTGCGCGCATCACGACACGCTCCGCAGTCGCCCACGACGCCGGCCGGTCGCCGTCGAAGGCGTGTCCTCCCGTCGGAGTTGGTCCCGACTTGAGCCAAGCGCCCCGCCCGGAGGTCACCAACCTCATCGAGCTGGAAGAGCGCCGCGAGCAGCTGCGCCGGCGCCTGCGCATCTGGCACCTCTTCGTCCCGGCGAGCGGCGACGACCTGCGCGCCTACCGTTCGCTCTTCCGGTTCGTGAAGCCGTATCGCGCCAAGCTGCTGCTCTCGGTCTTCCTCGCGATGGTGGCGGCGATGCTCGTCGCCGTCGAGCTCGGGATCCTCCAGGGCGGGCTCTCGAAGATCCTCGACGCGCCGACGCCGGCGGAGCTCGCGACGTCGAGCGCGCAGGCTGCGCCGGCCGCCGCGCCGGAGGCCGGCGAGACGATCGAGCGCCCGCCGCCGCCGCCCGACCAGAAGTGGACCCACGCGCTGCGCGACGGGTTCCGTTGGCCGGCCTACCGGCTCCAGTGCCGGCTCTATCGCCTGCTCGGCGTCGAGCGGATGATCGGCCCGTTCACCTCCACCGGCCCGGGGGCGGCCGCGCCGAAGCGGGCCCTGCTGGGGCCGGAGGAGCGCCGCGACCGCGAGCGGCTGCTCTGGTTCTTCGCGTGCGTGCTGATCGTGGCCGTGCTCTTCGCCTCCGCCGCCAAGTACGGCCAGGCGGTCCTCATGAACGGCGTGTCTCGCCGCGTCGTGCGCGACGTGCGCTCGCACCTGTTCAAGCACCTGATGGGGCTGTCGGTGCGCTTCCACCAGCGCAACCACTCGGCGCAGCTCGTCTCCCGCATCACCGGGGATCTCGAGCTCTTCGGCCGCTTCCTCACCGAGGCGCTGGTGCGCTTCATCCAGGACTTCCTCGACTTCCTGGCCATGCTGGTCTACATCACGCTGAACGGCGGGATCTTCATCTTCATCATCGCCGGCGTGATGGGCGCCGCGATCGCGCCGGTGAACGCGATCGCGCGCAAGCTGCGCAAGCGCGACCGCCAGAGCCAGGCGGGGATGGCCGAGATCGCGGTGGTCATCACCGAGGCGCTCACCGGGCAGCGCGTCGTGAAGGCGTTCGCCTCCGAGGAGCGCGAGTACGAGCGCTTCCGCCGCGCGATTCGCAGCGCGATGAAGACGCAGATGAAGCAGCGCCGGCTGCGCAGCCTGACCGAGCCGGTGGTGATGGGGATCGGCGCGATCGGCATCGCGTTCATCATGGTGCTCGGCGGGCAGCGCGTGCTCGGCGGGACGCTCGACGCGACCGGATTCATCATGAACGTGCTCGCGCTCGCGCGCGCGATGACCGGGCTGCGCGGCATGAGCAAGCAGCTCAACGACTTCCAGCTCGGTCTGGCGGCGGCCGACCGGGTCGGCACCGTCCTGCAGGCGCGCTCGGAGATCCACGAGAAGCCGGACGCCGCGCCGCTGCCGCCGTTCGCGCGCGAGATCCGCTTCGAGGGCGTGCACTTCCACCACGAGCCGCGGGTGCCGACGCTCCACGGCGTCGACCTCGTGATCGGGAAGGGCGAGAAGGTGGCGCTGGTGGGACCCAGCGGCGCCGGCAAGACCACCTTCATCGACCTGGTGCCCCGCTTCTTCGACGTGGACTCCGGCCGCATCACCATCGACGGACACGACCTGCGCGACGTGGCGATCAAGAGCCTGCGCGACCAGATCGGGATCGTGTCGCAGGAGACGGTGCTCTTCCGCGACTCGATCCGCGACAACATCGCCTACGGCCGGCCGGGCGCGACCGAGGCGGAGATCGTCGCCGCCGCGCGGGCGGCCCACGCGCACGAGTTCATCGAGAAGGCGCCGCTCGGCTACGCGACGCCCGTGGGCGAGCGCGGCTTCCGTCTCTCGGGAGGGGAGCGGCAGCGCATCGCCATCGCGCGCGCGCTCCTGCGCGACCCGCCGATCCTGATCCTCGACGAGGCCACCTCCGCCCTCGACTCCGAGTCGGAGGCGGTGGTGCAGGAGGCGCTGCAGCGCCTGATGAAGGGGCGCACGGTCATCGTCATCGCGCACCGCCTGGCGACGGTGCGCGACGCCGACCGGATCGTGGTGCTGGAGAAGGGGCGCATCGTGGAGAGCGGCTCGCACGAGGAGCTGATGGCGCGCGCGGACAGCCTCTACCGCCGCCACTGGCGCATGCAGAACCGCGGGCACGACGGCGGCGCGGCCGCCGCCGCATCGTCATGAGCCGCGGCCCGACCACCGCCGTCATCGTCAACACCTACAACTGGCCGTGGGCGCTCGAGCGGGCGCTCACCGGTCTCGAGCGGCAGACCGACCGCGACTTCGAGGTGGTGATCGCCGACGACGGCTCCGGCCCGGAGACGCGCGCGCTGCTCGACCGCTTCCTCGCGCGCGGACGCTTCCCGCTCCGGCACGTCTGGCAGCGCGACGTCGGGTTCCGCCGCGCTCTGGCGCTCAACCGCGCCGTGCTCCAGACCGACGCGGAGCTGCTCTGCTTCCTCGACCACGACACGATCCCGGCCGCCGACTGGGTCGAGCTCTACCGCCGCCGCTGCGGCCCCGGGGAGTTCGCCGCGGGCGGCTACTGCCGGCTGACGCAGGAGGAGACGCGGCGGGTCACGATCGGGTCGATCGAGGACGGCAGCTTCGAGGCGCTGATGACCCCGGAACGGCTGCGCCACGTGCGCTTCTACCACTGGGCCAACGCCTGGAGCCGCCTGCTCGGCCGCAAGAACCGGCCGCGCCTCCTCGGGCTCAGCTTCGCCGCGTCGCGCGAGCTGTTCGTGAAGGTGAACGGACTCGATCTCTCCTACGTCGGCTGGGGCAAGGAGGACAGCGACCTGCGCACGCGCATGCGCATGGCGGGGGGGATCGGCCGCTCGGTGTGGAACCGCTCCTTCGCCTTCCACCTCTGGCACCCGGTCAACCCCACCAAGGAGAGGAAGGCGCTCAACCAGGCGCGCTACGACCTGCTGCGCGCCGGCGGGCTGCCGTGGCGCTGCGAGAACGGACTCGACCAGGTCACGCCCGAGGAGCCGGAGGCCGCCTGACGTCGCCGCGATCGCGGTCCGGCTCAGTCGTGCAGGAAGACCCGCATCGGCCGGCCGGGAGTGCCGTCGCCGGAGACGAAGTCGACGTCGCCGTCCGAGTCGTGGTCGGCGACGACGAGGTCCATGGCGAAGCCGGAGCCGAAGCTCCCGGCGTCCGTGAACTCGCCGGAGCCGTCGTTGAGCAGGACGTGCACGCCGGAGCCGTCGTCGGACGACACGATCAGGTCGAGGTCGCCGTCGTGGTCGACGTCGACCGCCGCGATGCGCGTGGTGTCCCACGATCCGAGCGCCTGCCCGGAGTCGGAGAAGCCCGCCCCTCCGTCGTTGCGCCAGATCGTGTCGCCGACGTTCTCGTTGCCCACGACCAGGTCGAGATCGCCGTCGGAGTCGAGGTCGAAGAGGGCGATCGCATTGGCCGGGCCGCCCGCCAGCGTGCTCCCCACCGTGAAGACGCCGGAGCCGTCGTTGAGCCAGATCACCTCGTCGCCGCCCGCCACCGCCTCGGCCAGGTCGAGGTCGCCGTCGCCGTCGAGGTCGCCCAGCGCGAGCCCGGTCGTCTCGTCGGCGCCGAGCGCCTGCGCCGAGTCGACGAAGCTCCCGGAGCCGTCGTTGAGCCAGACCTGGCAGGGTCCGGCGTAGACGCCGATCACGAGGTCGAGGTCGAGGTCGCCGTCGAGGTCGCCGAGAACGACCGAGGTCACGGTCGCGGGGCCGATCGTCTGGCCGCTCGACGTGAATCCGGCGGCGCCGTCGTTGAGCCAGATCCCGGAGAAGCCGGCGTTCGCCACGCCCTGCACCAGGTCGAGGTCGCCGTCGCCGTCGAGGTCGCCGAGCGCGAGCGAGGTGGTCTGTGCGCTGCCGAACGACGCCCCCGCCGAGAGCGTCCCGTCGCCCTGCCCGAGCCAGACCACGCTCACGTCGTCGTACACGCCTTCCACGAAGTCGAGAACGCCGTCGCCGTCGAGATCGCCGCCGGCCGTGGCGCGCGTGTCCGAGGCGCCGAGCGCCGCGCCCGAGTCGCTGTAGCTCACCGGGCCGAACGTCCCGAGCAGCGAGCTCGGGCGCAGCTGGTCGAACGCCGTCGGGGTCCCGCCGAGGAGGTCGACGTCGCCGTCGCCGTCGAAGTCGCCGATCGCGGCGGTCTCGATCGCCCGCCCCGCGTAGAAGTGCGGCGCGCCCGCGAACGTCCCGTCGGCCGCGCCGTCGAAGACCGCGAGCCCGCCGGTCGCGCCCGCGAGCAGGTCGAGATCGCCGTCGGCGTCGTAGTCGTCGAGCGCGAGCACGCGGGCGTTGTTCTCGCCAAGCTCCTGTCCCGAGTCGGTGAACGCGGCGGCGCCGTCGTTGAGGTAGAGCAGGATCGGCTGGCCGGGATCGGCCACGAACAGATCGAGGTCGCCGTCGCGGTCGACGTCGGCGAGCGCGAGGGCCGAGCTCACCGCGGCGTGGAACGAGACCCCCGTCGCCGCGAAGGTCCCGCTCCCGTCGTTGAGCCAGACCTGGTGGTCGCCGTAGAGGCCGGACGCGACGTAGTCGAGGTCGCCGTCGCCGTCGAGGTCGCCCGCCGCGAGGTCGAGCGTGCCCCCGCTCCCGAGCGCCTGGCCGTCCTCCACGAAGTGGCCGGCGCCGTCGTTGAGGTAGAGGTGGTCGGGCTCGGCGAAGTTGCCCTCGAGCAGGTCGAGGTCGCCGTCGCCGTCCACGTCGGCGAGCACGAGAGTCGTCGTCGAGTAGACGCCGAGGTACTCGCCCGCATGCGAGAACGTCCCGGCGCCGTCGTTGAGGTAGACGAGGTTCTCGAGGCCCGCGCGTCCGATCACCACGTCGACGTCCTGGTCGCCGTCCACGTCCCCGAGCGCGACGCAGGCGCCGCCGCCGAGGTTCTGGCCGCTGTCGGTGAACGCCCCGCTGCCGTCGTTGAGGAAGACGCCGACCGCGCCGAGATCGCTCACGGCCACGGCGTCGAGGTCGCCGTCGCCGTCCACGTCGGCGACCGCGAGGAAGAGGCTGCGATGGTTCGCGATCGCGTCGGCGTTCACGAAGCCGGCCACCACGTCGATCGGGCTCGACGCCTCGACCGTCTGGCCGCTGGTCGCGTCGATCACGGCTCCCGCCGCGATGGTCGCGCTCACGTCGATCGCCGAGGGCGCCCCGGCCGCGAGGTTTCCCGGGCTGAACGGCTGGCGCGTCCGCAGCCGCGGGTTCGCGCCGAGAGTGATCGTCACCTCGTTCGTCCCCGGTCCCGCCGCGACGGCGGCTCCGGCGCCCAGCGAGTCGCCGCTCACGGGGAGCGTGAAGTCGGCGCCTCCCGCCGCGCCGACCGCCACGTCCTGGTCGAATCCGACGATCAGCACGTCGCCGGCGTCGCACGCGGCGTTGACGTTCGAGTCGAGGAACCGCGCGAACCCCTGCACGTGCGCGCGCGGGCCGTAGCGCACGACCGGGTGCGTCGTGCACGCGATCGCCGCGCCGCCCGGATCGAGCGTGATCGTGAGCGTCTTCGCGCCCGCCGCCGTCGACTGGATGGCGCCCGCCACGGCGCCCAGCCCGTTGCTGGGGAGCGGCGGCTGGGTGATCACGTTGCCGGTTCCGGTCGCGGAGATCACCACTTCGACGTCCGGGAGGAAGTGGCCGTCCGTGTCGCGCACGACCACGAGGATGGACGCGGCGTCGACGCCGTCGGCCGCCAGCCCCTCGGTCGGAGTCACCGTGACGGTCGTGAGCGCGCCCGACGGCTTCGCGGTCGTCCCGCCGCCGCCGCCGCCGCCCCCTCGGCCGCCTCCGCCGCACGACGAGAGCCCGAACAGCAGGCCGACGCCGAAGCACGCCGCGGCCACGTAGAGACTCCGCCGATCGGCGGTCCCTGGACGACCCACCATGACTGTCCACCCCGGTTGCAAAGCAAGCTGGATCGCGCCGCGGCCCCACCGCGGCGCCGGCCGTCCGCTTCGTCGCTCCCGCGCGCGCGGCTGAACGCGATTTCAGGGGGGCGGCCGGCGCGGGACGAAGATTCCCGCCGCGGGGGTCACTCTCCCGGCTTCTCGTAACCGGAGGCCGAGCTGCCGCTGTCGAAGCGGTGGGTGATCCGCCCGCGCTCGTCCTCGCGGAAGCAGACGCGCACCCTGCCGTCCTCCCGCACGAAGAGCAGCGGCTCCACGGCCAGGAAGCGCCTTCCGAAGATCTCGAGGATCCCGGGACCGACCCCGCGCACCGGGTGATCGCTCCGGGCCCACCCCTCACCCTCCCGGCAGGTGTGGCAATCGAGCATTCCCGCGTAGGCGCGCGGGAAGTGCTGCCGCGCGAGCGTGCGGCGCGCGCCGGCCGCGCTCATCAGGCGGCCGTGGTCGTTCGAGCCGTCCCCGAGCAGGGCGATCAGGAGCTGCGCCATGTCGAGCGCCGTCGAGTCGACGGAAGAGGCTGGGAGCGTCGCGTAGTACTCGTACGGAAGCGGCTGCCTCCGGCCGTCGCGCAGCGCAGGACGCTTCGAGCGATCGACCAGGGGGAAGAGTCCGCGCAGCGGCGCCACGCGCGGACCGGCCCCGCCAGGCTCTCGAGCGCGGTCGCAGCGAGGGCGCCGATCGGTCGTCTTCCGCACGCTGGCATCGCGGCTCCTTCGGACGAAGAGCATCGCCTCGGGCTCCCCGCCGTTTCTTGAACGTGGCGACGGCTTGAACGCGATCAGCGCGCGCGCGATACCGGGACGGCGGCATGCCGGTGCGCCGTCGGAACCCCCGCGTCAGGTGCGCCTGGTCGGCGTTCCCGGTCTCGAGCGCGATCCGCACGAGCGGCGTGCCGGTCGACACGATGCGGCGCAGCGCGAGGAGCGCCGCCGCCCCGCCCTCCGCGCAACCGGGTCCCGAAGAAGCGCCCGGGCTCGAGCCGACGCGTCGAGGACGACATGAGGTGCACGCCTCGGGCGGAGGGTGCGGGGAGCGCGAGAGATTACTCCGGCCGCGCTCGCGACGGGGCGGGGTGCGAATCGAGCACGGGCAGCAGCCGCGCGAGCGCCCTCTCGAGAGTGTACTCCTCGCGGAAGAAGCGTCGCCCCTCCTGCGCGATGCGCCGCCGGTCGTCGGGGCGCGCGAGCCACTCGCGGATCGCGGCGGGAAAGGCGGCGAGCGGCGCCTCGGCGTGGTGGACGCCGGCGCGGAAGGGCGCTCCGGGAGGGAGCGGCTCGGAGAGCACGAAGGCGCCGTTGGCGAGACAGAGCGCGAATCGGTGCCCCTCGAGGACCGGCTGCTCGCCCTGGTGCAGATTGAGCTGGATGCTCGCGCGGCGCAGGAACTCGCCGCGCGCGCGCCCCCACGCCACGGTCGACGGCGCGAGCCGGAACTCGCGCGCGAGCCGGTCGAGCGCCTCGCGCCGCCGTCCCTCGCCCGGCCGGCCGAGGAAGGCGACGTCGAAGAGCGGATCGGAACGCGGCGGCAGCCCGGCGTCGAGCCGCGGCGTCCAGCCGAAGGGGAGCACGCCCGCCGCCGGCCGTCCGCGCCGCGTCGACTCGGCGAGCAGGCACTCGTTGCACTCGAGCAGCAGGTCGCAGCCGGCCAGGAAGCGATCGCACTTGGCCATGTGGACGGCGGCCGCGCCGCCGCCGGCGCCCGACGACCCGGAAGGACTCCAGTCCTCCGGGTATTGCTCGACGTTCACGCCGATCAGCATGACGCCGGCCGGCGGGCGCCACGGCTCGAAGCGGTGCACTCCGTAGACCAGGACCCGGTCCCGCGGACGAAGCGGCCGCACCTGCTCGAGGCGGTCGACGCACTGCACCACCGCCTCGCGTCCGAGCGCGCGCAGCGCGTCGGCGATCCCCTCCGCCGTCTCCTCGTAGGTGTCGAGCACGCGCGGCGGGACGACCACGTGGAACAGCCCGGGGGCGGCGCGGCGCGCGGCCGCGAGCACCGCCGGACGCCGCGCGAGCGCGCGCAGCCGCAGCCAGCTGCGCCGCCACTTCACGCGCAGCCGCTCGAGCGCCGGTCCCGCGCGCGTCAGAGGTCGACCTCGAGGCGCAGCACGAACGACGAGTCGCGGTTGTCGAAGCCGAACGTGTCGAGCTCGTGGTCGGCGATGGTCTTCACCCACTGCAGCGCGACGCGCGTCCCCGCCTCGGGATACCACGCGAGACCGAGGCTGAACGTGCGCACCTCCTGCGTCGAGGGGTTGTAGGTCGTGAGCCCCCGGTCGAAGAGCTGGCGGTCGAGGTCGGCGTTGGAGTAGCGCGCGGCGAGCTCGAGCGGCATCGACTCCGCCGAACGCGGCGTCGCCATCCAGCGGCCGCGCCGCCACTGCGGGTGCTCCCCGGTGAGGAAGAGCGACGCCGTCGCCGTCCACGCGAAGAGCTGGTCGATGTCGGCCGAGCCGCCGCCGGGCACCTCCACGTTCTCGACGATCCCGCGCGTGCCCTCGTACGCGATGCGGAACGGCCCGCAGAACCAGCCCGCCTCGATCGCCCCCCACAACGCGCGGTCGCCGTCGAGGTCGGCTGTCGTGAAGACCACCGACTCGAGCGGCGTCGTCACGAGGATCTCGTCGCTGTAGTCGGGCTGCCAGGCCGCGGCGGCGCCGAGGTAGAGGCCGCGCAGCGCCGCGGCGCCCGAGGCGCGGAACGGCTGGAACGTCCCGCGCGCGAGCAGGAGCGGGTCGCCCTTCCCCTCGCCCTCCAGCCCGAAGCCGTGGCCCGCCACGGCGGCCGCCTCGAGACCGACCGAGTCGCCGCGGAAGCCCGCCTCCACGCGCGCCCCCAGGTCGTAGCGGCCGGTGAGGTACGAGGTGAACGCGGCGCCGATCAGCGGCGAGTTCTCCTCGCGCGTCGCGTACTCGCTCGCCATCGCCACGCGCACCTGGCCGACCTGCACGTTCACCGCGTCCCCGAACTGCCGCGCCGCCCACAGATCGAAGGCGTGCCGCTTGCTGTCCACGCCCACCGCGTCGAACTCGAAGCGGAACCAGGTGTCGAACGCGCGTCCCTCGACGATCGGCCGGACGATCGGATTGGAGAGCCCGTTGCTCTTCGCATTGCGCCGGTCGTAGCGGGTCGCGTCGAGCGCGAATCGCCCGCCCGCGCGCACCACCGCCTCACCCGATCGCCCGAGCTCCGCCTGGACGTCGAACAGGTCGAGGAGCCCCCACTCGAACTCCGACCCGTCGTCGTCCGCGCCCTCCTCCGCCGCCATCGGTCGATGGAACGGCGTGAGCTGGGCGGCGGCGCGCGGAGCGGCGGCGACGCACCCGAGGGCGGCTGCGAGCCAGCGGTCCAGACCGGCGATGCGCCGTTCGCTCATGATCGATGGCGCGGGATGATAACCGCGGGCGCGCAGCCGCCGGCTCGACGCCCCCCGGATGCGGAGCCGCGCTCCGTGCTCATGCGTTCGTCGCGAAGCGCTCGACGCCGGACGCGACGAGCGGTGGATCGTCGGTTCCAGGATCCTCGATCGGCAGCCGGATGACGAAGGTCGTCCCCCGCCCCGATTCACTCTCGAACTCGATCGTCCCGCGCGGAGTCGGACTCCTCGCCCTTCGCCTTCACCATGATGATCGGCACGTCGCCCGCCACCGGATCGCCGCGAAGCCGCCGGCAGATGAGGAGGTCGGGTTCGTCCTCGACCACCCACCAGGATGTTGTGGCGCTTCAAACCTGCCCTCTCCGGACGACGCCTCCAGGAGGCAGCGCCATGCGTCACGAAGCCCAGGAGCGGCCCGGGAAGAATCGGTTCAGGGCGCGTGACGGTTGCGTGAACGCCACCCCGGGGCTGCCCTCCCGGCGCGGTGGTTGCGTGCGATCACGCCCTCCGGGGATTCCTGCCGGTCGCCGCCCCCGTCCTGCGCATACGTCGAGTCGGGGAGCGCAGGGACGCTGCTCATGCATCTGCGATCGGTGGACGGAGCGGCGGCGCGCGGACACCGGCTCTCCTGCGCGTGGACGCTCGCGGCGGCCGTCGGCGCCGCTGCGCCGCAGGAGGACGCGGAGCCGGCCGGGCGGGCGCGCGCGGAGCGCCTCGCGCGGGAGCGTGGCGAGCTCGACGCGAGGATCGGGTCGCTCGCCGCCGACGACCAGGTCGAGGCGTTCGCGCGGGCGCTGCGCGAGTTCCTCGATGCGTCGGGACCGCCGCCCTACGAGGGACGCTGGAACGAGGCGAAGGCCGGCTGGGTGTCGCTGACGGAGGCCGACCGCTGGCTGCGATGGAACCGGCCGTCACGCGACGACGGACCCCCGATCGCCGCCGACTTCGCCCGCAGGAACCACCCCTTCCCGGGCATCGTCGACCTCTCCGAGCAGCTCCATCGCCACGGGATCGAGTTCCTGCTCGCCGTCTTCCCGAGCCGCCTCGAGCTCCACCCGGAGCTCGTCCTCGCTCCGGAGATCGGGAGCGACGAGGCGCTGGTCGCCGCGATCGGCGCCGGGACGACCCGGTTCCTGCGCGCGCTCAACGAGCGCGGCGTCGAGACCGTCGATCTCCTGCCCGCGTTCGCGCAGTCGCGCGGGTCGCTCGCTCCGGGCGCGCCCGGCGAGCGCGGCGAGCGCGGCGCGATCTACTTCCGTTTCTGCGAGCACCACTGGACGCCGCGCGGGGCGGAACTCGCCGCCGAGGTCGTCGCCGGCCGCATCCGCGCGATGCCGTGGTACGAGGCGGGCCCCCTGCGCGAGGGGACGCAGTTCGCGATCGAGCCGCGCGAGGCGGCGTTCCGCGCGACGACCCGCGCCGCCGCACAGGTGTTCCCGAGCGAGAGCCTCGCGTTCCACGGAGTCCGGATGCTGCAGGACCCGGTTGGCCTGCCGCCGGCGCGCCGCAGCCCGATCGTCGTCCTGAGCGACAGCTTTGCGCTCTTCCACGGCGAGACCGAGATCGGATCGAGCTTCGTCGACCACCTCTCCCGCCACACCGGATGGACCCTCGACGTGATCGCGCCGCGCGGCGGCGCCGAGCTCACCTGCCGGCAGACGCTCGCGCGACGGCACGACCGGCTGGGGGGGAAGCGGGTCGTCGTGTGGCTCGTGAGCAGCGGGCTGCTGCGCGCCGCGGCGGGCTTCCGCAAGGTCGATCTCTTCGAGGAGTAGGCGCGACTCCCGGATCGGTCCGCGAGTCGGCGCTCAGCGCCCGCGCGAGGCCCTCCGGTCGGGAGCTCCGGTGGCGACCTCCTCCGCCGGCCGCGCCCACTCGAAGAAGCAGCCCCCCATCTCGTCCCAGATCTGGGGGCCGTAGAAGACCGTCCGTTCCGGGTCGGGATTGAACGGATTGGCCGCGCTGTTGTCGTAGGTGAACGTGCAGCGGATCTCAGTCCCCTCCGGCACCTGGATCCTCTCGGCGAACTCGTAGGCGAACTGCCAGTCGGGATGCCAGCGCTCGATCGTGAGGGGCGCGATGGTCCTCCCGTCGGGGAAGAGGATCTCGATCTTCGCCGAGCGGCCCCGCAGGTGCATGTGGGGGATCACTCTCATCAACTCGGCGGCCGCGGGGAGCTTCCGGCCCCGCGAGACCGTGTAGTCCGGTTTTCCGGGCGGGATCCGGATCTCGCGGACGTTCAGCTTGCGGCCCGCGACGATCCAGGCGGGCGGCTCCTTCGCGAACCGGAAGCCGATGCGCAGACGCTCGACCACCGGCGTGCCGTTCGGAGTGAGGTGCAGGCGCAGGCGCAGGATCGAGCCCTTCCTGATCTGCCGCGCCATCCCCTCGGGGTAGATGGTCGGCGGCTTGCCGGGAAGGTAGCCGTCGAGCACGTCGAGGATGCGCAGCTCGCGCTGGCAGATGTCGATCTCGATGTGGTGGCAGATGGACGGATGGTCGCAGCGCACCTCGTACGCCTGCACCCAGACGTCGTCCTCGACCGTGAACGGGATGTCGATGTACTTGTAGTCGAGCACGCCGGTCGCGGGGACTTCGATCGGATGCGGGAGCGTGAGGATCAGGTCGGGTTCGCCGATCGACCATCCCGAGGGCCACGCCCGCGCCGGCTCGGGACCCGACGCGACGCCCGCGGGACTGTCCGCCTGCAGCCACGCGAGCAGGTCGCGGCGCTCCTCGTCCCGCAGGCTCAGGTCGTCGCGGAACGGTCCGGAATCACGGGTCGCGAACCACGGCGGCATGACTCCCGTGGCGATGACCTGCCGGATCATCGCGGCCCGGCCGGCGACGTCGTCGCGCGTGACGAGCGGGAACGGGGCGGCGCCGCCATCTCGGTGGCAGCGCTCGCACCGCCCGCGGACGATCGACGCGATCCCGCCGTGCCACGTGAGTCCGGATGCGCCGGAAACCGCAGGCTCCGATTCGTCCGAAGCGGCGGCGCGGGCCGCGGCGGCGGACCATCCCCAGGCTGAAACGAGCAGGACGAAGGCACGAGGGCCGTGCCTCCGCCGCGGCCGGGATTCGGCAGACACGTTTTGCCCCGTCCGGTGAAGTCCCCATCGGGATGCGCAAAGGGGCGCCGGATCCGGCAAGGAACCTTGCCCTGGCCGGCGGTGGCATTCGTTCCCTAGGATCCGCGCCCGTCCCGACCCGCTCGCAAGCCCAGGCCTGCCCGAATGAGTGATCCGAGCCGCCCGTCCGACGACGGCGCCCAGCGCCGTTTCACCGAGCTCTACGAGGAGCTCCACGCCCTCGCTCGCGGTCGCATCCGGCGCGAGCGCACGAACGCCACGATCCGGCCGACGTCGCTCGTGCACGCCGTCTGGCTGCGCTGGGTCGCGACCCGGAAAGTCGAGCCGGCGACGCGCGAGGAGTTCCTCGGGATCGCCGCGCGCATCATGCGGCAGGTGCTCGTCGACCACGCGCGCGCGAAGGCGGCGCTCAAGCGCGGCGGCGGAAACGTGCCGCTGCGCCTCGAGGACCGCCATCTCGCCGGCGGGCGCGGCGGCATCGATCTCCTCGAGCTCGACGAGGCGTTGAAGCGGCTCGACCGCCTGCACGTCCGCCAGCGCCAGGTGGTCGAGATGATGTTCTTCGCGGGAATGACGCAGCCCGACGTCGCCGCCGCGCTGGGTGTGTCGGAGCGCACCGTGCGCGGCGACTGGATCTCGGCGCAGGCGTGGCTGCGCGCCGAGCTGCGGCCGGAATGAGCGGGCCGGACGACCACGACGACGCGGCGCTCCACCAGCGCGCCTGCGAGATCATGGCGAGCGCCATCGAGGTCCCCGTCGCGGATCGGGACGACTATCTGGCCGACCAGTGCGGCGGCGACGCCGGCCTCGAGGAACGCGTGCGCCGGCTGCTGGCGCACCACTCGGCGGACTCGTACCTGCGGCCGCTGGTCGACTCCCGCGGAATGGAGGCGGCCGGAGCCACGGACGGCGCGGCTCCCGACGACGCGCGACCCGCCATTCCGGGCGCGCACGCGCTCCCCGCGGCGGCGATCGGCCCGTTCCGGCTGCTGCGCGAGCTCGGCCGCGGCAGCATGGGCGTCGTTTTCGAGGCCGAGCAGGAGCTGCCGCACCGCCGCGTCGCGTTGAAGCTGCTGCAGCCGGGCTGGCGCGAGCTGATCGGCACCTCGCGCTTTCGCCGCGAGACCGAAGCGCTCGGACGCCTGCGCCACCCCGGCATCGCGATGATCCTCGACGCCGGCGTCGCCGAGAGCGCGGCCGGCGCGATGCCCTGGATCGCGATGGAGCTGGTCCCCGGTCGGCGGCTCGACGACTTCGTGCGCGCTCACCGGCTCGACCGCACGCGCCGCCTGCGCCTGCTGATCCAGGCGTGCGAGGCGGTCGACCACGCCCATCGCCACGGGGTGGTCCACCGCGACCTCAAGCCGGCCAACCTTCTGGTCGAGCCGGGCGAGTCGGGCGGCGACGAGGGCGCGCGCGTGCGCGTCGTCGACTTCGGCATCGCCCTGATCGCCGATCGCGAGGACGCGGCCGTCGATCCGATGACGCGCGCGACGACGCTGGGCGACCTGCTCGGCACGCTGGCGTACATGAGCCCGGAGCAGGCCGCCGGTGACACGGCGAAGGTCGGCGCGCGCAGCGACGTCTACTCGCTCGGCGTGATCGCCTACGAGCTGCTCGCGGGCCGCCCGCCCCACGCGACCGGCGAGCTTCCGATCGCGGCGGCGCTGCGCGCGATCACCGAGACCGATCCGGTCGCGCTGTCGCGCCTCGACCCGGGTCTGCGCGGCGATCTCGAGAACGTCGTCGCCAGGGCGATCGAGAAGGATCCGGCGCGGCGCTACCCGTCCGCCGGCGAGTTCGCCGCCGACCTCGCCCGTTACCTCGACCATCGGCCGGTGCTGGCCCGCCCGCCCACGCCGTTCGAGCGGGCCGCGAAGTTCGCGCGGCGCAACCGGGCGCTGGTGACCGGCAGCGCCGTCGCCGCGGTCGCGATCGCCGGCGGCATCGCCGCGCTCGCGGTCGGCCTCTCCAAGGCGACCCGCGCCTTCGCGACCAGCGAGGGGCGGCGGCGCGCCGCCAACCATCTGGTGCTGTCCCAGATGGAGCGGGTCGAGAAGCTCGGCGACGTCTCCGGCTCCCGCCTCGCGCGCGAGCAGATGATCGAGGACGTCCGCCGGTTCGTGGCCGAGCAGGGCATCGAGGCCGACGCGCGCGCCGGCGATCCCACCGCGATGGACGCGCTCGCAAGATTCCTCGAGGGCGAGAGCGATCTCCACGTCCGGAGCCGGGAGTTCGACCGCGCCGAACGATTGCTCGGCGACGCCCTTGCGCTGCGCGGGCGGCTGCGGGAACTCGACCCCGACGATCCCGGGTGGCAGGAGGCGTGGTCGATCGTGCAGGTGAAGGTGGGCGACGTCTTGAAGGAGCGCAGCCGCTACGAGGCGGCGCAGGCGCACTACCTCGCCTCGCTCGCGATCGACGAGGCGCTCGTCGCCCGTTTCCCGGCCGACCAGCACTTCCTCGACAACCTCGCCTACAGCTACTGCCGGATCGGCGACCTGGAGCAGACGCTCTGCCGCGATCGCGCGGCGCTCGGGTGGTTCGACCGGTGGCTGGCCACCTGCGAGGAGCTGGCGCGCCGCCAACCGGCGAGCCGCGCGGCGCTCCTGAACCTGGCGCGGGCGCACCAGACCCTGTCCGGCGCCACCGGCGGTCTCGGCGACCTCCCCGCCGCCGCGGAGCACGCCGACGCCGCGATCCGGACGCTCGATCCGCTCTTCGTCGCGGAGCAGGGCGACCTGGAGGCCGGCTTCGTCCTCGCGAACGCGCTCGTCACCCGTGCGATCCTCCCGTTCGACGGCGCGAACCTCGACGGACCCGAACGGCTGGCGGCGCGGGCGGGCGCGATCCTCGAGCGGCTCGCGGCCGAGAACCCCGATCGTCCCGAGCTGGAACGCGGGCGCCGGATGATCGGCATGCTCCTGGCGCGCAATGCCGCACGCCGCGGCGACTTGCCGGCCGCCCGCGCGGCGCTCGAGCGGTCGGTTGCCTTGCTGGTCGAGTTCGCCGACACCCGCCCCGAGGCGACCGATCTCGATCAGTACAACGCGGCGCACGCGCTGCTCGTGCTCGAGTCGGTGTCGAGGAAAGAGCCGGCGCCCGCGGACGCCGATTCCGAGTCCGAGCGACGTCGGGCGGCCGGGATCGCGCGGCTGGAGGCGCTCGTCGCGGCCGAAAACCCGCACTGGGAGGCGCTGACACGACTCGCCGATTCCCTGCTGTCTCCCGAATCCGGGACCCATCGCGACGTCGAGCGCGGACTCGCGCTCGTGCGCCGGGCGCTCGTGCGCCGTCCCGACCGCGCCGCCGGCCATTTCGTCGACCTGGCCGAAGGTCTCCGATCGGCCGGCGACTCCGCCACCGTGCGGCGCATCGCCGACCTCGTCGCCGAGCTCCATCCCGACTGCCCGCGCGCGCTCGCCGCCCGCCTGGCGACACTGCGCGGCGAGTGACCGCGGGCGCCGGCTCGCCGGGCTCACCAGCGGAAGAAGCTGCGCGCCGGCCAGATCGCGGGAATGGCGGTCTCGGCGGTCTCGAGCAGCTTCGCCACGGCGGCGGGGTCGCCGCCGGCGAGCACGGAGTTCAGCTGGTCGGCGTAGAGCGGCGCGAACGGGGCGGGGCCGGCGGCGAGCTCGTCGACGGACGGCCGCGCGCGAGTGGCTGGGCCGCGTGGGATTGAAGACGCTCTACATCGAGCCCGGGAGCCCTTGGGAGAACGGCTCCTGCGAGAGTTTCAACGGCAAGCTCCGCGACGAGCTCTTGAACACTGAGATCTTCGAGACCCTGACCGATGCCCAGGTCGTCATCGAAGCCTGGCGGAAGCGCTACAACGAGGTCAGGCCACACTCGGCGCTGGGCTGCATTCCGCCGGCGCCTCCGACGAAGCTGCCGACGGAGCCCGTCGTCGCTCGGATCATGGCGAGCGCATCGCCCCACAGCGCCAGCGTCTCGGCCCCAAGACTTGCGGACATCCCCTTCGGAGGGGAATCCCAGGTGCTGACGCACGCAGACCGTTTCAACCTCAACCAAGAAACCAGATCCAGACCAAGCGCGGTCCGACGCTCCCAGGAACTGGACGGCTGAGCGCGGGCAGGTCACCACACGATCCGGCGGCTCGAGGACGGCCAGCACCTCTTCAAGCGGCGGCACCGTGCAGCTCGCGCTGCCGGAGTCGTTGAAGTCCGTCGGCGAGGGATTCGCCGGTCAAGGGACGCCGGCCGGCGGGGCCGGCAGATGACGCCGCGCTCCACCAGGCAGTGAGTCGACCGTTGCGGGCAGCCTCCGCCTCCTGCGTGCACAGCGTCAGAACTGGCCGAAGCCGTGGTCGGTGCTCGCGATGATCCCGAACTTGCGTCGATGCTCCGACCGGGACTCGAGCGTTGTCGCCAGGCTACTGGTGGGCGAGACCCTCCGGCCGGGACTGATCCGGCAGCAGCGGATCATGCGCTCGCGCAAGGTCGATCTCGACCAGCAGGGAGATGCGCGTGGTCGATCCCGTGTGCTGCACGACGTGCAGATCCGCCGAGTCGAAGACGAAGCAGCGGCCGAGCTCCCACGTGCGGATCTGATCGCCGATCTGCATCGTGCAGCGCGGGTCGCAGCGCATGCCCATGTGCACGCGCACGGTGCGCACGAGCTGCTCGTCGGCATGCGGGTAGATCAGCGTCTGTGGTCCGATCCAGGTGAAGCCCGCAGCGATCAGTCCCGGAACCCGCCGCACGAGCGCGCGCGTGCGCGGGAGGAGCCCGCGCCGCTCGACGTCCTGCAGGTGCGCGCGCGACACGTGCTCGAAGCGATGGTAGTGCAGGCCGAGGACGCGCCAGTCGCCGCGGTACGCCTCGGTGTCGACCCACGGGATGAACTCGCGATCGTCGCACCGAGCGAGCTCGCTGGCGATGAGCCCGAAGCTCTCCTCGAGCAGACGCACCGACGGGAATCGGGCGGGATCGAGAAACCCGGTTGTGGAAGACGTGGGCACGCTATTCCTCCCGGCATCTGCGAAGTTGTAGCGCGCGGAAGTCTCGGCTTCGAAGCCGGCCGAGGGAAGGGGGGGGTGTCGGGCTGCATGGCCGATCGCACCTGTCGGGTTCGCCCGTATCGCGAGGGCGACGAAGCGGGGCTCGTCGAACTGTTCAACGTCGCCTTCGGCGCCGACGTGCCGGGATTCGAGCCGCGCACGCTGGAGCAGTGGCGCTGGCTCTACGCCGACGCTCCCGCCGGATCCCGTGTGATCGTGGGTGAGACGGCCGCCGGCCAGATCATCGCCCATTACGGAGCGATCCTCGGACGCTTCCAGGTCAGCGACGCCGTCGATCGTTCGGCGCAGATGATCGACTCGATGGTGCACCCCGACTGGCGGCGCGGCTTGCAGCGGGAAGGGCCGTTCCTCAAGACCGCGCGCCGCTTCTTCGAGCTCTACTCGAACGCCGAAGCGAACGCGCTCCACTATGGGTTCCCGAACCGGCGCGTCGACCGGATCGGCCGCCGGCTGCTCCGCTACACGCCCTTCATCGAGCCGGTGCCGGTGGTGTTCCGCAACCTGCACCAGGACGCGGACGACGATGCGGTCGGTCGGGATTTCCAGGGAGCGCTCGACGCGGTCGAGATCGACTCCTTCGGTCCGGAGATGGACGATCTGTGGCGGCGGCTGCGCCCGGCCTACCGTTTCGCGGTCGCGCGCGACGCGACCCACCTCCAGTGGCGTTTCGACCGCTGCCCGTGGCTTCCGCACCGCCGGTTCCTGCTGCGCGAGCCCGCGAGCGGAAGGCTCCGCGGCTACTTCGTCACGCGCAGCCGGTGGCAGCGGCTGCCGATTCTCGCGTTGACCGACTTCCTCGCCGCGCCCGACGACGCGGCATCGGTCGCCGTCGCCCTGCGCACCGCGACCCATCTCGCGCGCGCGACCGATCACGTGCGCGTCGAATGCTGGCTGCCCGAGCGCCATCCGACGTTTCGCCACGCGCTGGCGGCAGGCTTCCGAACCGAGCCGGGTCTCTACGTGATGTGCATGAACCTCTTCGTCGAGTCGCCGACGCGCGAGGAGGCGCTGCAGCAGTGTTACTACACCATTGCCGACAGCGACGTGTGGTGACTCGGCGATCGCGACGCGGAGAGCTTCGCCGGCCCGGAACTCCGCGCCCCATTCCGCCGGCCGATCCCGCCCGAGGAGAAGGAGCGAGGAGGTCGTCCGCTCTCCGAACCATGCACGTGATGGCGGTCGCAGGCCGGGCGCAGTCACTGGCCGCGCATGCATCGGCACGCGACGTCGCACGCCGTCTGCTGGCGGCGCTGGAGTCGAGCGAGGGTCGGATCAGCAAGCTTGAGATCGGCGGCGTCGACCTGCAGTCGCAGGCCAGGGGCGGGCTCCGCCGGCTGATCAAGGGCGTCTCGTGGCTGATCGGCCTGATGGTCTCGCTCGGCTCGGCGGGAGTCGTGAACCAGGTCATGAGTCGAGTACCAGCTCGTGGTCGAGATCGCCTCGGGCCGGCGCCGCGGCGCTGTCCTCTCGACCCTGCACGCCCGGATCCAGGACGCGTTCAACGAGCACGGCGTGCAGATCCTCTCGCCCCGCTTCGAGATGCAGCCCGGGCAGCCGGTCGTCGTGCCGCGCGAGCGCTGGTCCCCGCCGCCTGCCGTCGCGGCGACCGCGCCGGGCCGCCCGACCGGGTCGACCGTCGACGGCTCGCGCCCGGCGACGGGGTGAGGTCGGACGTGAACCGCATTCTCCGCCTCGCCGCTCCGGAGGGCGGGCGGCGTCTCGGCGGCCGTCTTTCCCGAGGATCCGGCCGAGCTCTCCGAGCCGCACGCCGCGACGGTCGAGCGGTTCGGCGAACGCCTCGGCTGGAACTCCATCTTCGCCGGAGTCGTTGAAGTCCGTCGGCGTGGGATTCGCCGGTCAAGGGACGCCGGCCGGCGGGGCCGGCAAGTGACGCCGCGCTCCACGAGACAGTGAGGCGACCGTTGCGGGCAGCATCCGTCTCCTCGTCGGAGCGACTTCCACCGATCCGGACGACGATGCAGTCCGCCGGATCCATCGACCTTCCGGTCGCCGACGCGCGACGAGGCACTGCAGGACTGCTGTTTCGTGATCGGGAGAGCGGCCTCGGGTGAGCCCCGCCCGAGCCCGGATTGTTCATGAGCCCCTACTGCGGCTCGCTCTGTTCGTCGCCTCGCTACGGGGCTCATGAACCAGCCGGGCTTTGCGCGGCCCGCTATCATCCGCGGCCCCGCGGGTGCGGGGAGCGGGGAGCCGATGAGGTCACGCGAGCCGTCGCCGCTGCGCTGGACGCCGGGAGCCGACGCGCGCGCGCCGGCGGCGCGCCTCCGCCGCGGCGCGTGCTGAGAGGCCGGCCTCCCGATGTGCGGGATCCTCGGACAGGTGGTGCCCGACGGCGCCTCCGTCAACCGCGCCCGCCTGCTCGCCGCCAACGATCGGATGGCCTCGCGCGGCCCCGACGGCGCCGGCGAGTTCCTCGAGCGCAACGTGGGGCTGGCGATGCGGCGCCTCGCGGTGATCGACGTCGAGGGGGGCGCGCAGCCGCTCTTCGCGCGCGGCGGCGAAGTGGTCGCCTTCCAGAACGGCGAGATCTACAACCACGCCGCGCTGGCGCGCGAGCTCGCCGGGCGCGGCGCGCGCTTCGTCACGCGCAGCGACACCGAGGTCCTGGCGCACGGTTTCGACGCGTGGGGCATCGACGGGCTGCTCGACCGCGTCGACGGGATGTTCGCCTGCGCGCTGCTCGACCGGCGCGCGCGAACGCTGTGGCTCGCGCGCGATCGCTTCGGCGAGAAGCCGCTGTTCTGCTCGCGTGCGGGCGGCGGCTTCGCGTTCGCGTCCTCCATCGACGCGCTGCGTGAGCTGGTCGGCGGCACCTCCGAGCTCGATCCGCGCGCGCTGGACGACTACCTCGCGCTCCATTTCGTGCCGGGGCGGCGCACGATCTTCCGCGACGTCTGGCGGGCGCTGCCGGGCGAGCTCGTCCGCGTGGACCTCGCCACGCTCGCGGTGGAGCGGCGCCGCTGGTGGACCCCGCCCGCGCCGGTCCCGCGAGACGCGTCCGACGAGGAGCTGCTGGCGGAGCTCGACGCCGCGGTGCGCTCCCGCCTGATCGCCGACGTGCCGGTCGGCGTCTTCCTCTCGGGGGGACTCGACAGCTCGCTGGTCGCCGCGCTGGCGGCGCGCGCGCAGGGGGGGATCGCCACCTTCACGATGGGATTCGGCGGGCCGGGCGAGGCGGCGGGCGACGCCGACGAGAGCCGCCACGCCGAGCGGGTGGCGCGCCACGTCGGCAGCACCCATCATCGGTTCCGCTTCGACGCGGGCCGATTCGCGGCGCTCCTGCCGCAGGTGGCGGCGGCGCTCGACGAGCCGGTCGGCGATCCGGCGCAGCTTCCGCTCCACTGGCTCTGCCGCGAGGCGCGCCGGACCGTCACCGTGGTCCTCTCGGGCGAGGGAGCCGACGAGCTCTTCGGCGGATACGACTACTACTCGGCGGCCGCCCCGGTCCTCGGGCTGCGCGAGCGGATCGCGAGGTGGCGCGCCGGCGGCGCGGCGACGGCGGACGCCGCGGGCTCCCGCCTCGTCGCCCACGACGGAGGGACGGCGCCGTCGGGATTCCCGCTCGTCCTCGCGCGGGCGCAGCGGCGCCGCCTCCTCCCCGACGTGGACGACGGGGCCGCCGACGACCACGAAGCGACCCTCCTCGAGAAGCTCGCCTCGGCTCGCGACCCGCTGCAGCGTCGCTCGCTCGCCGACGCGATGACCTGGCTCCCCGACGACCTGCTCGTGAAGCTCGACCGCATGTCGATGGCGCACGGACTGGAGGGGCGCGCGCCCTACCTTGCGCCGCGCGTCGCCGAGCTCGCGCTCGCGCTGCCGCCGGCGCGCCGCTCGACCTTCCTGCGCCGCAAGGTCGCGCTCGCTGCGGCCGCGGCACCGCTCCTGCCGCCGGAGATCATCTCCCGCAGGAAGCACGGCTTCGTCCTGCCGATGCGGGAGTGGCTGCGCGACCACTTCGCCGCCTTCGGGTCGGTCGAACGCTGGATCGCGGAGCGCCCGCTGCCGCTGCTCGACCGGCGCGCGCTCGCCGAGTTCGTGCGCGAGGCCCTCGCGGGCGGACGCGGCCGCACGCGCGCCCTCTTCTCGCTCACGCTGCTCTCCGAGTGGTGGGCCGCGCGCGCGCCGGCTCAGCGCGCCAGCGCCGCGCGGTAGAGCGCGGTCCACGCGTCGACCATCGCTCCGAGGTCGAAGCGACGCGCGTTCGCTCGCGCCGCCTCGGCCATGCGCGCGCGCCGCGGCGCGTCGCCGAGCAGCGAGGCGATCGCGCGTGCGAGCGCCGCCGGATCGCCCGGCGCGACCACGAGACCGGTCTCGCCGTCGACCACCACCTCCTCCGGCCCGCCGCAGCGGGTGACGACGCACGGCAACCCGCTCGCCTGCGCCTCGATCACCGCGCCCGGCAGCCCCTCGCGCGACGACGAGCTCACGTAGAGGTCGGCCGCGGCGAAGAGGCGCGGCACGTCGTCGCGCCGGCCGAGGAGGCGCACGCGGCCGGCGAGCGGGGGCGCCGCGGCGAGCTCCTCGAGCTCGCGTCGCGCCGGTCCCTCCCCCGCGAGCAGGAGCACGAAGCCGATCCCGGCTCGCGCCATCTCCGCCGCAGCGCGCAGCAGCGTGCCCGGATCCTTCGACGGCTGGAGGGTGGCGGCGCACACCAGCGCCGGGACGCCGTCGGGCAGCGCCAGCTCGCGGCGGGCGGCGGCGCGCTCGCGAGCGCCCGAGGCGAATCGCGCCAGCGGCCGCCCGTTCCAGATCACGCGGCCGAACCCGTCGAGCCCGGTGGCCGCCCGGAAGTCGTCGAGCACCGCCTGCGAGACGGCCACGAGCTCCGTCAACCGCCGGGCGTGACGCGCGAGCCAGCGCTCGCGGCGCCCGCTGCCGCTGCGCACGTTGCCGGTCACGCGCAGGTGGCCCAGCACGCGCAGCGACGGGGCGAGGCGCGAGAGCAAGAGCGCGAGCCGGATCGCGCGGTACTCGTTGGCGTGCACCACGCGGATCGAGTGGCGACGCACGTGGCGGAGCAGCCGCACGAGGCGGCGGGCGCGGCGCGGGAAGCCGACGTCGAGGTCGAGCAACGGCACGCCGCGGGCCGAGAGCTCGGCGCCGAGGTCGCCCGGCTCGCGATGGAGCGGGGCGGCGTGGAGCTCGAAGCCGGCCGCGCGGCACGGTTCGATCAGGAGGTTCAGCGTCTCCGGGACGCCGACGCCCGGGCGCAGGAAGTCGAGCAGGTGGAGCACCGGAAGGCGCGGCGCGGACGCCGTCACGCCGGACCTCCGCGGCGGCGCGCCACGACCAGGAAGTTGGCGATCAGGGAGTGCGGCGCCGGGTAGTCGAAGCGGCGCAGCAGCCGGCCGAGCCCCAGTCCCGCCACGTTCACGAGCGGCACGAGCAGGCGCCGCACCGGCCGCAGCCACTTCTTCTTCAGCGTGAGGTAGCAGTAGACGGCGAGCAGGTAGGCCAGGCAGTGACCGGTGCTGCCGTTGGGGTGGAGCTCGACGGCGTCGAAGCGGCCGACGTCGGCGAAGAGCTTCGCGAGGCCGTCCTGCGTCCAGCGCCAGTAGTCGGTGGGATGCGGGTGGTAGATGAAGGTCCCGTGCGTCGACAGGAAGAGGCAGCCGCCGGGCTTGAGGACGCGCGCCATCTCCCGCAGCGCCGCGGCCGGATCGGGCACGTGCTCGAGCACCTGCGAGCAGAGCACCGCGTCGGCGCAGCCGTCGACGAAAGGGATGGAACTCGCGCCGGCCACGACGTCGACCTGCGGCCGCACGCGGCCGACGTCGCTCCCGACGTAGCGGCGCGCGTAGGGCGAGAAGAGCGGGAAGTAGGGCTTGCAGTCGCAGCCGACGTCGAGCACGAGGAGATCGCGGCGTCCGCGGAAGCGGTGCTCGAGCGCGACTCGGAGCGCGCGCGCGAGGGCGCGCAGCGGCAGATAGCCGTAGTCGCCGAGGTCGGGCGCCCGGGTGGCGCGGCCCGGCCAGCGGTCGATCCGCGCCTCGGTCGCGTCTTCGGGAAACGTGCGTGCCATCCGGCGGTCCCGCTCACGGCCGCGCGAGGAGATCGACGAGCGTCGGCAGGAGGCAGCGGGCGACCAGCTCGTTGCCGCGATCGGTCAGATGGGCGCCGTCGGTGAAGACGTGATCGGGCACCGCATCGAAGGCCGCCGAGGTGTCGACGAAAGGGACCGACTCCCGGCGCGCGACCTCCTCGGCGGCGGCGACGTAGAGCGGGTACTGTGAGCGCGCGTAGTCGGCGTACCCCCACTCCGTGAAGGTCTCGCGCAGCTCCTGCTCCGGCGCCGGGATCTCGCCGCGGCGATGGAAGATCTCAGGCTGCGGCGCGAGCACGATCGCGACGCCGGACGCCTTGGCGAGCCGCGTCATGCGCTCCAGGTTCCTGCGGTACTGCACGCTCGCCACCTTCACGTTGTCGTAGAAGGTGCGGTAGGGAATCCCGCCGCCGTGGCGCTCCTTGTACTCCCGCACGATCTCCTCGATCCTGCGGTAGAAGGCGGAGCAGCGCATCAGCACCAGCCACGGCCGCGAGCCGTCCGCGACGCGCTGATCGAGCTCGAAGAAGCGCGGCTGCACGATCTCGCGGGCGCCGGGTCGGTAGACGCCGGAGTAGTTGAAGTCGTTGTAGGCGTCGAAGAGCACGACGACGTCGGGACGGTAGTCGAGCACGCGCGTCGAGAGCAGGATCATCTCCTGGGTCGAGTCGTAGCCGACGACGCCGGCGTTCCACACTTCGACCGTGCGTCCGGCGAGCTGCGGGGCGGCGCGCAGCAGCCGCTCGAGGACCGCGGTGTGAACCGCGTCGTCGTCCGTCGCGCCGAATCCGAAGGCGGTCGAGCCCCCGAGCAGCACGACCCGGAGCGCGCCCTCCGGCTTCTCGAGCGTCCAGTCGCGCCCGCGGAATCCCTGCGCGTTGACGTTCATGAAGCGCGTGCGCTGGCCGGCCTTGTTGGCGTAGACGAGGTAGGGCGCGACGGAAAGCGTCAGCGTCCCGCGCTGGAACGGGTCGTAGCGGCGCCCCTGCGCCGTCTCGAGGCAGAGGCTGTAGGGCCGTGCGTTGCGGCGGCCCCACTTTCGCGATTCGACGGACCGCTGCCGCACCTCGAGTCCGACGAGGACCGTCGTGACGAGGATCGCCGAGTAGACCAGCTTCCGCGGGATCCGGAGCACGAACGGTCGCGGCACGATCGGCATCTCAGGCCTCCTGGATCGCGGGGGAGCATGGTAGCGGATGGTGCGACGGCGTTGCGGCGCCGCGGCCCATTTGGCTTGATGACGCGATGGCTCACCGCGGCATGCTCGAGCTCGTCACGCGCCTGTTCGGACGCAAGCCGGAGCGACGCGACGACCTGCGTCGCTGCCCCGACCTGCGCGAGGAGCGCGAGTTCCTGGCGGCGCACGAGCGCTGCCGCGCCTTCACCATGACTTCGACGGAGCGGATGTTCGCGCTGTGGCAGGCGGCGCGCCACGTCGCGCAGGCGCGCATCGAGGGCGACGTGGTCGAATGCGGCGTCTGGAAGGGGGGCAGCACGATGCTCGCGGCGCTCGCGCTCCGGTCGGCCGGCGACGCGGGCCGGACGCTCTGGCTCTTCGACACGTTCACCGGGATGAGCGAGCCATCGGAAGCCGACGTCGACCTCGCGGGCCGCGGCGCCGCCGAGGAGTGGAAGTCGGCGGCCCAGCGCGGCGGCTGGTGCGCCGCGCCCATCGAGGGGGTGCGCAGCGCGGTGCTCTCGACCGGCGTGGCGCCGGAGCGGCTGCGGCTCGTGGCCGGCAAGGTGGAGGAGACGCTCCCGGCCCGGGCGCCGGAGCGCATCGCGCTGCTGCGGCTCGACACCGACTGGTACGAGTCGACGCGCCACGAGCTCGTGCACCTGTGGCCGCGCCTCGCGCCCGGCGGCGTGTTGATCGTCGACGACTACGGCCACTGGCGCGGCGCGCGGCGCGCCGTCGACGAGTACTTCGCGGAGCTCGGCCAGCCGCAGCTCCTCACCCGCGTCGACTACACCGCGCGGCTCGCGGTCAAGCGCGGCTAGCCGCACGCGGACGCGCGCCGGCGGCGGGCGCGGCGCCGGCCGCGCGCGTGCAGAAGAGGTAGCCCTGCCGGCCGTTGCGTTTCCTCTCGTCGAGGTCGACGCGGAACCCCGCGGCCTCGAGGCGCCGCCGCAATCCGAGCGGCGCCTCCTCCTCGCCGGGCGTCACGTGCAGCTCCATCCGGATCCGCTCGCAGCGGCGCAGAGCCGCGTCGGAGGCCGCCCCGAGGATCCCGTACTCGCTCCCCTCGCAGTCGAGCTTGAGCAGGAGGCAGCGATCGACGCCGTGCTCGTCGAGCAGCGCCTCGAGCGTCGTGCAGTCGACCTCCAGCGCGCGGCCCTCCGCCGGCGCGGCGGCGCCCGCGCGCGCGACCGCGTAGCCGTACGGGTCGCCGTCGCAGCGCAGAGTCGCCCGCCCGGCCTTCGCACCGAGCGCGCCCGCGCGGACGACGACGCGACCCTCGAGCCGGTTGCGCGCGATCTGCGCCCGCAGCAGCTCGAGGTTGACGGGCGCCGGCTCGACGCACAGCACGCGCGCGCCCGCCATCGCCGCCCGCAGCGCGAAGAAGCCGCCGTGCGCCCCCACGTCGACGACCCACCCGCCTTCGAGGTCGAGCTCGCGCAGCCGGTACTCGTCGCCGATGAAGATCCGGTGGAAGACGTGGCCGTCGCGCGTGCCGTCGCGCAGGCGCGCGACGATCCCGCCGCGCAGCTCGACCTCGGCTCCCGCCGCCCCCCGCGCGCCGCGCCGCGCGAGCAGGTAGCGCAGCGGCGAGCGCATGGTGCGCCAGACCGCGGGCAGCTCGAGCAGTTCCTTCGGCCGCATGGGGCTCCCGACCTCGCGCGGATCGCGGGAGCCGCCAGCGTAGTGTCCGACGACCGGACTCCGCAGGATTCCGACCTGCCGCGGCCGCGAGGCCGCCGCCGAGGATCGACCTCTCCGCGTGCGGTCGCTCGCGGAGATGCTGCGGATCAGGGATGGCTTTTCGTGCCGCGGAATGCACCCCGCGACTCCGTCGATGCCGCGCGCGCCAGCGCGGAATCGAGGCGGCCCAGCGTCGCGCCGATTGCCCGGCCGCGCGCGGTGAGCCGGCGCGCCGCGCGCGCGAGCCATGTGAATGCGCGGTAGGGACCGCCGCGCGCGTCGGCCGCGACGCGCGCCAGCCGCTCGCGCGCCGGATAGGCCGCCACGACCGCGTCGAGCAGCGCGTCGACCTGCGGCGGCGGCGCGCAGCGCGCGAGCGAGTCGAGGAAGCCGGCGAGCTCGAGGCTCACCAGCCGCTCGACGTCGCGGCGCCGCCACGCGACCTCGAAGTCGATGCTGACCGGCTCCTCGCCGGCGACCAGCACGTGAGCGAAGGAGGCGTGCGCGTGGAGGAGCGCCGGCTCGGCGAGCTGGAGCGCCAGCTCGTGGCGCCGCCCCCACTCGTGCGCGCAGCGGCCGAGCAGCCGACGCTTCGCATCGAGCGGCACCGCGGGGTCGGCGAGCATCTCCTTCATGCGGCAGCCGTCGATCCACTCGAGCACGAGCCGCAGCGAGGGGACCTCGGACGGCAGCGCGACGTCGAGCACGTCCGGCACCCGGAACCCGTGGCGGCGCCAGAGCTCGAGCGCCGCGCGCTCGGTGCGCAGGCGCGCCGGCGGGCTCATGCCGCTCTTGCCGGCGAGAAGGCGGTGGCCGAGATCGCGCAGCCAGTCGCGCAGCCGGTCGCGCTTGCGGCCGTAGAGCTTGAGCACGACCGGGCGGCCGCCTTGGATGAGCCGCAGCACCTGGTGGCGGCCGTCGCCGCGAGCGCTGCGGGCGAGGACCTCGGCGTCGAGCCCGTAGGGACCCGTCCGAGCCACCGCGCGTCACGCTCCGCCGCCGGCGAGCGCGCCCTGGAGGCGGCGGGCGACGTTGTACTTGGAGAAGGGCTTCCGCGCGCGCGGCTTGATGCGGCGGTCGATCGCGCGCGCGAGGCGCAGCAGCGGATTGGGGTTGGCGAAGGCGAAGGCGTGGGTGTGCTCGAGGAGATCCCGCCCGGGATAGTGACGCACGGTCTCGGCCACGAAGGTCCCGAAGTCGCGCTCCCCCACCGTCTTCCCCAGGCTCTTCAGGAACGACAGGATCTCGCGCGCCACGAACTCCTTCACCCGCCGGCGCGAGCGGAAGACCATCTCGAAGTCGAACTGAAGGTAGTCGCCGTCGGGCAGCGGCATCACGTGCTTGAGGTCGCCGTTCTCGTGCACGAGGCGCGGCTCGGCGCGCTCGAGCGCGAGGCGGTGGCGGCGGTGCCAGACCGGCAGGAAGCCGCGCCACAGCGCGAGCCGCCGCTCGAGCGGCAGCGCCGGGTCGCCGAGCAGGTCGACCAGCCGCTTCGCCGGCACATACTCGAAGAGTGCGTGGAGCGTCGGGTCGAGCCCCTCGACCTCGACCTCCTCGAACACGTCGAAGACGCGGAAGCCGGCCTCGCGCCACAGCTTCAGGCACTGGAGCTCCGTGCGCCGCCGCGCCCGCGGCATGAACGAGGTCTGGTTGCAGACGACCACGTTCCCGACCGTCTTCAGCGCGTACTCGAGCCAGGAGCGCGACCCCTGGTACACCTTGAGCACCGCGAACCCTCCGCGAAACGGCACCTTGTAGAGGTAGTTGCCGTTCTTCAGCAGCAGGTGCCGCGCGAGCTCCCCGAACCGCAGTCGCTCCTTCGCCGTCGCCGCCATTGGGCGCGGCAACCTATCCGCGCCCGCGACGGCGGACAATCGGCGCCGGCGGGCGCCATGGCGACTCTCCGGAATCGGCGGCGCGGGCCGACCCGCCGCGGTTCCATCGGTGCCGCCACCGTTCGAGGAGCGTTGCTCCACCTGGCCGGGACCGGCCTGGTCGATCGCTCGCGGGATCGAGCGGCGCGTCGCTTGCTCCCCCGGTGCACGTGGCGCGTCCGGGCTAGACTCCGTGCTCGCAGGCGAACGTGCCGGCATCCCGACTCGAGGCGACTCGCTTGCCCCCGCGGTCGCCCGGTCCGGGTCGGCCGCGTTCGGGAGAGACTCATGGCGCGATCCTGGTGGTTCATCCTGGTCCTCGCCGCGGTCGCGGCTGGTGCGGCGATCGTTCCCGGATCACGATCGAGCGGACAGGCGGCCCCGCCGGCGACCGCCCCGGTCACTGCGCAGGCGCGCGACGAGGCGATCCGCAGGGGGTTCGAGTTCCTCGACCGGAAGGTGTGGGAGCTCAACGAGGGAGGCTCGCCGCAGAAGCAGTACACGATCGCGATGACGGCGTGGGCCTCACTGCTCGCGACCGATCGGGAGGGCGGGGCGGCGAAGCTGCCGTCGCGCGCCAAGGAGCTCGAGCGTCTGCGCAAGTACCTCGAGCGCTACGTCGCGACGGTGGCGGCCCAGTACGAGAAGGACGACGAGAAGAACCGGCGGCGCGGCCGCAAGGCGGGCGAGGCGCCCGCCGAGGAGGATCCCTTCGCCGCCTTCAGCAAGCCGGCGCAGTACGTCTGGCCGGTGGCGATGGCCGCCCACTACTTCGCCGAGAGCCTGGTCCGCGGGCGCGACAAGACCGAGGCGAAGCAGGCGCTCAAGGACGCGGTGGCGGTGCTCGAGGCGGCCCAGCAGCCCGACGGCGGCTGGGGGCACGACGACGCGGCGCGGCCGGGGATGGGGATGCCGCCGATCAAGATCCCCAAGCCGGGCGGCGGCGATGACGTCTACCCGCCGACGCTGCTGGCGGCGAGCCACTGCGCCCTCTCGGCGCTCGGCGTGGCGCACGCCCGCCTCGCCACCAGGGAGCGCGAGTCGCTGGCGAAGGGGGTGAAGTACTTCTCCGCCGCGCAGAACGAGAACGGCACCTTCCCCTACGACCCGACCCAGCGCCACGCGCTCGCCGGCGCCGCCGGCGCCATGGCGGGCGGGATCGAGATTGCGCGCACGCCGGGCGCCTTCTTCGCGCTCGTCTGCGCCGGCGCGCCGCTCGCGGGCCGGGAGATCCGCGAGGCGGCGCGCGCGATGGACCGCGACCCGGCGTCGTGGTCGGAGGGCCACGGCTCGGCGACGATGGCGCTGCAGTTCGCGGCGCTGGCGGCGCGCGCGCGAGGCGAGCTAGCGTGGGCGGCGTTCCGTCGCGAGTACTTCCCACGCATCCTTGCCCACCAGGACGAGAGCGGGGCGTTCACCTGCGTCGCGAAGGCCGAGAACGCCGGCGTCACCTCCGACACCGCGCCGCTGCCCGGACTCTCCGGCATGAGCGAGTGGACCTCGCACCAGAAGGTCTACGTCACCTCGATCCACGTGCTGATCCTGCTGCTCGACCGCTCGAAGGTGGGCGCGATCCCGCCGATGCCCGCGCCCGCGGGGCCGGCGACGGAGACGGGCGGGAGCGGGGCGCCGGCGGCGAACCCGGACGGATCGCCGGGCTCGTGAGCTCGCGACCTCGGTGCGCCGGCGCGCCCGCCGGCTACGCCGCGGCGTAGGCCTGCGCGAGCCAGCGCAGGAGCTCGGCGTCGACCTGCGCGACCGACTCGAGCCGCACGCGGTGGGTGCACATCGTGCTCGGGTATTTCTCGAGACGTCCGCCGACCGGGACGCCCTTGAGCTGCAGCCCGAGGTCGACGCGCGTGTTCGTGGCCGGCTCGATCAGCGCGAACTGGCGGCTGCGCCGCAGGCTGACGCTGCTCTTCTTCGGCGCGATCTCGACGTCGGCGCCGAGCCTGCGCGCGGCGGCGATCAGCGCGTCATGGATCGGCTTGAGCGCCGCCTTCGCGCCCGCGTACTGCGCGGTCACGAGATCGTCTCCGCTCGCGGGTCCGCCGGCGGCCGCCTCGAGCGCCTTCTGCGCCACCAGGTTGGCGTAGCCGTGGCCGAGCTCGTGCTTCTCCTTCAGGAACTTCACGATCTCGCCGTGCTTCGCGCCTCCCGACTTCGCCGCGAGCTTCACCCACTCCTCGAGCGACCGGCCGGTCTTCTCCTTCAGGTTCGCGATCATCGACTGCAGGGCGGCGTCGGGGGAGGCGGCCATCGGGATCCTCGACCGCGTCACTTCACAGGGGTCGCGCCGGTCGCGGCGGCGGACGCCGCGGGCGCGCGCTCGAGCACGAAGGTCATCGCGTGGGCCGGCTTGCCGTCCTGCCAGAACTCCCAGTCGGTCTCGACGGCGCCTTCCCGCGGGAAGCGGAAGCGGGCGCGGTGGATGTGGCCGTCCTTGCTCGGATCGATGTCGGTGGCGGTGCCGTCCCACTCGAAGCGCAGGTCGTCGATCGTCGAGGCGGCGCGGTCGAGCCGCATGTGCGGCCGGTTGCCGGCCGAGCAGTAGTGCACGAGCGCGAGGTCGGCCCCCTCGAGGTAGTAGATCGACGCCATCTCCTCGTCCCCGCCGTCGTTCAGCCGCTCGAGCAGCGCGTGACCGCCCGACGTGATCTCGTAGGAGACGCGGGTCGTCCCCTCCATCCCGGTCGCGGTCGCGTCGTACTCGCCGGCCAGCGTCTTCATGCGCGCGAAGGCGGCGCCCGCGTCGAGCCCGGGGCTCGCCATGCCGGCGTCGGGCGCCGCGCAGCCGGCCGCGAGCAGCGCCGCGGCGAGCGGAGCCGCCGCCGCCGATCGACCCGTCCTCGGCCGCATCGCCTTCCGGTCGTTCATGGTCCGGCTCCTCACCTCGCCGTCGGCGTCACGGACGCGGCAGGCGCCGGCGCGCCGTACCGCTGCGTCGCGAAGCCGACGATCAACCCGCAGATCGCCCCCGGGATCATGATCTCCCAGAAGTAGCTCTTTCCGGTCTCGGGGTCGGTGCCGGTCGCGAACGGCACGGTCACCAGCACCGCCACCCCCAGCCCGACCGCCATGCCGAGCGGGAGGCTGCGCAGCTTGCGCGCGACGAAGCCGGTGATGAGACCGGCGACCAGCCCCTTCCCGGTGGACGCCGGCACGATGACCGTGAAGAGCTGGTCGCGCACCTCGGGATAGAACCACGCCGACAGCCCGTCGAGCGCGCCGAGGATCGCGCCGACGATCAGTCCGAGCACGGCCTTGTTCATCGCGATCCTCTCGTCCGCCGGCCCGAGGCCTGGACCGGCCCGATCGGGCCGGCTCCGCCACCCTCTTACCTGCCCGGGCCGGGATCTTTGCCTGCCGCGAGCGCGGGCGACTCTCCCGGGCCGTCAGTCGCCCGCTCCGCGCCCCCAGACGCGCCAGAGCTCGAAGGCGGTGCGCAGCGCCAGGTAGGTCGCGATCAGCCAGACGACCGCCCGGTAGCGCCGGTAGATCCGGGCGAGCCGCACGCCGATCCGCTCGGGGAGCGCGCGCACCGGCTCGTCGGCCTGGAAGCGCGCGACCTCGTCGGCGAGCTCGAGCACGCTCGCGTAGCGCTCCTCGCGCGCAGGCGCCGTGGCGCGCGCGACGATCGCCGCGGGGGTCTTCCCGCGCATCCCGAGCGAGTCGAACAGCCGCCCCAGCGAGAAGACGTCGGCGCGCGCGTCGACGTCCTCCGCGCCCGCCTCCTGCTCGGGCGCCATCCAGCCGACCGTCCCCACGCGCACGCCCCGGTCGGCCCCGCCGGCCATCCCGCGCACCCTGGCGAGCCCCCAGTCGAGGACCAGCACCTCGCCGAATTCCCCCACCATGACGTTGCCCGGCTTGAGATCGCGGTGGACCACGCCGCGCGCGTGGGCGAAGGCGACCGCCTCGCAGACTCGCGCGAAGATCCGGAACCGCTCGCCCTCGGGAAGGCCGGCGCGCACGAGCTGGTCGAGCCGCGGCCCGCGCACGAGCTTCATCGCGTAGTAGGGGCGGCCGTCGGGCAGCACGCCGGTGTCATGCACCGGCACGATGCCGGGGTGCTCGAGCCGCGCCAGCACCTTCGCCTCGCGCTCGAGCCAGCCGGCGAGCGTGCGCGCCGCATCGTCGTCGTGCACCGCGAGCACCTTGAGCGCGACGTCGCGCTCGAGCTGCCGGTCGTACGCGCGCCACACGGCTCCCATGCCGCCGCGGCCGATCGGCTCGAGCAGCTCGTAGCGCGTGCCGCTCACGTCGGGCGCGTCGACCACCGCGCGCAGGCGGGCGAGCGCGGCGTCGCCGAGCCCGCTCGACGGCGGCGCGGGGGGCGGCGACGGCTCGCTCACGCTGCGTCGACTCCCAGCAGCGCACGCGCCTCGAGGCGGAACTCCTCCTCCGTCGCGCACAGGCGCCGCAGCCGCGCGAGCACGAGCTCGCGCAACTCCCGGCGCGCCCAGTGCAGCCAGTTGGTCACCTGCGTCACCGGCACGCGAAACTCCCGCGCGAGGTCGGAGTAGGTGAGCTTCTCCGTGCGCTCCGGGGCCTCGAGGTCGTAGCGCCGGAACAGCTCGAACTGCCGGCTCTTTCCGCGCTCGGCGCAGATCCGTTGCAGATCGGCCAGCGACAGCTCGAAGAGGCTGCGCACCCACTCGCGATGGAAGTAGTCGTCGAGGTCGCCGGCCGCCGGCGATGCGACGCTGGCGAGCTCGCTCTCGGCCGCATCGAAGTCGAGGGGGAGCGGAGCCACTCCGCCGCCGCGCTTGAGCCGCCGCTCCGCCTCGCGCTCCTTCCCGACCAGCCCGTCGACGCAGACGCGCAGGAAGGTGCGGAAGCGCGCCCGCGCCGGATCGAAGCGGTCGAAGAAGCTCTTCTCGATCGCGCGCGCGAAGAACTCCTGCGTGCCGTCGCGCGCCTGCTCCGCATCCATGCGCCACTGCATCCGCAGGTGCTTGTAGACCGGCTTCCAGTAGGCGGCGACGAGCGCCTCCCAGGCGACGCGGCGCACCTCGGCGTTCTCGCTCTTCACGGCGGCCACCACCGAGTGGCGGGTGAGCGGAAAGCGGTCGTCCCCGGAGGCCATGGCGGCACGCCATTCTGCTGCCGTCCAACGGCGGCGAGAATGGCGCCGTAGAGCCGGGGCTGTCCGGAGCGGGCGTCCCTCCGCCTCCCGCCGGCCGCCGCATCCACCCCGGGAAGGATGGTCATGAAGAACGGCCCCAAGGGCATCGCCCTGCTCGTCCTCGCGCTCGGGGTGGTGACGGCGTTCGCCATCTCGTTCCTGAACGACGGCGACGACTCGACGCGGGTCGGGTCGGCGCGCGCGGAGTCGATGGAGGCTGCCCCCCCCGATCCGGCGGTCGCCGCGCCGGCGAGCGCCGCGGCGGCGGCGAGTCCGGCGGCCGAGCGCGCGGCGGAGTCGGGCTCCGGCGCTCCCGGACCGGCCGAGACGACCCCCCGCCACCCGACGGCGGATCACCTCTCCGGAGTCGTCGTCGACGCGAACGGCCGGCCGGTCGCCGGCGCCGCCGTGAGCTTCGGGCCGCCCGAGGGCCTCTTCTTCAACCGACGCGCGCCGCGCGGCGGGATCGTCACGTCGCGATCGGGCGCGATCCCGCCCCCCGATCCGGTGCGGACCCGATCGGGCGCGGACGGCTCCTTCCGGATGACGCAGGTGCCGCGCGTCGAGAACCTCGGCCTGCGCGTCGACCACCCCGATTTCGTGATCTACACGCGCAACGACCTCATCGTCCCGAGCGGCGGCATGGATCTCGGCCGCATCGCGCTCACGGCCGGCGGCACGGTCTCGGGCGAGGTGTTCGGGCCCGACGGAGCGAAGCTCGCCGGCGCGGAGGTCTCGCTGCGCGATCCGCCCGACGACGAGGCGCCGATCCGCATCTTCGGCTTCGACTTCAGCGGACGCGGCGGACGGCGGGCGACCACCGACGCGGACGGCCGCTTCCGCCTCGCCGGCATGCCGGCCGGCAGGGCGCTGGTGGCCGCCACCGCGGAGGGTCTGTGCGAGGCGACTTCACCAGCGGTGGAGGTGGTCGCGCTGCAGGAAGTGGGCGGGATCGTGCTCCGCCTCGAGCGCGGCCACACGCTGTCGGGGATCGTGCGGGACGGCGGCGGCCGGCCCCTCGCCGGCGCCGCCGTGAACGCCGCCACCGGCGACGCCTTCCGGCGGATGGCGGCCTTCGTGCGCGGACGCCCCGACGCAGTCACGGGCGACGACGGCCGCTTCACGCTCGCCGGACTCGAGCCCGGCGTCTACGAAGTGACCGCCTCGGCGGACGGCTACGCGCCGAAGTCGGTGGCCGGAGTCGATTCCGCGGCGCGCGCGCCGCTCGAGATCACGCTCGGCGAGAGCGCGAGGATCGCGGGCACCGTGCGCATCAAGGGCTCGGGAGAGCTGGCGCGCGCGGTGCAGGTCCAGCTCGTGCCCTATTGGGGCGAGAACGTCCCGGCGCCGGCGCTCGACGCGCCCGACGCGAAGAACGAGGCGACCGCGGACGGCGCCTTCCTGATCGCCGACGTCGACCCCGGGCAGTACCGCGTGGCGGCGCGCGGCGAAGGGACGACGCGCGCCTTCTCGGCGCCGATCACGGTCGAGGAGGGCCGCAGCCTCGAGAACCTGGAGATCGAGGTCGAGCGCGGCGCGGTACTCGCCGGACGCGTGGTCGACGCCGCCACCGGCGCTCCGATCGAGGACGCCGAGATCGCCTGCTTCACGCAGGTCGCGGCCCCTTCCGGTCCGCTCGACCGGATCGCGGCCACCCCCGGCCGCCGAATCTCCGTGACCTCGCGCATCGGCGGCATCGGCCGCCTCGGCTTCGATCCCGACCGGCACAACGTCGGCCGCACGCGCACCGACGCGGAGGGGCGCTTCCAGGTCCCCCATCTCTCGGCCGGGATCTACGTGATCGACGCCGGTCACGCCGACTACGCGACCGCGCGCTCCGAGCCGATCGAGGTCGCGGCCGCCGACACGCGCGAGGCCGCCGACGTCGCTCTGGGCCGCGGCGGAGCGGTCGAGGGGATCGTGGTCGGGATCGACGGCATGCCCCGCGCGAGCGACCGCATCGACGTCGAGAGCCGGTCGGTGCCGGGCGTGACGCGCTCGGCCGTCGCCGATGCGCGAGGCTGGTACCGCATCGAGCACGTGCCCGCGGGCGAGGCGATCGCGCGGCGGATCGAGAGCGACGACCCGGTGCGCACGCCTCGGATGGTGTTCCGGGCCGTCGTCATCGACGGACAGAACGAGCCGCAGCCGGGCAAGCGCATCGTGGTCGAGGAGGGCGAGACGCTGCGCGTCGACTTCTCCCAGATGGAGAAGCCCTACGTCGAGGGACTCGTGACCTGCGCCGACGGCCCGGTCGCGGGCGCTCTCGTGAGCGCGATGCCCGACCAGAACAACGGCATGCCGATGCTGTTCGGCGCGCACAAGGAGGCCACGACCGGGGCGGACGGCCGCTTCCGGCTGGCCGACCTCGATCCGGGGAGCTGGCGCGTCTCCGTGCGCCATCCGCAGGGGCTGGTGCCGACGACGGCGAGCGTGCTCCTCGAGGAAGGCCGCCCCGCGCGCCAGGACTACTTCCTGGAAGGGGGCGTCGTCGAGGGGACGGTGACGGCGCTGGCCGGACGGGCGCGGCTCGAGGGGGCGACGGTCGCGCTCGATCGCGTGCGAGCGGAGTCCGGCGCCTCGACCTACATGCAGAGCGAGGTGATGATCGCGTTCGCGACGGGAGGCCGGCGCGGCGGCGCGATGCAGCAGCTCCGCTTCGGGAACGATCCCGGTGCGCGCGTGAGCACCGATCGCGACGGCCGCTTCCGCGTGCCGTGGGTGCCGGCCGGCAAGTACCGCGTCTCGGTCACGCGTCCGGGCTACGTCGAGACCCGGTCGGAGGAGATCGAGATCGCTCCCAACGGCCACGTCGACCACGTGGACGTCGCGATGCCCTCGGCGGCGACGCTCCTGGTCCACATGCGCTCGAAGGCGGATGGATCGATCCTCTCGGGCTCCCCGGTCCAGCTCGAGCACGAGAGCGGCGAGTCGAGGTTCGGCACCACCGACGCCGAGGGGATCGCGCGCTTCGAGAGCCTGCAGCCGGGCGCGTGGACCGCCACCGGCAGACGGAGCTGGAGCGACTCCGACGGGCGGAAGTCGACGGTCACCTGCGAGGCCGAGCGGGTCGCCGAGATCACGATCGACGTCTGACCGCGCCGCGGGACATCCGTCGCGCCGCGTTGCGGGACGATCAGTCGCGCCGCGTTGCGGCGCGGAGGGTCCCCGCAGGATCGGCGAGCCGCAGCGAGAAGGCGTAGCCGCCGTCGTCGTTGCGCACCTTGGCGAGGAGCAGGTTCCAGCCCTTCTGCAGCGGCACGTCGAAGCGGTCGGCATCGACCGTGATCGGCCGGTGCAGCGCGTGCGACCAGACGAGCTCGCCGTTGCACCAGACCCGCACGCCGTCGTCCGAGCCGAGCCGCGCGCGCGCGACGCGCTCGTCGGGAGCGAAGAGCCAGGTCGCGAGGTAGCCGAAGATCGGCGCGCGCGTCGTAACGAGGCGGTTCAGGTCGACGACCTCTCCGGCGTCGGCGACCTCCCGCCAGCCGGCGGCGTCCGGATCGAATCCGGGCGCCGCGAAGTGCGCCTCGACCTCGGGCGCCTGCTCGACGGTGCCGCGCGGGTCGCACTCGACCGGCGGCGAGACCCACCACGAGCGCACGAACGGCGCGGCGCTCTCGAGCACGAGGCAGTCGAGCCCGGCCCACGCCTCCGCGTCCCCGCCCGGGTCGTGCGAGAGCACGAGCTGGTGCTCCCCGCGCTCCAGCCCGATCGGTCCGAGCTCCCCGGTGAGAAGCGGCTCGGGCGTCGACCCGGCGCGGCCCGGATCGAGATCGCCCACGGTGCGCCCGTCGATGCGGACGTGCAGCTTCGGCGCGGCGCGGTGGTGCACGAGCTGGAGGCGCAGCCGGTAGCGGTCGCCCTCCTCCACCATGAACGTCGCCCGCGCCTCGCTCCCGCGCAGTCGTGCGAATCCCGCCGGCACCTCGGGGACGTCGCGCTCGAAATGGCTGACCGGGAATCCCTGGTGGAGCGCGTGCCGGGCGCCGCGCCAGCCCTCCGAGACGTCCTCCCACTCCGCCGGCTCGATCGCGCCGGGCGGCGTCCAGCGCATCGCCAGCGCCGGGAGCGCCCCCTTCGGCCGGCGCACCCATCGGCGCGGCAGGCGCGCCTCCTCGGGCGCGACGCGCCGCACCGGCCGGGGCGCGTCCCCGTACCAGAAGGCGACGCTCGCGTAGCTCGCGTCGAGGACGCGATTCGCCGAGCCGTGCTCGATGCGACCGACGAACGAGGCGCCGAAGGGGATGGCGTCGGGGAGCAGGTGGCGCCACGGCGTGGTGCGGTGGGTGGTCCACTCCTCCTTGACGCCCAGTCCGTGCAGCGGCAGCGCGAGCGGCCCGCTGTCCCAGTACCAGCCGCCGTTGAAGAAGTCCTCGGTGCCGGTGCCGACGATCGAGGGGCGCGCCTCGCCGTCGACCGTCAGCTCCTCGTTCCCCTCGAGGTACCAGAGGTCCCCCACGCCCTGCAGCGTCAGGTTGAGGCCGACGAACTTCCCGGCGCCGTCGACGCGCGCGAACTCGTAGAGCTCCTCTCCCACGCGGTCGACGCTCCGGAACTCGGCGTGCAGGTAGGCGAGGTCGTCCGGCAGCCCCTGCGGCCCGATCTGGCTGGCGGTCACGAAGGCGACGATGCGCCGGCCGGTGGTGTTGGTCAGCGTGATCCGGAGCGCGCGGCGCCAGCAGATCGGCATGCGCAGCCAGCCGCCGCGCTCGGTCGCCCCGGCGAGGAGTCCGCGCGCCGGCGTCGGCCCGAACCCGGCGCCGAAGAGGTCTCCGACCGGCGTCGAGATGCTGGGCGCGCCCGCGCCGTCGTAGGCGACCTCGAGGATGAGACCGCGCAGGTTCTCCGGACGGGCGTCCTCGAGGTCGAGGCGGAGGAAGCGCAGCAGGCCGGGACCGGCGCGCGCCTCGACGATCGGCGTCGTCGCGCCCGGCTCGAGGCTCACGCCGCCCCCCGAGGTCCGCCGGTTCCCGCTCAGCGACTCGCAGTGGTAGAGCTGCAGCACCTCGTTCATGTTCACGGCCGACGCCGCGTCCGACGGCGGCGGCCCGTCGGGCGGCGACTTCCACAGATCGACGATCTTGCGCAGGTACCAGCGCTCCTCGCCGTCGAGGTCGCGCTTGAACGTGCGGATCGGCGTGCGCCGCGGATAGGTGAGGTACTGGACCTGGTAGTAGAGGGCGCGCGGGTCGTCGAGCTCGTCCACCTCGACCCGGCAGTGCTTCGCGTAGGCGATCGGCAGGTAGGAGATCCAGCCGCCGCCCTGGTGGGTCGCGATCGGCTCGACGAAGGGCGGGTACTTCCCGGTGAAGAGATCCTGGAACGGCGCGTCGATGCGCGGCTCCTCCTCGCGGTCGAGGAAGATCCGGATCCGACCGGCGGCATTGGCCGACCAGAGGCGCGCGATCACGCCGGGCCCTTCCATCTCCGCGAGCACCGCCCGACGCCCGTCGAGCGCGAGGAAATGGCCGTGGTCCTCGCCGCGCCCCGAGGGATCGGTCGAGGCGAACTGGCGGCAGACGACGCCCGGCTCGAGACGCGCGAGGCCCGGCAGGTCGACCAGCCTCAGCACGCTGTCGGGCGGCGCCTCGACCTGCGCCGCCGCGGCGAGCAGCACGCCCGGGATGCCCATCGCTGCCTCCTCCTCCTTCCGCGCCGCGGGGGCGTGCATACTGTCGCCCCCTCCGCCCCGGACGCCCGTGCAAGAAGGTACTCGGAGCCGCCATGCTCGGCACGCTCATGCTCGCCGCCGCGCTCGTCCCGCAGGAGGCGGCGGGGACGGGCACGGTCCGGGTCGGCGGCGCGCCGGCGCAGGCGGGCGAGCGCGTGCGCGTGGCGTCGACGGTCGAGACGCGCCTCGCCATCGTCTTCACCGTGGCCGGCGCGAAGCTGCGCGACTTCGAGCAGATCGTCCGCGACGTGCGCTCCTTCGAGGCGGGCGTCGCGACCGCAGCCGGCGGCTCCGTTCACGTGCGCGCCGACTACGGAGAGTGTCGGTCGGTGCGCGTCGACCCGTCGGGGGAGACCACCCGCGCGCTGCCGGTCGATTCGGCGCACTTCCTGATCGCGCGGGCGCCCGGCGCTCCGGCCGACCCGGCCCGGCTCACCGTGCAGGAGCTCGACTCCGCGCGCAACGAGGCGGGCGCGGTGGACGCGGCGGTCGCCGCGCAGGTGGAGCGCGACGTCGGCGAGCTGCTGCTGGGCGGCCGCTTCGCGCCGCTGCTCGCGGGGAAGGAGCTCGCGGTCGGAGCGCCGCTCGACGTCCCCCCCGCGATCGCGCAGGCGGTGCTCGCGGGCGTGCTCGACGGCGGCACCGTGAAGCGGTTCACGCTCGCGCCGCGGGCGGCGGGGGCGGACGGGGACGCCGTCGCGTTCGACGCGTCGCTCGTCGTCACCATGAAGGAGGGGGACGAGATGCCGGTCACCTCCACCTTCGAGCTCGCGGGCGCGATCGAGCTCGGCCGGACGCACGGCCGCCTCGTGGGCCTCGATCTCGCCGGGCCGATCCGCTTCGGCGGGGAGCGCGACGAGGGCGCCACCCGGATCGAGGTCTCCGGAACCGGCACGCTCACCTGGAAGTACCGGGCCGACCCGGTCGCGCGAAAGTGACGGAGGAGGGTGCACGTCCCATGACATCCCGCCGACTCGTTCTCGTCCCGCTCGTCCTGCTCGCGGCTTGCGCGGGGGGTGCGCCGCACGGCGGCGACGCGGCGGCACGGCGCTCGGCCGAGGGGATCCCGGCGCCGCGCGCGGCCCGCCCGCCGCGTCCGGCGCCCGACCTGGGCGGGCCCCATCCCTTCGGCGTGCACGACATGGTGCGCCTGGAGCGGCTCGGAGCGCCGATCCCCTCCCCCGACGGCGAGTGGATCGTCTTCACGCGCCAGTCGTGGAACCCCGACAGCGGCCAGCGCACGACCAACCTCTGGCTCGTCTCGCACGACGGCGAGGCGCTGAAGCAGCTCACCACCGCGGTCGGCGTCGCCGACCACTCGCCGATCTGGTCGCCCGACTCGAAGACCGTGCTCTTCCTCTCGAGCCGCGACGGCGGCGGCAAGGCGTGGATGATCCGGATCGACGGCGGCGAGGCGCGGCCGCTGCTCAAGCTCGCGGTGGGAGTCGAGAACCTGCGCATGAGCCCGACCGGCGCCCATCTCGCCTTCAGCGCCGAGGTCCATCCCGACACGGCGCCGGGCAAGGAGATCGAGGAGACGGCGAAGCGCGAGGCCGAGCGTGCGAAGAGCCCGGTGAAGGCGCGCTCCTACGAGCGGCTGATGGTGCGCCACTGGGACAGCTGGCTCGACGGCAGGCGCAACCACGTCTTCGTCGTCCCGCTCTCGTGGAGCGCGGAGGGCGAGCCGTCGCTCGCGGGCGAGCCGCTCGACCTCATGCGCGGGATCGACGCCGACTGCCCGACGCGCCCCTTCGGAGGCAGCGAGGACTTCGTCTTCTCCCCCGACGGGAAGGAGATCGCCTACGTGGCGCAGCTCGGCGAGGACCGCGCGTGGTCGACCGACCTCGACGTCTACACGGTGGCGGTGACCGGCGGCGCCGCCGCCTGCCTGACCGAGGCCAACCGCGCCACCGATCGCGGCCCGGCCTACTCGCCCGACGGCACGACGCTGCTGTGGCTTTCGATGGCGCGCCCCGGCTTCGAGTCCGACCGGCAGGTGATGCAGCTCCATGACCGCGCGAACGGGACGACGCGCGCGCTCGCGGCGGGGTGGGACCGCTCGGTGGGCGCCGCGACGTGGCTGCCCAACTCGCGCGGAGTGATCTGCACCGCCGAGGAGGAGGCGCGCCAGCGCCTCTTCGCGGTGGATGCCGCGAGCGGCGCGGTGCTGCCGCTGATCACCGAGCACTGGAACGACCAGGTCTCGATCCTGGCCGGGCGCGGCGACCGTCCGGCGCGCCTCGTCTACGCGCGGGACAGCTTCACCGCGCCGGTCGAGCTGTTCCGCTCCGATCTCGACGGGAGCTCGCGGCTGCGCCTCACGCGCGTGAACGACGCCCGCATGGCCGACGCGCTGGTCTCGCAGCCCGAGGACTTCTGGTTCGAGGGCTGGAACGGCGAGCGCGTGCACGCCTGGATCGCGAAGCCGGTCGGTTTCGAGGCGGGGCGGAAGTACCCGCTCGCCTTCGTGATCCATGGCGGTCCGCAGGGCGTGATCGGCGACCACTTCCACTACCGCTGGAATCTCAACGCCTTCGCGGGAGCGGGCTACGGCGTGCTGGCGGTGAACTTCCACGGCTCGACCAGCTTCGGTCAGGCGTTCACCGACTCGATCTCGCGCGACTGGGGCGGCAAGCCGTTCGAGGACCTGATGAAGGGGCTCGACGCGGCGCTCGCCGAGTTCGACTGGATCGACGGGGAGCGCGTCGGCGCGCTCGGGGCGAGCTTCGGCGGCTGGATGATCCACTGGGTGAATGGCCACACCGACCGCTTCCGGGCGCTCGTCTGCCACGACGGCGGCTTCGACGAGACCGCGAACTACTACACGACCGAGGAGCTCTGGTTCCCGGAGTGGGAGTTCGGCGGCGTGCCGTGGGAGCGTCCCGAGCTGTTCGAGCGGTTCTCGCCGTCCCGCCACGTCGGGGAGTGGAGGACGCCCACCCTCGTGATCCACGGAGCCAACGACTTCCGCCTGGTCGACGCCGAGGGGATCGCCGCCTTCACCGCGCTGCAGCGCCGCGGAGTCCCGAGCCGCCTCCTCTGGTTCCCCGACGAGAACCACTGGGTCCTGAAACCGCACAACTCGATCCACTGGCACCAGAACGTGATCGAGTGGCTCGACCGGTGGCTCACCGACGCCGAGGGGTGACCGCAGGCCCGATTCCGCGGGAATCGGCCGCCGACGGGCCGTTGCCAAAACGGGAAGCCGGCGGATGATCGGCGCCCCGCTCGCGGCCGCACCGGCGGCCGCGACCGGAATCAGGAGCAGGCATGGGCGAGCCCGGGACGATCTCGTGGAGCGATCTCACCGTGAAGCACGCCGACCGCGTGCGCGACTTCTACGCCAAGGTGGTCGGCTGGAGGCCCGCGGCGATCGACATGGGCGGCTACTCCGACTACGCGATGACCACCCCGAAGAGCAGCAAGCCAGTGGCCGGAGTCTGCTGGAAGCGCGGCGCCAACGCCGACCTGCCGTCGCAGTGGCTGATCTACCTCGAGGTGGCCGACCTCGCCAAGTCGATCAAGCTCTGCCGCAGGCTGCGCGGCAAGGTCCTGGCCGGGCCGCGCGAGCTCTCGGGCGGGACCTTCGCCGTGATCCGCGACCCCGCGGGCGCCGTTTGCGCCCTGTTCGAGCCTCCCCAGGCGGGCCCCCGGGCACGCCGCTGACCCCGCAACACCGGAGCCACCGATGATCTGCCTCCCGACCTCGTCGCTGCTCGCCGCGCTGCTCGCGCTGCTCCCCCAGACGCCGGGCCCCGCCGCTCCGGCGGCGCCGAAGGCGAAGAAGATCGCCGTCCGCTGCGCGCGCCTGATCGACGGGACGGGCGCCCCGCCGCTCGCTGACGCGGTGATCGTCATCGAAGGGGAGCGCATCACCGCGGTCGGCGCCGCCCTGCCCCTCCCGCCCGACGTCGAGGTGATCGACCTCGGTCCGGCGATCGTGCTGCCCGGGCTGATCGACTGCCACACCCACCTGACCATGCAGCTCGACGCCGACTACTGGAAGAACCTGGCGACGAGGAGCTCGATCGATCGCGCGATCCTCGCCCCGCGGCACGCACGCGCCACGCTCGAGGCCGGCTTCACCACCGTGCGCGACGTCGGCGCGGCCGACTACGTCGACGTCGCGCTCAAGAACGCGATCGAGCGCGGTGACGTCTCCGGGCCGCGCATGCAGGCGGCCACGCTCGGGGTCGGCTCCACCGGCAGCCACTTCGACGAGAGCCGCCTCTCGCCGTTCCTCGAGCTGCACGGCTTCTCCGGGATCGCCGACGGCGAGGACGAGATCCGCAAGCTCATCCGCACGCAGATCAAGCACGGCGCCGACGTCATCAAGCTCGCCGCCACCGCCGGCGTCCTCTCCAACGAGGACTCGGTGGGCGCGCCGCAGTACACGCTCTGGGAGCTGCGCGCCGCGGTCGAGGAGGCGCACATGTGGGGCCGCAAGGTGGCCGCCCACGCCCACGGCGCCGACGGGATCCGCATCGCGGTCGAGGCGGGCGTCGACTCGATCGAGCACGGCAGCCTGCTCGACGACGCGGGCGTCGCGGCCATGAAGCAGCGCGGCACGACGCTGGTGCCGACGCTCTACGTCGGGGCCTACCTGCTCGAGAACCCGGCGCGGCTCGGCCTCCCCCCGAACCAGGTCGCGAAGGCGAAGCTCGTCGGCACCCAGTGCCGCGCCGCCGTCGCGCGCGCCGCCAAGGCGGGCGTGAAGATGGCGTTCGGCAGCGACGCGGGCGTCTTCCCGCACGGCCTCAACGCGCGCGAGTTCAAGCTCCTGGTGCAGAGCGGCCTCACGCCGATGCAGGCGATCCGCAACGCGACGACCCACGCGGCCGAGCTGCTCGGCTGGTCCGACCGCGTCGGCCGCGTCGCGCCCGGCCTCTACGCCGATCTCGTCGCGGTGGCGGGCGATCCGCTCGCCGACATCACCGAGCTCGAGCGCGTCCAGTTCGTCATGAAGGGCGGCAAGGTGGTGAAGCGTGCCGCGATCGCGCCGTCGGCGAAGGCGGGGTCGTGACGCGACCGTCCGGGCCGCGCCGCCGCGCCGCGACGTGACCGGCCACGCGACCGGCCTGCTCGGCTGGGGCGCCCGGGCGCTCGCGGAGCTCGGCGGCGAGGTGCGTCGGTTCGCGGGGGCCGAGAACTGCGTGCGTCGGCGCGAGCCGCGCGAGGCGTGCACGTTCGCGGGGCTTCCGGCCGCTGCGGGCGACGCCGATCCGGCGCGCCTTCCTTTCGTCGTCGAGGTGGAGGGGCTGCCCAACCTGATGCACGAGCTCGCGCACGCGGCGCTGCTCGGCCGGCTGCAGGCCGACCACGCCACCGAGTACTCGCGCATCCCGTTCGATCTCGCGACCGCCCATGGACGCCGACTGCTGTTCGAGGAGCTCGCCTGCTGCGTCGCGAGCTGCGCCTGGCATCCCGGCGACGACGCGGCGGCGCAGGCGTGGTTCGCCGAGCAGGTGGCGATCCAGCCGCTCTTCTTCGGATTCGAGCGCGATCCGGCCGGCTTCCTCGCCGCCGCCGACCGGCAGCTGCGCGCCAACGGCGACGAGCTCGAGTCGACGATCGGCCGCGCGCTCGCCGGCGTCGAAGGGGCGCTCGCCGCGGCCGGCGCGCCGCCCGCGGCGGCCCGACCGCGACGGCCGATCTCCTTCGACGTGCTCTGGCGGCGCCTCCCGGGCCGAGCGTCGACCGGCTAGACGACCCGCCCCCCGGCCCGTGCCCGCGCGGCTCGCTCCAGCCGTGACGCCGCCGCGGACCTCCGGTGCACGACGCGGACGTGATCGAGGTCCTGTGTCCTGATCCGAGAGTTCGCCTGGGATTCCGGGGCCCTGTTCGTCCCTGGCTTCGTCGGGCCTCCTCGCCAACGGCTCTCGAAGTCGCCTGCGTCGGCTCTCCTCGCCAGGGTCCAACGTGACCTCCGACTTCCTCCGCGAACTCTCCGATCAGGACACCAGGAGGTTCTCGAAGACGTGGCGGCGCGACGTCCGCAGGCGACGGAAGAAGCGCTCCCGGAACCTCATGGCGCCCGATCGGACCGGAGCCCGATCTCGCGCAGCCGCTGCTGCAGGAAGTCGTCGGCCGTGATCGCCTCCGGATGGCGATCCGGGCGCTCGGGCGTGATGCAGCCCGGCAGCGTCTCGATCACGACGTCGGGGTTGAAGTGGAGGAAGAAGGGGATCGAGTGGCGCGAACGCGCCGACCAGGGCGGCGGCGGGTTGACCACGCGGTGCGTGGTGGAGCGGAGCAGGTCGTTGGTGAGGCGCTCGAGCATGTCGCCCACGTTCACGACGATCGTCCCCGGGAGCGTCGTCACCGGGATCCAGTCGCCGCGGCGCGTGCGGATCTCGAGCCCGGGCTCGCCGGAGCCGATCAGGAGAGTGATCAGGTTGATGTCCTCGTGAGCGGCGGCGCGCACGCGGCCCGGCGCGCCGGCCGCGTCCCGCGCCGACCCTCCTTCGCCCGCCGGGGGCGGCAACGTGAGCGGCGGGTAGTGGATCGCGCGCAGGATGCTGTTGCCGCGGTCGATCCGACGGGCGAACCAGTCCCCGGGCAGCTCCAGGAACCGCGCCACCCCGGCGAGGACCGCCGCGCCGACCCGCTCGAGCTCGGCGAAGAGCGCGAGCTGCGCCGCCTGGAAGCCCGGCACCTCCGCCGGCCAGAGGTTGGGCAGGAGCGCCGCCGCGAGCGGATGGTCGCGCGCCACCTCGCGGCCGACGTGCCAGAACTCCTTGAGGTCGGGCAGGCGCTGGTCCTTGGCCTTCTCCACGCCGAGGCGCGTGTAGCCGCGCTGCCCGGCGCCGCCGTGCACCTCGTAGCGGCGCTTGACCGGGTCGGGGAGCGCGAAGAGCGCGCGCGCGGCATCGAGCGCCGCGCCGATCACGGGGTCGGTTACGCCGTGGCCGCGGACGCCGACGAATCCGAACTCCCGGAAGCCGGCGCCGAGAGCGCGCGCGAGGCCGTCCGGGTCTCG